>Ga0208666_1000931_pt1 | contig 13374 bp, 13 predicted proteins | sample 5B_taG_FD_184078 | JGI IMG/M metagenome (GOLD analysis project Ga0208666, IMG submission 184078) | Marine viral communities from the Subarctic Pacific Ocean - 5B_ETSP_OMZ_AT15132_CsCl metaG (SPAdes) (version 2) | ecosystem: Environmental > Aquatic > Marine > Oceanic | place: Pacific Ocean...
CTTTGGTTCCAGAGCAACGTGCCACTTACGTTACGTCAACGGCAAACGTTGGAGGTAATCTTGTAGCTGATGAATACAGACCTCAAGATTTCGTCGAATATTTATACAATTCGTCGATTGCAATGCAGGCGGGTGTCAAAACTTTGGCAGATTGTCAGGGTGATTTGGTAATCCCTAAGAGGTCAACAACTGGATCTACTTATTGGCTTAGTTCTCAAACAACTGCAATTACAGCCGGAAACAGTACTTTTGCTCAACTAACTGCAACACCTAAAAACGTTGCAAGTTTAGAGAAGTATTCACGCCAACAGGTTCTACAAGGTCTTCCACAAATCGAAGACTTGATTAGGTCTGATATGACTCAGAATCTACAGTTAGCGCTTGATTCTGCTGTGTTAAATGGTTCTGGTAGTTCAGGCGAACCGACTGGAATTTTAAACACTTCAGGGGTGAATAGTATTGCCGTAGGAACTAATGGTGGCGCGGTTACAGCCGATATGCTGATTAACCTAGAAGGCAATGTTGTTATCGACAACGGTGTTGTTAACGGTGCTACTACTAAGTACATCACTAACGGCAAGGTCGTTAATGACTTGAAAAAGTTAAAGGATACAACTAATCAGTATCTTTATAACCTCAACTACTCAGTAGGAGGCAGAGGCCCAACACCTGCAAACTTTAACGGTTATCCAATCTTGGATTCAATGCAGGTTCCAAGCACATTAACTAAGGGTTCATCATCTAATAACTGTTCAGCGGTTATCTTTGGTGATTTCTCACAATGTCTTCTTTGCCTATGGGGTGGATTAGAGATTCAAGTTGGTGAAGATTCAGACGATTTCGCCAAGCTTTTGAGTTCCGTTCGCGGTGTTCTAAGTATGGACGTAGTTGTTAGAAACCCTGTTAGTTTCGGGGTTATTAAGGACATTACAACATCTCTTTAATTAGCTAATCGTGGGGTCGGAAACGGCCCCTTTTTTCTTATGAAAATCAAGTTAAACAAATCTATTTTGATAAAGGGTCAACATTTTGAAGCGGGAGTAATTCACGATGTAGAAGAATCTGAAGCGCTTTCCTTGATTAATGCAAAAAGAGCAATCGAGGCAATCGAAGCGCCTGCTTGTCCACCAACTCCACCAAAGCCTAAAAAGGCAAAAGTAATTTCAACAGATGTCAATACAAACTGATTCACTAGACGCAATATTTTCTGATCTTGCGGTAACTGTCGTAGCGGGTGGCGTGACAGGAAAAGGAATATTAGATGAACCAACTTCAATAGTTGCAGGCGATCAGGTTTTATATGTCGATAGGGTTTTACATTGCAAGTCGTCAGATTTTGGAACTCTTGTTGGAGGCGATTCGATCACAGTTAGCGGGGTGAGCTATAAGGTGCGTACTTGTGAAAAAGATATTGACGGCCTCACTTGTCAAATTTCACTAGAAAAGGTTTAACCAATGGCATCAAAAAGGGAAGATATACTTTCGGCAATTAAGACGGCCCTAGCTGGAACAACTGGGGTCAGTACAAGGATTTATAGAAGCCGGACTATTCCACTCGCGCAAAGAAGCCAGCTCCCGGCCCTCATTATCGAATGGTCTAATGATGACGCTTCCCTAGAAACCTCGGCGTCTTCAATTTTTTGGTCGTTAACTGTAACCGTTACGATTCTTTGTTCTGGAGATATACCCGATCAGGGCGTTGACTCAACATTACTTTCTATGCACTCAAAAATAATGAATGATGTGACATTAGGGGGTGAATGTATGGATATAGCACCAACAAATCAAGCTTTTGAAACGATTGACGGTGATAGCCCTATCGGTGTAATGACGTGTTCTTATTTAGTCAGATACCAAACAACAACATCAAATTTGGACTCTTAATACGTCTAAATAGCAATTAAGGATTAATATAGTTGCATAGGTTCACGTTTTGGTAATGGCTAAAAGTTACAGACTAAGGCAACTGCTTTATAAGATTGAGTCAAGCTACGGAACAACGCCCACAATCACGGGAAGCGATTATTTAGAGGTATTAGATCTTAATATCGAACCGATTGTTAGTGATGAGGCAGAACGCCAAATTATTAGCGGGTATTTCGGGAACTATCCTGTCGAGCTAGTAAATAAAAGAGCAAACGTAACGTTCAGTTGCTTCTTAAGTGGATCTGGAGCCGCCGGAACTGCGCCTCGTTATGGCGATTTGCTCAAGGCCTGTAATATGACTCAGGCAATTGTAAGCTCTACATCTGTTACTTATTCACCTAATTCAAGTACAGCGGGAGATAGTGTTAGTTTTTATGTGAACTATAATGGAGTAAGGCAGATTGTTAAAGGAAGTCGAGGAAGCTTTGATATTGAGATGACAGCAGGGGAATTGCCAAAAATTAACTTTACTTTTACTGGTACATTTAATACCCCGACAGATACGGCTTTACCAACTCCGACTAAATCAAATCAAGCAACGCCTGTCGCCTTTGGTAATTCAAATACAACAGGTTTTCAATTATTTAGTTATGCGGGCGCTTGCCAATCATGGTCGTTCGATATGGCGAATGAGGTGATTTTTAGATCTTTAGTTGGGGCATCAGATACTATTCAAATTACAGACAGAAAACCAACAGGGACAGTTGTATTAGAAGCGGTTGCAATGAGCGCAAAGAATTTTATCGACGCTGCTAGTAATTCCGCACAAGGAAATAATATTTTGATTCACGGAACGCAAGCGGGTAATAAGTGTCAGGTAAGTTGCCCGCAAACAGATTTAGGCGCGATTACTTATGAAGAAAGTGACATGGTTTGGATGCTTAACGCCCCTTATCGTGCAATTCCTACAGAGGCAGGCAATAACGAGTTCGAGCTTAAATTCACTTAACATTGCGTTAGCGTAATAAAGGGTCTACCCTACGCATAGATATTAAATACTAATGGCGTTTGTTTTAGACGAAAAAGGCACGATTAAATGGCCCGTTAAAGTTGATAGACCTTCAGGAATAGGGAAACATTCAGTTCAAACATTCACAGGAGAATTTAAATGGGTTACTCAAACAAGACTTAAAGAAATCAGCGAAAGTATTAGTACAAACTCAATAACAGAAATAGAATTGATTTCCGAAATTTTGGTTGGTTGGGAGGCTGTTAATGATGAAGATGGGAACCCTTTAAAATTTACAAAGGCTAATCTAAAAAAATTAGTTGACGTACCAATGGTTGCGGGGGCAATCGCTAAAGCTTTCTTCGAGGCTCTTAATGGAGGCAAGCGAAAAAACTAATAGACGCCGCTGAATATGCAATGGGGAAAGATAGGGTAATTGATCAAAGACAGGAAGACGCGGCGATTCTTGGTATTACTCTCCCCGATTTAGAACCTGAAAAAGACTTTGTTGTATTAAAAGAAAATTGGCCTGCGGTTGAATTGTTTTTAAGGTGTCAGACTCAATGGCGTACGTCAGTAGGTGGAGTTATTGGATTTGACTATTCAGGCGTTATTCCCCTTGTTACTATGTATGCATATAGCAAAGAAACTTTCGAGGATTTTCAAATTATGGAAGTTGCGGCGGTTTCACTCTTAAATAAAAAGGGGTCTAAATAATGCCTAGAGGAATACCCGGATCAGGTGGCGGTAAATATGGGTTAACTATTTTTGCCAATGTAAAAGGGCAGCAAAATATCAAACGTCTTGGCAATTCAATGCAAGGCGTACAAGGTCAAGCTAAAAACCTTGCGATGTCGTTTAAGGGTTTAGTTGGGCCTTTAGTAGCGTTAGGAACTGCAACGGCTGTATTTAAAACATTAAGTACAAGTTTCAGAGTATTAGCAGAACGTGAGGCTGATTTTGCAACGTTAGCAAATGGATTAACTCGCGTTAGTACCGACGCACCGAAAGCCGCAAAAGCTCTTAGGGCAATGGCTGACGAGTTAGGGTTTGAGACTTTATTTGACGAAAAAGCATTTCAAAAAGGTTTTGCATTATTAACCAGTTTTAAAAATATCGGTATTGATTCTTATGGGCGGGTAGCAGAAACGGCGGCTGATTTAGCACAAATAAATCAAGTTGATTTAAAAAGTTCTTTTTTACAGTTAGCAAAGGCTTTAAGTGATCCGACAAGAGGACTAACGGCCTTATCTCGTTCAGGTGTGATATTTACCGAGCAACAACGAGAAATGATTCTTGAGTTGCATAAATCAGGGCAAGAGATGGAGGCGCAAGCCGCAATATTAAAGATTGTTGAGGGTAGTTATAAAGGCGCGGCAAGATCAGCAGCGGAGGGTTTGGCGGGTGCTTTCGATACGTTAGGGCAAAAGGTAAGGGACTTTAACGAGGCATTAGGCAGGGCGGCTAGTCCGTTCATGGAGCCATTAGTAGAGGAAACTACTGAAGTATTCGACGTTGTAACGGATGGATTAAATGCAATTAGTGATGATATGGTCGTTTTTGCAAAAAATATAGAAACAGCATTAAAACCTGTTTTTAAATGGTTGATTGAAAATCTAAAAAATATTCTTGAATGGTTTGATCAAGTATTTGCGACGCAAAGGAATTTAGCGGCGATTCAAGTTAAAACAGGTGATGAATTTAAGAAAATTAGAAATAGTTTGATGCTTGATGCTAAAGGTATAGATGAAAAAACTGGATTATATACCGCTAATACAAAAGCTATTGATAGGGCCAAAGAACTAGCTGGAGTATTTACCGAAAAAGATTTTCAAGGTGTTTTATTTCCTGATAGGAGCCTTTTAGGTAAAGAAAAAAATTGGAAACCTTTTCTACAAGAGGCAATCAATGAAATATTTCAAGAAAATGTAGAGGATTATGTTGAAAACGTTTTAGGTATGAAAGCTGTTATACCAGAAATAGAAGAAATAGACTTAACTATGAAAGATAGTATCACTACTTTAGAAGGTTTAAAAAAGGGTGCTGATGATGCTAATGATTCGTTAGAAAATGCTTTTGGTACAGATTTCAAATCAAAGATTGACGCTTTTGGTAAATCACTGCAAAGCATGGGGGAAATGGTAGGCGATACGGTGGTCAGAGCATTTAAAGGGGCAGAGGACGCATTAGTTAATTTTGTTAAGACTGGAAAGTTAGATTTCAAATCGTTAGTTGATTCGATATTGAGTGACTTGGCACGTATGGCGATTAGACAAAGTATTACTACGCCTTTATTCAATGCGTTAAGTAGTGCATTTATGGCTCCGACGAAATATCCAATTACCGGTCCTTTGCCTCCTATTCCTGATGTAATAACACAATATGGCGGAAATTATAATTATTCCTCAGGCGGCTATGTAAACAGGCCTACTTTGGGGATGATTGGGGAGGGCGGCGAATCTGAGGTTGTTATTCCTCAATCAAAACTAGCTTCTGCTATGGCTAGGTATCAAAGCGGAGCGCGTGGCAGTGCAATCGTTCCCGGTGGTAATAATGCAAACGGTGGGGGCGGTTCAGGATATGCAGGCGGTGGGAATGTAACCGTTAATTATCAAGGCGATATATTAAATTTTGAAGGTCAAAACTACGTTAAGCAATCAGACGTCGGGGGAATAATTAGCGCGGCTGCTAATGCAGGGGAAGCAAGAACAATGAAGACACTTAAAAATTCACGTAGTCAACGCGCAATGGTTGGATTATGAGCCTTACAGCATTAACAACATTTATCGAAATAAAAAATAGGGATGGCAATGTCGTTTCTAATATGCGTTATCAAAACGGAAAGCGTGACGCATTCAGCCCGTTAACAACGAATGAAACCACGGCACAAGAAACTGATTTTAGCCGTTCAGAAAATAACGCGACAAATGATTATAAAAAACAAAATGGTAATTATATAAGTTTTGGTGGTCAGAATTATTATTATTTACCGTTCATATTTAGCGGCGCTAGTAGAACACGAACAGGGGACAATTTGTCAGCTAGTTTAATACTTGCAAATAATATTTTAGCAATGAACCACGCAAAACAGGCAGTCGAGCGTCAGTGGTTCGTTAGAGTTGCAGTCTGTGTTGTTGATCCTTCTAGCTTTGCACATAAGAGGACATTAACTGATGAAAGTTGGCTTGCTGCATCTATGGCCTATGACCCAGAAACAATTGAAGTTGTGTTATCTAGTGCTATTGATAGTGTTGGCAGTAATGCACCTAACAGGACAATAACGACTCAGATGGTCGGCGCTTTGCCATCTAGTAGCAATATTCAAAATTTATGAATCCTTTCCAGTTAATCGGTATGCCTTTTAGGTTGGGCGCTGATCCTGTTAAGCATGGGAAAACAGATTGCTTAAGTCTTGCAAGAACGGTTTTACAGCATTACGGAATTAATAGCCCTGAACCTACTAGAGATTGGTATAGACGACTAAGAAATAAAGATTATGCAATATTCAAAGAACAATTAGAACTATGGGGAACTAGAACAAAGCACCCTAAGATAGGAACAGTTGGCCTTGCTAAATCTAAGCAGGCTTATTGTTTAGTCGTATTCTTTGAACAAGGATGGTTAAGTTGCAACGAAACAGAGGTGAGATGGACACCCTTAGACTTCCTACCGGTCGAAGAACTTTATTGCCCGTCGAATTAGAGTTAATACAAACTTTAAATTTAAGTGAAGATGAATATTGGTATTTCGTAGATAAAACAGAAAGTCAAAACGGGAAAAGAGCAAAAGGCTATGAATTAATACCTGATATACAAAACTCACAAGCTCAATTAGTCCAGTTTGCTATTGCCTTAGTCGTTGGTTATATACAGCAAAAGATGGCGCCAAAGCCTAGAGCGCCAAAGAAATCGCCAAGCCTAGTCACATCAGACGTATCAAATGAAAGAAAATATTCGCCAACGTCAAGTTTTAGTTCTGTTCAATCCTTATGCTCTATAGGTGAAACTATACCCCTTGTCTTTTCTAATACAGATATAAATTCATTAGGTGGCGTAAGGGTCAACACTAAACTCTTATGGAGTCAAATGCGAAGCTTAGGAGCTAGTCAACAACTAAGAGCAATATTTTTATTAGCCTCGGCTGATCTAGGAGTATTACCAGAATTTGCAGGTTTCGCAATTGGTGATTCAACTTTAAAAAATTACGTTAATGCAAAGATCGCATTGTATGTAATGGCGAATGGGGGGAGAGCAAGAGAAGGAGGAGGGGAAAGATATAGCGAGGGAACATTAGCAAATTGGCCTGATAATGACGCCTTTTCTGTTTATTGGGATAACAGCGCAACATATAAAGACGATGTATTCAGTGGGACTAGAACACCCCAAACAAACGCACAATTTGGCGGCTTTGCTCCAATGCCTAACGGCATGATGTTTAGAGTTCCTTATGAATTAGTCCTAAAAGGTAAGGATTTAAAAGATAGTTTAAAAATTGATGTTGATAAAAAAAGAGCAAAGATTCAAACCTCTTTCACTCGTTTATGTGGTATCACTTACGCAAGCGATGGAGGCAACAAAGGCTCTAGGCTTAATTATGCAATTTTCGGAAATGATGTTACTGACGGATGGGGTGATACCTTCGAGCCGTGGGGTTTAGAAGATGTTAGAAATTCAGTTAATTCAGGGCGTGAAAATATAGATAGTAATATTAACGTCGGTGATATTTATTTAGTTGGTTCAGCGATTGCGGTTTGCGTTAAAAAAACATATCGTGATGGAAATTCTGAGGGATTGTGGAAAGTTGGTTCGACTTGCGTTGCTGATTTAGACATTATTGAAAGCGGTGATATTTATTGGGATGCAGACGTTGGAACACAAGTTAAAAGACCTTATGAAAATCTAACTATTCAACGTTGTGCCGTTGCGTCTGTTGCTAATAATTCAAGTTGTCAGGTTACAGAAATAGGACTTAAATCAACAGTTTGGAGGCAGATAACAGGGTTTCCAAATGCCAACTCTCACCCCGGGGCAATTGATTACGCTGCCGAGGTTGGAACGGTTTACGACTATGAGAAAGAAAACGGAAACATTCAACTTGGACAAATAAACAAATATATTCATCGATTGAGTTTCTTTAGGTTATTCGCAAGGGTCGCAGGCGGTACAAATTCTTGGCAGTCAATAGATGGCGGTAAACCTTTCTTAGTTAAAAATAATAATCCTTTGCCTTTATATAATTTTATTAGAATTAATCATGAAAATTTATATCCTAATCAACTTGAATTTCGTCTTGTTCCTTATCCCGGTAATTTAGCTAAAAGAGAATTTGAAAATGGTACCGTTCGTTTGATACATAATCACACTGCTAATAATTCTGATATTCCTGTTGTAGATACAATTTCGGCAAGCATTAACGGTAGTTCAATTAGTGTTGTTTATCCGGGTCGATTAGTTGAATTAACGGCGAATTATATGTCTAACCCTGAATATTATTTGGGTGATTCAGGAGGTGTGCCAACGACAGGCGGAACAGTAACATCAATGCACAATGATAGATATGGGCCAACACCTGACTCTACAAAATTTGTTTTACAAGAAACTAACTATGAAGATGATTGGGAAGATGATACATATTACATAGAGATTAATTTTGATTCTGACGGTGAATTTGATGGGGCTATTAGTTACTACTGGGACAATGAGCGTATTATTTTTAGATCTGGATTAACGGAACCGCCAACTCAATCAAGTTTTGCTAATAATACTGAATGGGCATTTCAAGCACCTGACGGCTTTTGGTACGGACCGGGAAGTTATCAAAATAGTGATAAATATCAGATAAGAAAATACACAAAAGAAGAAGATTCAGCCCTTGTTTATCAACCAGCGACAGAAACAACAGCAACCGTAGATAACGTAACAGCAGGTGCAACGGGCCTTACTTTAGAAGTCAAAGTATTTAATAATGCTCCAATTTATTCCTCAGTATGGACGGTTAAAAATGGGGGACAAGGTTATTCAGTCGGAGATAGTATTTATATCAATTCCCCAACGCCTAACGATGCAAATAGGCGGTTTCATTTAGGGGTTACAAGTGTTATCAATAAAAGTGGAAGTCTTGTTAATAATGGTGCTTGGCCTGAAAAGGTTGGGGATGAAATAGGCCGAAATTTAAATCCTTATGATGCGGTTGCTGATTTTGTTTTATATGACGGTGAAAGATCAAGCCATTTAGATAATCCTGAACATTCTATTACTTATGTAAACGAACAATTAATAACATCAGGGATGCAATATGACAAATTAGCAGTTGCAGGTTTAAGGCTTAATAGTGCTAAAGAGTGGTCTAGTTTTAGTTCGTTTAGTGCCTATATAAAGAAAGGAATTAAGGTTGAAAGATTAATAGATAACAATGGTAATACCGCTAGTAATTACAGAGATTCAACTAATATTCTGCCTGAAATTGTATATACCTTATTGACCGATAGCACTATTGGAGCTGGAAACTTAATCGGGGTTGAGGCAGTTGATAAAGAAGAAATGAGAACAGCGGCTAAGTTCTGCCACGCAAACGGGTTTTATTGGGATGGTGTAATTACTGATTCGCAAAACCTACGTGAATGGATTTTTCAACAAGCTTCAACGTGTTTTTTAGATTTCGTTGTTAAAGGTGGAAAGTTTTCATTAGTGCCAAATACTCCATATGACACAAGTAATTATCAAATGGTTAGGAGTGCGACGTTTGCATCACCTCAAGGAACAAATTTAAAGATCAAGGCGTTATTTACTGACGGCAATACAAAGGATCTAAAATGTAGTTTCCTTAGTCCAGAGGAACGCAAAACGTTTAGAGCTAACGTTGTATATCGAGTAGAAAAGACAAATGGATTTGCAAAGAATAAATTAATTTCACTACGTCTTGATAACAATCAATCTGATAATTCATGGCAAAGGGGGTCTGATCAAGATGGGGTCGAAACATTCGACTTGTCAAATTGGCTTACGTCCTCTACTCACGCGACTCAATTTGCAAAATACGCCTTAAGAACAAGGCAACTAGTCGATCACGGAATTACTTTCCAATGTGCGCCTCAGTCAGTAATAGGTTTATCACCCGGAGATATGTTTAGGCTCTACTCAGAGGTAACGCATACTTCGCGTTTCTCAAATGGAATAGTCTTATCTGATGGCACAATTCAAAGTCAAACTTCTATTAGTAACGGCGATAGTATTTATTATTGGAATCCAAATGATGATGCTAGGAATGGGGAAGTTCAATCCGGCTCGATTTCTATATCAGGAACAAAGGCAACAGGCCCATCAGGAATAAAAGGAAGTGTATTCACGAAAGCGCAAAGCAACGCTTCAGATCGAATCTATAAAATTGAATCGTTAAGTTATGGCGAAGATGGATTGATTGAAGTTGCAGGCTCTTTTGTTCCTTTAACAAGCGCAGGTAAGTTAGCTGTTTTAGACTGGACAGAAAGCGATTTTACTTAAATGGCTCAGATAACTTTTCCTGTTGATATAACGCCAACGAGTCGGAACTATTCACCCGGCGAATTTCCGCAAACAGTTTTCGAAGCTCAAAACGGGGCTAAGACTGTTTTACGTTATGGCAATAAAAGGGTGAACGCTTCCCTTTCCTTATCGTTTAAAAATATTGATGACGATCAAGCGGCCCAGATTTTAGCTAATTACGAAAATATTAATAGTGATTGGGATTACTTAGATTTTAATGGGACTGATGTTTTAAAAGGTATTACACCAACAACAAGCACCCTTAAAACTTATGTAAGAGAATCTAGTTCGGGTTTGCGTTGGCGATATTCAAAGGCGCCTCAAGTATCAAGCGGCACGTATCCCGGCGTTAGTAATGTTTCTTGTTCGTTTGTTGCTTGTCTAGATGGAACTTAATCTTTAATTACTTTTTCTGCTTAGGCCTAATAGCATTACAATAAGCTTAATGAATTGGTAAAAGCAATTGGCGTATCCATCAGGTAAAGACGGTCAATTATTCCTAGACGGAAGTGGAACCGAGGCGGCCCGTGTTAAATCATGGAGTCTTAACGCATCGCAAGACACAATCGACACAACCTTTTTAGGTGATACGGATAGAACTTTTAAAGAAGGGGTTCGTAGTTTCAGCGGTAATTGTGAAATTGCTTACTACAGCGACGCCAATGGAGAATCAGATGCAAAGACATTAATTAATAAAATATTTAAACCTAGAACAACATCAACAGAGCCGGGAACTGCTGCCGAACAAGGTGAATCAACATTAAAACTAGGCTTTAAAAATTACGTCGGTCAGTTGCAATACATCACTGTTAAAGTTTTATTCACTTCGATGTCAATTACCTGTTCAACAGGGGAGATATTTACAGCGTCAGGATCATTCACTGTTAATGGAGCGCCAACAGAGGTTAGCGTTTAATGCCTGTAATAACTGGACAAACTGGATATATAGAATTACGCAGAACGTCGGGTCATTTCTTTCGGGCGTCTTTGGCTCCTAATGCTGTTAATACAACTAGAAAGCGTTTCGGTGTTGAAAATTTATTAGGAAGCATACTTACAGGCGACAAAGTAACAATTAAATCGGCTGATGGGACAACGGCTTTAGGTCTTATTTCTGGACATAGTGGAGCCGAATGGACGGGTTATGTAGCCGTTGATGATATTGGTGGATGTCGTTTATATGGAAATTTCGCTCATGCAGTAGAGGGCGGTACGACCAATGCCCTAACGTTAACCGCGCCACCAACAACAAAAGATATTATCGTTGAGACAAATGATGCAACTTTTAGACCATTAGCAAGAATAAGGGAATTTAATTTCACTACAACAAGAGAAACGATAAACGTTGATTTATTGGGCGATGAATTTCAGCAAATGTATAAATCTGGACGCATACAAGGGCAAGGGGAAATAAGCGCAGATTTTGAGCATCGATACGTTGCCACTGATCCGGGTTTTACATATAACCAAGAATTTTCAGTTTATTTAGCAAGGCTTTTAATGCGCCTTAATAGCGGGTCTGAGTTTATAGGGCGCTTTTTTATATACAGAGAATCAGGGACATCAAGTAATAATTGTTGGTATGAAGCAAACGCTGTTATCACAAATTGTGGCATTGATGTTTCACCCTCACAGATTGTCGCGACTAATATTTCTTTCGTTACCTCTGGACAATTTGAAATGAGAGTTGGAGCAACACCGGGATTCTTATTAAAACAAGACACTGATCATATCTTGCAAGAATCAGGCGATAAGATTTTCTTAGAAGATGATGGGTAATATTTCTAAGTATGCTTAAGGCAGTTAATATGTAAGCAAAGGTTAAAAGAGTAAAAAATGGCTGATCAGCAGATTACGCAGTTACCCGAAGAAACGGGCACAGTTGCGTCAACTTTTCCCCTTGCAATTGTCAATGTAACGGCTGCTGAAACGCGCAAGATAACAACGGCGAATTTAGCAACAGCAATATTTTCAAATTTAGGAATAGGTGGTTTAGCAGCATCAAAAGTAGCGGCGGGATATTCAGGGGCATCGTTAACAGATGGAACGGTTACAAATGCGAAACTGGTTAACTCTTCTGTTAATTTCGGCGGCGTCAGTGTTGCGTTGGGGGCGCAAGATTTAACCCCTAGCTTTAACCTTCAAGACGCTACTGGCTATCCTTGCTCAGCATTAACAGGAACAATAACGAACGCGCAACTTGCGGGGTCAATAGCAGTTTCTAAGCTTGCCTCCTCTGCTGTTTCGTTCGGTGGTATCTCTGTAAGTCTTGGCGCGTCTGATGCAACACCCGCTTTCGATTTAACAGATGCGACTAATTATCCTACATCTTCATTAACAGGGACAATCACAAATGCCCAACTGGGGGGATCGATAGCAAATGCAAAATTAGTTAATTCATCTGTTTCGTTTGGGGGAATTAGCGTTGCTTTAGGCGCTTCTGATGCTACGCCTGCATTTGATCTACAAGACGCAACAGGATATAAGACAACAAATTTAGTAGGCACTATCACCAACAGCCAACTTGCTGGAAGTATTGACGCATCGAAATTAGTAGCAAATAGTTTAACGACTGATCAACTTGGCCCGAATTGCGTGGGGGCATCTGAGTTAGCAAACAACGCCGTAGACAGCGGGGCGGTAGCAAGTGGAGCGATAACAAATGACAAGATCGAGACAAGTAGCAGTAGTACAACAGGTATAGACGGCGCTACAAAATTAAGGGCTGGCAGTGTGCCTGCAAGCAAGATAGATGCTTCAACGGTTGGTAATGGTTTAGCAATAAATAGCAACGTTCTCTCCATCAACAACTCGATCAGTGGTGCAACCTCCCTCGGCCTGACCTTCTCGAACCAAGGAATTTGCACAGGAATAGCAGCTCTACAAGCTTCAGATTTATCAGGCGTCTTAGCTACTGCCTCGGCGGTTGGTGTTGTCAAAGTCCCAAGTTCAGGTGGTTTATCGGTTTCGGGTTCAGGC
>Ga0208666_1000934_pt1 | contig 13353 bp, 9 predicted proteins | sample 5B_taG_FD_184078 | JGI IMG/M metagenome (GOLD analysis project Ga0208666, IMG submission 184078) | Marine viral communities from the Subarctic Pacific Ocean - 5B_ETSP_OMZ_AT15132_CsCl metaG (SPAdes) (version 2) | ecosystem: Environmental > Aquatic > Marine > Oceanic | place: Pacific Ocean...
CACCAATCCTCATATGATATGCAACTAGCTTTAGCCGCTCAGGCATATAGAAATGGCACTGGAACAACTGAGCACGGTAACTATCTTGTGTCAGAAGAAAATGTAAACGGAGGTAAAGATCTTGTACTGTATCACGATTCTAAACAAGTGACAGCAAAAAATATAATACCACTAGGAGTTGTAAGTCCTATGGAAATAGGTAAAATGACGTCTTTTGGAGAGGATGATTTATATATAGAAACTACCGCGGACGCGGATTTGCAAAGACCTTTACAAAGAAAACACGCAGATTTAGATGAGTTAAGTGGAAAACCAGTATTAGGTATGGATGGTGAAAAGATTAAAGTTGATATTGATAGGCTTGCTAAAAGTATAGTACCAAAAGACAAAGGAAGAGTATTACAAAACACAGAAGACGAAAGACTGCAGAGTATGGCAACTTTTGGTGTTGACTCTGGAACTTTAAACCCAGCGCGTTTAGCAAAGTTAGGAGATGATATTGATGATTTAATTAGTGCTTATGGTAAGCGAGCGTGGCACACTCCCAGTGTTCATTCTACAAGTGGTGACGGAAAATCAATGTCTTTTTATGGTGAGTATGTTGGTGTTGATAAAAATGGTAATCCAACTCCAACCCGTGTTTCTGCAGAAGGGTTTGCAAGTTTATCACCACAATACCTAAAAAAAATAGGCGTAAAAGATGTTGCAGGTACAGAAAAAGGACTTGATGTTGAGGATTTTCAAAGTTCAGATAACTATTTAAGATTAACACAAGCGATGTTTAATCCTGGTGATCCAAATTATAGTGAGGCACAAACAAACAAAATATTTAAAGAATATAAGATGCAGCAGAGTAAAAATATAGTTGCAGAAACTTGGAATAATAGTCCTAAGAATCCAGCTAATCAGACAAGTGTTATAAACGGACTTCCTGATAGCGATGGGTTTATACCGCTAAACAAAGCAACAAACGCAGATATGTTTCAAGGTGGTAATGGAGCCTATATATCACCGGCAAAATTATCAGCATGGGAAAGTATTGGTAAAGCTTTAGTGCAAAGAGCAAATATGGGCAAGGGTAATAACTTACTTTCTTGGGATAAAGAAAAGAAATCTTATTTTCATGCAACGCAAGGTGTTGCCCCTAATAAAGCCTCGTTATTTGCAATGTTAAATTTTCTAGATACTGGAGAAGAAAATCAATTAACATCTACTTTTAAACAAAATCCTTTTTACAAACAAATACCTGATTGGGATGGAAGCATGTATATAGAAAACAAAGAAAAAGTAGTAGATAACGAAGGTGATGCTTGGTGGAAGTTTTGGAAATAATAAATTAAATAAATAACATGCCAGATTATTCAAATATTTTTAACTCTTTTTTTAACAACGAAGAAGAAGACGAGTCTAAAGAAAAAAATCTTTATGATAACGTGTTGGATTCTTTTACGTCTAACGAAAAAGACGAAACTGTACAACCAAGTGTTGTTATACCAGAAATAATAGGTGATGCTCCAGATTTAACTATGGAGGATATTACCATGACTGACGAAGAAAGAGCTGAATTTGATCGTAAAGCTGAAGAGCAACGCCAAAAAGGTATTGAAGGTCAAAAATTATATTTAAGAGAAAAACAAATACAAGATAAAACTGGTCTTTTACCATCTGACTACCCAAATTTACAAATTAGTACAGAAAAAGAATCTTACATGGGACAAGTTGTAGATGTTCCAAAGTATGAGCAATCTAATTTAGAAAAAATGGAAGAGATAACAGCTGGTGTTACTTCTGAATATAGAAACACATTTAACTCTTTAATGTCTAATGAGCTCGAAACACTTCAAAATTACGCCGAAGATCCTATGACTTATGAAAATGAGTTAAATAAAACTCATGATCAAGTGTTTGCTGTAATGCAAGAAAAATATCCAGGTTTAGATAAAAGAGCTTTTATGGATATAGTTGGTAAGGGTGGTGACGGGTTGTTTCAAACAGCTTTAAATAAAGTAACCGCTGAAGACAAGGAGAAAGACAATGCTGAAAATTTATTAGGAGCCACAACTTTAGATGAAGATGTTTATAAGCAGATATTTAATCAAACTAGCCAAAACTTTAGTGAAAATGAATTAAAAAAACAAGGATTAAATACTTTAATAAGAAAAAAAAATAAAGATTTAATTAGACTGCAAAAAGAAGATGGAGATGTTAAGGAAATAAAAAGACTAACGTCAGAAATAAAAACCCATCAAAATGATATACAAAAGCTAGCAACAATAAAAGGCACGGGGTTAATCGGTGAATATGGAGAAATGTTTGGTCCATCACGGGATACTAAAGATAAAAAGTTGGCTAGTTCTTACATGGACAACGAAACTACTAAGTATCGCCAGGGAAAAATTGATAAAGCCAAAAAAGATTTTGACGGAACTTTGCTTACACAAGTACAAGAGCAAAAAATTAAAAATCCTAAGTTAACAGACTTCGAGGCGCATGAGTTGTTATATAAATCTAAAGCCTATAACCTACAGCAATTATGGGCTACTGGTAATACAGAAACAGCTAACTTAAAGTTTAATAAAAGTAGAAACCCACAGCTTTATAATAAATTAAAAGAAGTAGGTGTTAATGTTGGAGAAGGACTTAACATTAACGTAGACGTTCCTCTTAAAAAACTATTTGACGTTGGTTATGATGGTAGAGATTTTGATGGTCTATCTGGTGTTTTAAACGACATCGATGTAAGTGAAGAAGATAGAAAACAACTACTAAATTACGAGTCAGCTATATATAGAAACAAAGGCGAACTAGAATTATTACATGAATTAACATATGTAAATAACGATCCAGCTACGTTTGACAGAGGTGGTCTTATTGGAGAGGTTGCTAGAGCCGGACTGTCAGCTACGCTTACTCACTTTACAGATATCAATCCAGTTGAAGCAGATAAATTAGCTTCTTTGGGACCAGGTTCTACTGAATCTAAAATGCTTGAAGAGTTTGAAAAGCTTGGAAGCACTTATAACGAAACGTTTAAAAATGAAATAGCAAAGGGTGAAATAGACGAATTAGGCTTTACTCCAGATCAACTAAAAGCTATAGAAAAAACTTTTAGTGAAGAGGTTGGTGAAGGTTTTGGTCACTTTGTACCGATGCTTATAGAGCTTGGAATTATATCCGCTGCCACAGGGGCAACTATGACAGCTACAGGCGCGTCAAGAGTATTAGCTGGTATGAGAAACGCTGGTGGTTGGAAGAAAACTCAATACCATGCTATAATGACAATGGTTGAGGAAGGTAAAATGTTTACCGCTGGATTTGATCCTGGTGCTGGTGCTGGTTTTTATGCTGGTGGTCAATTAACCTCTGGAGTTACACCGTTTAAAAAACGATTTAAATGGATGGATCCGTTGTTTCAAAAGGTTGTAAAAGGTGGACCCGTTGGTGCTGCTTCAGCTCAAATAGCTTTTAACTTAGAAACTGGTATACAAGATTTATTAGGTAATAAAGATTTTCAAGCTACATTTGACCAGCATTATGGTGATTTAGAGTTTAAAGATTTAATTGTAGAGTCTTTAGTATTTAGTATTGCCGGGGCAACACATGTTAAAAAGACTGATTTTATGTCAACTAGGCGTAAGTATGATGCCATGACAGAGCTGCAAGACAAGATGAATAAATTGATTGAAAAGCCAACTGGTAAAGTTGGTAAAGAAGGTGTTGATAGAGCTTTAGAAACTGCTTTTACTACAGGGCCTGATGGTAAAATAGTTCGTACTCGTCCAGAAGGATACGAGATGATGAGTAAAGAACAACAAACCAAATGGGAGGCTTTAAATGAGGCATATAAAAATTTAGATCAAATGACTAAGGTTGAAACTACAGCTATAGAACTTGATCCTAATAACAAAGACTTTGAGTCTAACGTAGACAAAATGTTTACTCAACCTATAAATGAGACCTTAAAGTCTGTAAACAAAGAATTTGAAGGTTTTAAAGTTGAGTTTACTGAAAACGCAAAAGACGCTAGATTCCCCGAGGGTGCTGATGGTGCTGCTTTTATACCTGGCAAAGGTAAAAATCCTGGAACTGCTTTATTCTTAAAAAGTAAATTTACACCAGAAAAAATGACGCACGAGGTATTAGGTCATGCTGGTCTTGAATCTTATTTTAATCGTAATCCACAAGCAGAAGTTAAGTTTAAAAAAAATATAGGTAAATTATTTGAAAAGTTTGATTTTGAAGCTTACGATGGAACACCACTTGGTGAGTTTATAAAGAAAAACTATAGTAAAGAAATTGGCAAAGGTAACAACATAGAACCTCGAGAATTTTTCGCTTACGTGTTTGAGCTATTAACTGATCCAAAAATATACTATCAAAAAGTAGCTCCAACGTTTTTTAAAGAAGCAAAGCAAGAGCTACTATCTGTACTAGAGGAATCTACGGGTATGAAACCTAAAATTAGAACAGCAAGACAATTTGTTGATTATATAGGTAGATTATCTATGGACGCCAGAAGAGGTTTAAATATTCAGGCTAAAGTAGCAAGACTTGGTGACTTAGATGACATTAGTTTTCTTGGTATTGAATTTGTTGAGAATAATAAAAAAAGAACAGAGGCTCAAGCAATGGGTTCTAAAGATTTAAAAGGTGATAAAGCTAAATTAGTAGAACAAAATATTGAACTTGGTAAAAGTAAACCAGAGGGTTGGAGAGAAAAAATGGATAAAAATGTTGTTAAGATAAAAAATCTTAACAAAAACATTGAAATATCTGAAAGCAACGCTAAAGAAATAGCCAAATATAAAGAAAGAGAAGCTAAAGGTATTGATCCATCGATACAGTTTGAAAAACTTAGAGAAAATAATATCGGTATATTAAATGAGTTTGTAAACAAAAACTATAAAGACGTACCTGGTTCTGACTTAACAAAAGCTGAGTTTAAAAATTATGTTGAAAACAATGAATTCTTAAAAATAATTAATAGTTATAATATGGATTCTGGTGTTCCATTTGGAGCATATCTAAAACAAAATATAAGACCTAGAACTGGTAATATACTAAAAGCTTTGGGCGTTGATATGGAATCTAAAATAAAAACAGTTTCTTTAGATGCTCCGGAGGCAATGCAACTTGAAACAAGTACGGCTACAGAAAGAGCTCAAGAAGCCGGCGGAACAAAGGGTATTGAATTAGTTTATGAGTTACCAGTAAAGCAAAAATCTATAGATGCTATAAAAAATAAAATAGAATCTTTAGACCTTGAAAAACTTGACTATAAAACTTTAAAAGACCAAGCTCCAGAGGCTACTAAAGAAATGTTTGGAAAGTCTAACGCTAATAAGGCTAAATTTATTACTGATAATTGGAAAACGATATATGACTTATTACCGCAAAACACCTCTCAAGTTACAGGTAAAGCCACTGGTATAGAAAACAGTATACTAAAAGATTTTTATAAAAAAGGTGATAGAGTTAAAATGGCTAAGACTGGAAGCAAGCAAGGCGCGTTTATTCAAGAAAAAATACCTATGACTAAAACTGAGTTTTTAAATAAACTTGGTATTAAAGAAAAACTAGATGGTAGCATAGATATTAGTAGCATGAATAGAAATATTAAAACTTCTACAATACCAGCTATAATAAACCAAACAGGTAAAGCTATAACAAACCAAATTGTAAGAAGAGGATTAAAAGAAAACCCTTCTTATAACTTTAAAGTTAACGCAGAAACACTAGCAAACCAAATTGGTTCTGGAAAATCAGAAGCACTAGCTAGTAAGCTAATAAAAAACTTTTCAGATAAATTTGATATTCCACTTGAAAAAACACAAGATATATTATTAAATTACGCTATAGGAAACAAATCGCTTGTTGAAAAAAAATATAGAGATTTTTTAGATAAGTTTAAAGATAATGAATTCTTCTCTGACCCACGCCAAGCTGCGTTATGGTCAGCTGTTGAAGTTGAAGGTTTAAAAGGTAAAACTACAGCCACTAAATTTATGGGTGACTTTAATACCTATTGGGATAATTTTAAAGGTGAACTACCAGATGGTATAACTGTTAAAGACATAAAAAAGATAAAACCAAAAGCTTTTACAACATCAAGTGAAAAAGATTTTTATACTTTTGTTGAAGTTGAAAGGTTAAACAAGCATGTTGATTTGTCTGTTGAGTTTGCTAAAATGCTGCCTAAGGGCTTTGAAAAAAGTTTAAAGTTATTTGATGAGTTGATAGGTCTTCATCAAAGAGTTACAATGGAAAAAGAAGGTAGATACGCTAAGTTTAAACCTGCAATAGACGCTATAACAGGTAAAGAAGTACGCGAAATCGAAGGTGATCTTAAAGGTTTTGTAATGGATTCTAGAGATGGTAGCCCTATAACAAACCAACCATTTACAAGAGGTAGAGAAAGAGCGTTAGAAAACCTAGGAAAAAATGTTAGTGACTTATGGAAAGGTATTGAGATTAAATTCAAGTCAGCGTCAGCTCAAGAGGCGGGACAAAAGGCTATAGCTAAAGCTGGTGGTGATTTCAAAAAACAACTAGAAATAGCGGAAAAATACTTTTTTGAATTAGATAATAAAACTAAAGAAGATATTTATTTTGCTATTGAAGCTACAAAACAAGAATTTATAGAAGCTGGAAAAACAAAACAAGAAAAATTAGACAGAATAGAGTGGATGTATAATGTTGCTAGAAGCAATACTAATATGCGTTTAGGTGTTAGGCAACTTGTTCCTGTTAAGTATGTGTTATTTCCAGAAGGTAAATTTAATAACGAAAAAATAAAGCTAGAGCATTTAAAAGCTATGGTTACTCAATCTATTCAAACTGCTAATTTAGTTGCATCTGGCACATTTAAAAAAGGAGGTAAAGAAGCAACGTCTGATTTCTTGGGGATAACATCAACAAAAGATTTACTTGATATTGTTGACAAAGATGGTGGTTTAACAAATACTTCTGGCTTATATAGAATGTCATTATTAAATCCAGATATATTATCGCAATATAAATCTGTTGAAAGTGGTTTTAAAAGAACATTGCTTCAAGATATTCAAATGAAATTTGAAAAAGAAGTTGGACCTAAAAAGTTTAAAGAACTACAAAAAGCAAACAAAGGTGTTGAAAAACGTATAACCGAGCAATTGGCTGAGGTTGGTTTTTCATCTAAAGACCTTACTCGTGGCGAGAAAGAAAGAAGAATTAGAATTATTGACAATGCTATTAAGTCTGGTAGAGATAAAAAGAAAGTAGCTAGGGGTATGTCTACTTTTGATTTTGACGAAACACTAGTTGTTGGTGGTAAAAACTTTGTAACAGCTACCAAAGGTAAAGAAACAATAAAGATAAGTTCTGAAAAGTTTCCTATAGATGGTCCTAAATTAGCCGAGCAAGGTTATAAATTTGACTTTAAAGATTTTGTAAATGTTAAGGGTGGTGTAGAAGGACCATTAATGCAAAAACTTAAAAACCAAATAGCTAAATATGGTAATGAAAACGTTTATGTTTTAACAGCTAGAATGCAAGAAGCAGCACCAGCAATACATGCTTGGTTGAAATCTAAAGGTGTAGAATTACCTATAGAAAATATTACTGGTTTAGGTAATAGTACTGGAGAAGCAAAAGCAATGTGGATGCTGGAAAAGTTTTCTGAAGGTTATAACGACATGTATTTTGTAGACGATGCTTTGCCTAATGTAAAAGCTGTTAGAAACGTTTTAAATCAATTAGATATTAAATCTAAAGTTCAACAAGCTTTAGCTAGTAAAGATTTAGGTAAAGGCGTTAACAAAATAATGGAACACTCTTTAGATATAGGCTCTGAAAAAGTATTTTCAAAAGCCGAAGCTAAAGTTAGAGGTAAAGATATCAAGCGTAGAAGAATATTTATGAGAGATAGTGCTGCTGATTTAGAGCTTCTTATAGAGCCTTTATATGGTAAGGGTAAGAAAGGTATTGAAAATAAAAAATGGCTTAAGAAAGAGTTTGTAATGCCATTTGAGAGAGGTATAAGAGATTATAATACAGCTAGACAGTCTGCTAAGAACGATTACATGAATCTTCGTAAGCAGAACAAAGATGTTGTTAAAGAAATTTCAAAAGAAGTTGAGGGAACTACGTTTACAAACGACATGGCAATGAGAGTTTATCTTTGGAATAAAGCTGGTTATAAAATTCCTGATTTAGCAAAGACAACAGAGGCTAAATTAGTTGAGCATATTCAAAATAATCCAAAGCTACAAGCTTACGCAGAGCAATTTGCTAAAATAACCAAACAAGAAAAAGGTTTAAAAGAACCGAGTCAAAACTGGTGGGCAGAAACAATGGCTGGTGAAGTTACTAATATAAATAGAGGCGTTAGTAGAAAACAATATCTTCAAGAGTGGATAGACGTAAAGAACGAGATATTTACTGAGGAGAATCTAAATAAGATGGAGTCTAAGCTAGGTACTAGATGGAGAGAGAATATTGAGGATATGTTTGATCGTATGGAAACTGGTAGAACTAGGTCTTTAAAGATGGATAGGGGTAGCGCTGCTATGATGAATTATTTGAATGGAGGTATTGGTACTATTATGAACTTTAATACTAGATCAGCTGCACTACAAACTATATCTACTGTTAACTTCTTAAACATGAGAGAGAACAATCCTATCGCTGCGGCTAGAGCAATGGGTAACGTTAAGCAATTCGCTAAGGATTTCAAATACATAATGAACTCTGACATGTTAAAGCAAAGAAGGGATGGCTTAGCTATGAACGTAACTGAAGCTGAAATTGCTTCTGCCGCTGCTTCTTCAAAGAACCCTGTACAATCAATAATATCGAAAGTTCTTAAACATGGTTACTTACCAACCAAGATGGCGGATAGTTTTGCAATATCTTTTGGTGGTGCTACATTCTATAGAAATAGAATTAAGATGTATGAAAAGCAAGGGATGAAAACTAAAGAAGCTGAAAAACAGGCTTGGTTAGATTTTCAAGTATTAGCAGAAAGAACACAACAGTCGTCTAGAGCGGATTTATTATCTAAAGAACAAACATCATTAATAGGTAGATTTTTGTTGCCATTTGCCAACACTCCAATGCAGATGAATAGGCTTGGTATAAAAGAGATACTTGACTTGTCTAAAGGTAGATATAAAGATGCTATTGAGGCAACAGAAAAAGTGGGTAAGATATCTTACTATATGGGGGCTCAAGTAGCTGTGTTTGCTGGGTTACAATCAGCTTTGTTTGCTATGTTGCTAAACGACGATGATGTATCTGACGAGAATATAGCTAATACAAAATCAATGATGTTAAACACAACGGCAGATTCTATGTTGAGAGGTTTTGGTGTACCAGGAGCAACTATGTCAGCAACTAAAAACGCTTTGCAAGAATACTTTAAACAAAGTGCTAAGCCTGGTTTTACCGCGGATTATAGTGAAGTTGCTGAAGACTTACTAAACATATCGCCTCCAATTGGTTCTAAGTTTGGTATGTTAGATAGAGCTGGTGATAGAAAGAAATGGGCAAAAATAAGAGGAAATAACGAATTTAAATTTGAATTAGGTAACCCATCTTTAGAGGCTTCGTTAATGACAGTACAAGCCATTACTAATGCACCGGTTTACTCTCCATATCAAAACATTTTCAACATGCAACATGCTTTGAGTGATCAATACGAAACGTGGCAAAGAGTTCTTATGGGAGCTGGTTGGACACCTTACAGTGTTGGGATTGAAACTGATAAAGATAAAAAGAAGAAAAAACAAACAAAAAAGAAGAAATTTACAGGTTATGATTTTAACTAGTGCTAATAGTAAACAATTCAAAAAATAAGTGATAATATAAAGATGGTGAAAAGACTAATAATATTGCTACTGCTTATATCTAATATAATAGTAGCTCAAACATATGGAATTAAGGACGTTAAGAAAATGTTGAAGTATTCAACGTTCTATGCTGCTGTGAACGGCGGTACGTCGCTTTCTGATGTTGATATTTTTTCTGTAGATAATGGTTTATCTACAAAGACTATTTCAACTCCTTATGATTATAACTTTACCATAGGTCTACGTAAAATAGCTAGATTCGGCTACGAAAATAAAGCCCAAACATTTTACGATGGAACAGAATCTAATTACAGTGATGCGGCTACTGTAGGTAAAGTAAGAGGAGTTGAATATTTATTTGAGGTTGATTATAAAAGACAAGAAGGTGTAGACTACATGGATCAACACCATTTTATTAGGTTTAGTTCTGATGATGGTTGTCCAGACGAATTATGTGTAAACTTCTTTGCTTTAAAGGTTGAGTATTTAGAAGATGGTTTTGCTGATATTAAATACTTCGAAGCATCAGAGAGATATAGACATCGTAAAGGTAAAAACTTATCATGGAATATTGGGTTAACACATCGTTTAGCAGAGCCTTATGGTTATGATCCTTTAGCTAAATGGATGTTAGACAACGGTAATATACACTATACTTATTTAGCGCTACAAGAAGGTTATGATGTAAACGTGTATAGCAACGAATACTATAATCCAGACGGAGAGATTGTAGCTACTAGCGCTGAGGTTTGGGAAGCAGTTGTAATACCAGAGGTACTAGCAGAATACACTGAAAAAGAAAGAAATAAATTAGCTAAAGTAATTCAACACTCTTTAGTTATGGGTTTTGATTATTATAAATACAACAAAAGCACTTGGTTACATGTTTGGGGAAGCTTGATGCCTTGGCATTATGATGACGGCAGTGAGTTTTCATATCACAATTATATAGAAGACGATCAATGGTATGATTATTCTGGTGGATTAATATATGGAATAAAAGTAAACAAACAACTAGGTTATTTTGTAGAAGGTAAATACAATAAGTATTGGAATAGAGAATGGTACGATTTTAAATTAGGATTAAACTACGTTATATTTTAAAATGGCAAAAGAATTAAATGAAGACACGTCTTTTAAGTTAAGTATAAAGACACTAATAGGCATAGGTTTTGCAATGGCAACCTTGATAAGTATGTATTTTATGTTACAAGCAGATATTGCCGAAGCAAAAGAATTACCTATAATTCCACCAGATGAAGTTACTCGTATGGAATTTAATATGAAAGATCAAATGATTCGTAACACTATTATGGATACACAAAAAGACGTGCAAGAAATAAAAGCATCTATAGAAAAAATAGAGGACAAACTATACAATAGATAATGAAAAAGTTATTAGTTTTTTTATTAATTTTATTTTCAAGTAATATAAGTGCGCAGATACAAGTAACACATTTTAATGCTGGTTGGAACAGCGCTAATGATGTGACTTGGTTTATGGGTCTTGAAGATTGTAAAACAATAGGGCATACCGATATAGCTAAAGATACAGAAGCACAAACAAAATATAAAATAGCAGTAGTGCCTACTATTATAATATTTAAAGACGGCGAGGAAGTTGCTAGGTTTCAAGCTGATCTTAGTTTTAAAATGCTAGCAACAAAAGAAGAAGTACAAGAAGAAATTAGTAATCAATTAATGAGCGACTTTTAATTATGCCTGGAAGCGAAAAACAAAATAAAATGTTTGAAGCATCACCTGTAAAAAACTATATACAGGAAGATAATCCATTTCCTGTAACTAGTTGCGGTAGACGTAGAAATGATGGCTCACCATTGTTTAAAAAGAAACGTAAAAAAAGTAACGAGCCTAGAAAAACTACAAAAGGTAAAGGTCGTAACTTTAGAACAGTAAAAGAAGGTGCTGGGATGACTTCTAAGGGAGTTAAAGAATATAGACGTAAAAACCCTGGAAGTAAGCTTAAAACAGCTGTAACAGGAAAAGTTAAACCAGGTAGTAAAGCTGCAAAAAGAAGAAAATCGTTCTGCGCTAGATCAAAAGGTTGGACCGGTGAAAGAGGTAAAGCCGCTAGACGTAGATGGAAATGTTAAAAAAATAAATTATGCCTAGATTAAAAGTAAAAGACATGCCTAGACAACAGCAAAAAGCTGTTAAAGCATCAATGGCTGAGCAAGCTGCTATGAAAATGGTAAAAAAAAGTTCGGCGTTAAAAAAAATATCTTCAGCCTGCAAAGCAGCTGCTAAGCGTAAATTTAAAGTTTGGCCTAGTGCTTATGCTTCTGGTTGGGGCGTAAGATGTACTAGAGCTGGTGGACCAAGCAAATTTGGTGGAGGTAAAAAGAAAAAGTAATGTTTAAAGACTTTGATATAAAACCTTTTAAAAAAAAGAAACCACCTAGCGATAGTAGCTTTGACACAGATCAAGAGATTAAAGCTCTTAAAAAAATACCTTTACGCAAGGAGTTTGTTAAGAAGTATGACGACATAGAATCTGCTTTTAAAAAAACTGCTGAAGAACAAGGCATAAAAGATTACGATAAAACTATCGCTAAAAAACTTATAAAAGAGTCAGCGCCTGTAATATTAGAACTAAAGAAATATCATAATAGAAAAAGACCATACGAGTTAGATAAAGATTTAAAAGCTGTTAAAATGAAGTCTATGAATACTCCTTCATATCCTTCTGGCCACTCGGCTCAAGCAATATTGATAGCGTCAGCATTAAAAGACAAATACGGTAAAGGTCCTGCGTTCATGCAAACGGCAAAAAACATATCCGATAGTAGAAAAATAGCACGCGCGCACTATCCTAGCGATAGTAAAAACGGAACTGAATTAGGAAAACAATTATACAAACACACTAAAAAAACTTAAAATGAAAAAAGCACCTGCAAAAATGAAAAAAGCACCAATGAAAATGGCTAAGAAATCTCCTGCTAAAAAAACTATGACAGCTAAACAAAAAGCAAATTTACCAGAAGCTTTAAAAAAAGAAATAAGCGCTGCTAAAATGATGAAAAAATCAGCTATGAAGCTTAAAAAAGAATCTACTATGATGATGAAAAAAGCTGCAATGAAAATGAAGAAAGCTTCAGCTATGAAAATGAAAATGAAAAACAAGTAGTAATGTACGTTCAGGAGAACAATCCTATAAAGAAAAAGCAAAAAGGCGGAGGTACGCGTAAAACGTGTTTACCTGCCGCTAAAATTGCTAGTATGAGTAAAAAAGAAAGACAACGTTTAGTTGCTGCTAAACAAAAGTCTGGTAAAGCTGGAAAATATAAACGTTCTTCTAAAACAAACGTAAAAGGTGCTCGTAAAAAAGGTGCTACATTAAGAGACTGGTTTCAAAAAGAAGACTGGAGACAAGTTAATAATCCTAAAAAGAAATGCGGTGAAAAATAAATTAAAAAAAGTAGCCGAAGGATTAGAAAAGGCTAGCAAAACACATGCTAAACAAGCTAAAACAGTTAGATCTATGTTAGGAAAATTAGGTCCATTT
>Ga0208666_1000936_pt1 | contig 13331 bp, 17 predicted proteins | sample 5B_taG_FD_184078 | JGI IMG/M metagenome (GOLD analysis project Ga0208666, IMG submission 184078) | Marine viral communities from the Subarctic Pacific Ocean - 5B_ETSP_OMZ_AT15132_CsCl metaG (SPAdes) (version 2) | ecosystem: Environmental > Aquatic > Marine > Oceanic | place: Pacific Ocean...
CAGGTACAACTGCAATTATAACACCAACAACTGATAATTCTACTTTGGATGACCAAGTTGGGTATAGATTCACACTACATAATAGTGATGCAGCAACTCTTGAAGTACAAGTTGCGGGTACAGAACCAGATACTGGTCAAACCGTAAACTTTACGGCACCATTAGACTCAACCAAATCAATAACTATAAATGCAAAATCTGCAAAACTAATTGGTAAGAGTTTAAACTCGGCAATAACAACAAATTTAACAATTCAAGGACTTGGAACTGGTGTGGTTTCTAACATCTCAGTTCAAACAGCCGTGAATAGTTCAACTAATTAAGGGAGATTGAGGAATGTCAGTATTTCAAAGATTTGATGAAGATAATGATGTAGTAAAAAATCAGAGAACCATTGTTTCAAGTGGTGTATTTACTGGTGGAAGTGGAACACTAACATCATTCTTTAGTCAATCCGCACAAGGTGCATCAACAGGTTCTTATATAGATGTATATCATCAGAACCCAACCGCAAACGCTGCAACTGCAGACACTGCAGAGATACAATTCTCATTAGGATATGCACACATTGATGGAAGTGGTTCCGCAGGTAACACAACTAAATTAAATAGTGGTGGTAGACAAACTGCAGCACTTTACAGACAATTTGCAAATGTCATCTTACCTTCATTAACTTCAAGATTTACATTTACAAATACCACTACAGGTAGTCATGATTTTTATTTCATAACTTTCCAAAGAGCACGACAAAGAGAAAAGATTGACCCAGGCAATTGGGAACTACATTTGAGTGGTAGTGGAAATACTCAAGGTGGTGGAATCAAACTAATTGATGATAGTGGTGCTACAACAAACCCAACCGTAAATGAAGCAGGTAGAGTATTTAATGTTGTTAGTGGTTCTATCAGTACAGGTACTGCAGTAACTAAAACTGCGGCATCATCTGAGACAGGTGGAGCATATGGATTATTCTATCCTGACTTAGGTATTATAATATTACACCCACACACATTAGAACTAAATGGTGGACTGAAAGCGAACAGAGCAACAGATTCATATGGAGATAATCCACATAACTTCTTCTTGTCAGTCGCAACAGGTTCTTACTTCCAAGTTCGTAGAGAAGAAGAAATTAGTTCTACTAACTTTTTCTGTAGAGTTAACAATCAGAAATTTAACTTTAGTAATAATCCTACTTTTTCGGATACTAATGGTGACTTAACACAACAAACTTTTGTTAGAGACCCTAAAACTTTTATTACACAAGTTGGTCTTTACAATGATAACAATGACTTATTGGCAGTAGCAAAAGTTAGTAAACCACTATTAAAATCTTATTCAAGAGAAGCTATTATCAAAGTAAAACTTGACTTTTAGGACAATCTAATGTTCAGAGACATTGACAGAAAAAATGTTTCCATCAAAAGATTTGAAACCAACAAAACATTCACTCTCACTCATAACGATAGTGGGAGTGGTTTGTTTGCGGTAAGAGCGGTTTCAAAATCTCTTTACAATTATGATTCTGGTTCTGATATGGTTACAACAATCACATCAGGTTCTATAACTACGAATTATTATGCACTTCCTACATGGCACACCATTAATAAAATGTACTATAAAGACCCAAATAATCCAGTCGGTGTATTTGGTAATACTAACACTTCAAAAATAAAAAGAGAACTACACACAAGTGCATCTGTATTTAGTATAGCAAAAGATTTATTTGGTGAAAGAATAAAACCTGGTACATTTGAGTTAAGTGATACATCAAGAGGTTCAACATTTGATATCAGAGATGATGGTGATGGTAATTTATATGACTTTGCACATTCTGCAAGTTTTGTGGCATATAAATCAAGTTCCTTTACTCAAGGACAAGGAGTGTTAGCTAATAATAGTGGTTCACAAGTTGGTAATATATTTTATGAACATGGAATCGCTGTAGTTAACAATACAGGTTCTTATGGTGATGTTGGTTTTGGAACAGGTTTTGATGTAAAATATAAAGCAACACACAGACATTATGAACATTTTTATGAAGTTCATATTCCTGCAAATAATTTCAATACAAGTATGAATGTTAGTATAACAGAAGGATATAGTGGAAGTATTGATATAAAAACTGGTACAAAAAATGTACACAGATTCTTTCCACCAGGAGATAATCCTGCAAGTGGTACAGGTAGTTTTAATGAAACTTATGAACCAACCGACACACAATTGTCATTTGTAACTGGTTCAGATTTTTATCCTTATGTTTCAACAATTGGACTATATGATGACAAAGATAACCTACTGGTAGTAGGGAAGTTAGCACATCCAATTAAACTAAGTGATGAATTAGACACAACATTCGTAGTTCGCTTTGATGTCTAAATAATTTTCCCTTTCTTTATATTTATTATTGAACTAAATTAAGGCTACACACAATCTTCCCCATAGTTCAGGGAATGTTTACAGACACAGATACAATGGAGAATACGATGATTCGTTTCGTTAAAACAACGGTTATGTATATGACTATGTTTGGGATGTTGTTTGCACAAGACCCAATCATACGAGTAAAACAATTAGGTAGTTGGTCTACGCCACAAATGTGGTGGAAAGATTCAGTTACACAAAACTTAGATACATTTTTGGCACAAGATGCAACTAAACCTGCCGAAGATAACAACAACTTTGATATTTGGAGAGACAAAGTATTAGAGATGGAAGTTACTTTGGACGATAATGGTGCAGATGTCACAACATTTAGAATAGATATCGCATTTGATAATGATTTAATCACTTGGGTAGAATCAGGTGAAACATCAGTTAATGCTTGGACACAAGGTAATTCACGAGTAATTAAAGGTTCACACATAAGTGGTTGGACTGAAGGTGATGAAAGTGCAAATGCAGATTATTCTTTTGAAGTAGTTCATTATAGTAATGTATCATATCAAGACTCATTAGCAGCTACAGGTAATTTAATTGAAGAATCTATATCAGATGATAGATATGATTGGTTAAGAATTACTATGGTATCACATGGAGTTGATGGTAACTCAGATGGAACACCAGATAAAGTATTTGGTGGTGGTGATGGAGTACAAAAACAATTATTAAAATTTCAATTTTTAATCAATGATGTAGTTGATGATTTCGCACCAAAGGCATTTAGAGTTGCTACTCAGTATGATGGTGCAGAGGGATACTACACATATGTTTCAGATGATTACCTTTTAGATTACAAAGTTTATATTGATGGTAATTGGGGTGATTCATATTCAGGAGAAAGAACTTACAATGGTGGAGCTCGTGGTGATATAACACTACATCCAAAACTTGTACAACTTGAGGGATACTTAAGATACATTGGTGAGTGGATTGATACTGATAAAGATGGAACAAAAGATAATGGTGAAGATTTCTCACAAAACAAATATGCTATGATGAAAGTTATCTTTGAAGTAGATGAAACTAATCCAGATAATCTTTCTAATTGGAGAAACATACGAGATATTAATTATCCAACAAGTTTAACAGATGAATCTTTAAACGATGATGTTATGGGAACTTATGATGAGTACTCAACAAATGCATTAGGGTATCAACATATGAGATACTATGAACAAAATGCAGGTAATACATCAGACCAAAAGATTCAGAATCAAGGGTTTAAAGATGTAACTTATTGGTATTGGACATACACAGATGATAAAGGATATTTCAATATTTCTTTACCACGAAACAATAGATATAAAGTATCATTTTGGCCACCAGAAGCAGATGATGTAGTTGGTGACCATACCACTTATCTATTGGATAGAGATGCAATTACAAATATCAATGATGCGATTGCAGGATTTAATTTCCAATCAAATAAATTTGATAATGAAACAAATATTGAAATAGAATCACCAAGTGGATATTTAGTTGGTGATGTTGATGGTGATGATATGTATCAATTGAATGATGCATATTTCTTATGGGCATATACAAGTGGAGTGTTTGCTACAGATTATACACACTATAATGGTGAAGAGTATCAACAATGGTCAAGTATTGATAATCTAAATGGAGATGATGACACTTATACTTACAAACAAGACTATGATGGAAACACAAGAAACCAAAGAGGAGAGTTCAGTATTTTTGTTGATGGTGATTTAGACCAAGAAACTACAGCACTAACTACAGACCAAGGTGGTATCATAAGATTGAATCCATTAATGAATGATGTTGAGACCAGATTAGATATATTAAGTATTAAGGTTGGAGCAGGTAGTTCTACATTTGGTAGTGATGTTAATCCTGATTATTATTTTAATGAACCAGATGGTGGAAATGGTTCTAAACAAGTAGATATTATTGGAACTACAAATGATTCTGATATTGGGTTCTACTTTACAGGTGATGTAAACCTAACAGGTTTAAAAGTTGATAACGATGGAACAGCAATTACACCAGTTGTAGATGGAACAACATTCTATCGTTGGGGTAATTCACCACCAGATGAATGGGCAAGAATCTCAGAAGATGGAATGGGTAGAATGGCAATGAAATCATTCATGACAGACCATGATGTAACATTATCATTTCCTGCAGATTCAACCGTAAGAGTACAAAGTGGAGAGATTGTTGAAGTACCACTATTAATCACACCAAATGAAGTAAACATCGCAGGGTTTGAATTTGAAGTAGAGTTTAATACTACTGAATTAGAATTCATTGATATGAAAACTGGTAGTCTACCAGGCCCATGGATGACCTATGTTAATGTAGGTGATGTTGGTACTGATGGATGGCAACGAGTACGATTTGGTGGATTAGATTATTCACCAGGTAATGCTCCTACTAACTATTGGATTAATGAACCAATAAATGCACTGAAGTTAATGTTCAGAGCAGACTTTCCTGAATCAGAATGGACAGAAGCTCCTATTAGATTTGTAGGAAAATATGCAGCAGGTAATCCAAATGGTGATGATTTAAACATGGAAAGAGAAAGTGGTAAAGTAATGGTATGGAATAAGTATTGGGCATTCGGTGGTGGACAACCACAAGACGATGACTTGACTTATAATTATCCAAATCCATTTACTGAGAATACTAAATTTCAATTCTTCTTAGATGAAATGGAACATGTAAAACTTTATATACTAAATTCCAATGGTCAATACATTGGTGCACTATTAGATGAAGTAGTTGATGCAGGAATACATACATTTGATTTCACAAATGAACCAAGTGTGTGGTTACCTGAAGTAAGTGTCTATGAAGGACACCAAACTTTAGAACCTGGTGTCTATATATTTGTTTTAGAAACAGATAAAAAGATAAAGGCTAATAAATTTACGGTAGTGAAATAGGAAACGATGATGAAAAAAATAGTATTAGGATTATTGATGATTGGTACTTTGTTTGGACAAGTAAATAGTGTCCTTACAATTTCACCTACCACAAGTGAAACAATATTGGGTAACCAATCACTTGCATTCAGAAATCCTGCAATGAATAATTTAAATCTTGATTCTACTACAAATGTTAGTTTTACTAATGTTAGTTGGTTAGGTAATATTGTAGATGATATGGGTTTCAATTATATTGAAATAAAAAATAAAAAACTTGATTACTCAATTTTACACTTTAACTATGGTGAACAGAAGTTCGCTGATGAAACTGGATTTGTACAAGGAAACTTTTCACCAAGTACTTTGGTATTAGGAATAGGTTGGGGAACTAATTTATTATACAAAGGTGAAAGAGTAGATAGTATATCAATAGGTTTCAGAGGTAAAGTTATTTATCATGATTTATATCTTGAAAAAACTGAAGGTGCCTTATTTGATATAGGTTTACATTTTCATAAATTATATGGAATGGTTAACTTAGATTTAGGTGTATCTAATGTAGGTATGATGACAAAAATGAATGGATTTGAAATTGAACAACCAAGTGCATTAAATGTTGGATTTCATATTCCAATAAAGAACAAATGGAATATTTATAATCAATGGAATCTTTATGATGGATATCATACACATGGACAAGGTGTTTCTTATAATTGGAAAGACTTACTATGGGTAAATGCTGGATATTATAATGATGTAACTCACGATTTAAATTACTCTTCTGTTGGATTAGACCTTAAAGTTGATAGGTATAAAATAGGAGTAGGTGTATTAAATGGTAGTGATACACATCCATTGAAAAATACATTATTACTAACAATAAACATGGAGATATAAAATGAATTGTGAATGTTGTAGTTGTACATGTTGTTAACTAAAGGAGAAATAAAATGGCAAAAGATATAGAACAAGCTATTGAAGAAGTCAAAGGAAAAAAGTTCGGAGTATCAATTAACAATATTATTGCTATTGTTACTTTTCTTTCTACCGCAATTGCTGGTTGGTATAGTTTTACTGGTCGTATTGATTCGTTGGAAGAAGTAGTACAAGGATTCGCGGAAGCGAGTGATATTGAAATTGTAACGAATAACTTTAATAACATTGATGAAGAATTAAAATATCTACGAGAAAAAGTAGATGGTTTAAAAACACCAAAAGTGAAGTCTTATGATGGGGATATAATTAAACTACAGAATGAGATTGATAAGTTAAAAGGTGAAATCTCAAGATTAGAGAAATTATTAAAAGACCCATTAGCTGATTTCAAGTAAGGAGAAACATGAGTAAATTTATGAAACTATTACTCGTAGTGTTTTTGTTTGGAGTAGGTTCTCAGTTATTAGGTCAAGATGCATATGACACACCTGAAGAACGAGATAGAGAAATTCAAAGACAAGAACAAAGAGAAAATCATATTCGTATCCAAGAAGAAAATAAAAGATGGAAACAAGATAAGATTTGGTTATCTGAAATGAGACACAAAAAGATTCGTATGAAACATAAGATAAATGTTCATAAGAAGACACATGAACAACGAAAGAAGTTCAAACGAAAAGTAAAACAACGAAGACTAATTAACTTCCTTATGGGGATGGTAGTTGGTTATCATATAGGAGTAAAGTAATGAAAAAACTATTACTATTATCGTTAATGGTTTTTATGGGATGTGCTGCATCAGTATCAACTGAACAATATGTTGGTGAGTATGAGAAACAGAAATCTCTTGATGAAGTTGAAATAACTAAAGTTGATAATCTAAAGATTTTGGATGTTAAGTTCAATAAAGAACTTGAAGATAGATATCCAGAACTTGGAGATAAACGAGTTGCATTTGGGTTAAACCAAGAACTTGCAAATGTTATTTCTTACATTGGTAGATTTAATCTCGTAGAGGCGGACAGAGATATACAATTATCTATGTTAAACGACCTTAAGGCCAATGATGCTAAGATACAGAAGACAAAGTATACTGCATATGTGACTATTTATGATTTTGCTGTTAACTTAAAAGAAGATATCAAAGCTGGTAAAGTTGAAACAATAAATGAAACTATTGTTGGTATCCAAGTTAAAGTAATCAATAATGAGAATACATTATATGTAGTTGGAAGTGGACAAGGAAGAGCATCCACCATAGGACAAGGATTTTTAAAGAATCCTAATATGGAATGGAATCAATCTTCTTTAAGTTCTGCATCTAATAAAGCGATGGAAACTGCAGTTGTCAATGTAATAAAGGCAATTGATAGAAAAGGTTGGTAGAATGTGTGGCAGAGATTATTAGTATTATGTTTATTACTATGTAGTAATGTCTCTGCCCAAGGTTTTCTTTATAGTTATATTGACCCATGTAATCAGATAGTGGTTCGTGATAATTATAATCTTGAACCCACTAATGGTGGATTTTATGTTACATATTATAATAAATCTAAATTTTTTACATTTACACAAATAGCAGATGGAACATTGGAGGCATGGACTGAAGGTGTCTTCCGAGATTTTGAAGATTTATTTCCATGTGCAGTAAGGGTTGCAGAAGAAATATTATCGTCAGTTCTGGCAAGTAATGCTACAGAACAATTCACAAAACAAGATGTAAGTAATGATGTAGGTGCCGTTAATTATGGTATCAAAACTTCACCAACCGTAGATAGTAGTTGGGTTACATCTTTTAATAGTATTTATACAAGAGAGAGTTTTGATGGTAAATCAAGGTATGATGGTAACTTCAGTTTTACTGATGATTTAAGTAGATTTAATGCATCATATGGTCAAGGAATAAACTTTCTCGCAAAGAAACAAAATCAAGTGATAAGTGCATCAGGTGTTTTCTTTCAAACATTTGAGGGTAGTGATTGGTTAGTATCAACTTCATATGCAAAATCACTTGTTAAACAAAATTCAGAAGTTATTGTTTTAACTGCTGCATATGGAAGTGTTAGTGACCAAGGATTTGGTAATTTATCTGTATTATATGGTATGAGATTACCATTAGAATTATCCTTCGGTAAAATAACACTTACTAACTATGTATCTTATACATTATTAAGATATTATAAGGGATTAAATTCAGGAAAACAATATTTATTACTGAAGAGTCCTATTATCTTAATGCCTACTATCTCTTTTGATTTTCAATTGAGTCAGGCATTTAAAGTTAACTTAGGATTCTCAATGGGATACAACACGGTTGTGAACGATTATGGTGAAAGAAATGTAACATATGCCATAATGTTTGGAACTTACTTTTAGGAGAAGAAGATGAAAAAACTAATTATGATATTATTACTGATGGGATTTGGATATTCACAATCTCTTCCACAACCAGCGGTTGTTGGTAAAGATGTAGAATTTCCTACATTGAAAATATCACAATTTGTCAAAGTTGATGAATCTGTAGGTGTAGTTGATAACAGAGTTACTTTAGGTATCAAACAATTACTTGAAGAAGAATTTCAAAACACAAGATACAGATTAACAGAAGATGATAATGCAGATTTTACTGCCAATGTAGAAGTACTTTATATTGGTAAACCAAATGAAGCATTTAGTATTGCAGGTTTATTCAATCGTAGAAATCAGAGTACAGAAGTTAGATTATTAGTAAACTTAGTACAGAACAGAGAAGGTATACAAAGAAGTTATCGTGGAATTGGTGAAACAACTACACAAGTATCTGCTGCTGGTTTACAAATACAAGAGGATGTGGAGTTTGGTAAGAGTGAGTTAGGTGGTTCGTTAAGAAAGGCCATCGTCAATGCTCTTGAAAATATTGAATAGGAGTTCCATATGTTATTAAAACATTGGCCACAAAAAAGAAGAGAGTGGGTCATAGGTGGATTCCTAAACATTCTCTTTATTTTATGTATTGTTGGAATTAGGTATTACTATGCTCAAGAAGAAATGGAATTCTTGAGAGAAGATTCTGCACGACAAGACGATATGATAACTGAACTACAAGATTCAGTAAATTTCTTGGTAAAACAAAATAATGATTTACTAAAAGATTTACACGACCATGATAAAACTCGTGGTACAGAAAATAGAAGATTAAAAGAAAGAATGACCGAGTTTGAAGTTGAACTTGATACTATAAAACAACAACTTTCTTCTAAAGTATCTATTTATGATAATAGAAAGACATATTCAAATGGTGCTGGTGTAGTTCCATTTGAAAAAGAATTTGGTACTCAAGATAGTTATTTGAGAATATTTGGTAGAACAGGAATCGCTATGGTAAATGATAGTATAGTTGATTCTGAAACCACTCTTGGTTTTGATGGTAGTTTACAACAAGGTAAACCAATCATTGAAGAAGGTGAAGTAAAAGGTGAGTGGTATGCGGTAGTACCTGAACAACAATTTGAAGGTCTAAGGATGGTAGGTAGAAAAAGTAATCCTTTTAAACTTAAACCACCAAGAAATCAAATTAGTGTTGGGCCGTTCGTAGGTATCACTTATGACCAAGTAACAGGATTGACAGAACCAGTTATAGGGTTTGGAATAACCTATAACGCATTTAAAGTATGGGATTGGAGATAAAATGCCTAACAGAGCAGCAAAGAGTAGAAAACAGAAAAGACAACAACTAAATAAAAAATGGGCAAGAGAAGGTAGAACTGCTAACCAACATAAGAAGTGGAAAGCAAAACAGCCTCAAGGACAAGGATTCCCAAAATATAGATAATAGGAGTGTATTATGGCAATATCCAAAGAAGATACTGCCCGGTCATATAAAGGAACCGTAATCGGCGATAATATGGTCGTCAGTTTAAATTTAAAGTGGTTGGTACAAATCATATCTCTGTGTGCAATGTTAGTTTATTCTTATTACAGAATAGAGATGAGAATAATAGAGTTAGAAGATAAGTTCGTAGAAGCCGATACTCATATAGAAGATTTATTGTCAAAACATGAAGCTGAAGAAGCTGAGAAACGAGTGGCACTTGAAGAACAGATAAAGTTCTATGAGAAAGAATTTAACATAAACCCGCTAAGTTGGGGTAAGAGGAAAAAGAAAAAATGATTAAACTAAAAGATTTATTAGTAGAGAATCCAATATCAACAATGTCACCACCAAAAGAAAAAGGTGGAACTATTGCATTTGGACATATTAACTATGGTAAGTTTTTTCTTAAACCATTAGGTCAGGCAATGAAAGAGTTGTATGAATTATGTAGAAAAGTAGATATAGTTGCTACTGATTTTGATGATAGAGATTTACTAAAACCATTTTATAATTTAGGTAATTGGGAAAAGAAACCAATAAAAGAACCAATCTTAACTTCTGTAAAAAAATTAGAACAGGCATTAAAGAATCCTAAGAAAAACTTTAAAGAACCAAATAGAGTAATAAATGCATTACCTACTGGTAAGAGTTTTACAAAATTATTTATGTCTAAGTATAAAAAGATAAGTAGTATTGCTAAGAACCTTGAAAATTTTAATAATCAAAAAGTATCACAAGTATTTAAAAACGCAAAAAAATCAGATATTGGTAATCAAAAGATAGGTTCATTTATGAATGATGATTATCTTACAAAAATTTTTGATATTAAATCGTTTGCAAATAATAAAAAAGTTTCTGAGTTTAACTTGAGTGATGCACATTATTACATTAGTCGTAGTGTAAAAAATAAAAGTTCAAAACCAGTAGTGATAGGAAATGTTAAGAAATGATTAAATTAAAAGAACTATTAGAACTTCGTAACATGAAGTATGCAGAAAGTGTTAGACCTAAAGACGAAAAAAGAATGTCTCGTACATTAGAATTGTGGGATGAAAATTTAGTATTACCAAAAAGACAACCACCTGAAAATGATTCATCACTAACATTAAAAGAAATAAAATATTTATCAAATGTTGAACCCAATGAAAAGTTTGCAACATCACATGATGATGTTGTAGATTCATTTATGGAGTTGATAGAAAAAAATAGTTTAGATATTAGTAGAAAAGATATCAAAAAAATTGTAAAAGAAAGTGTCAAGTTTATTATGGAGTTAAAATATCACTATAATAGACCACGACCATATCAAGTTGCAGAGTTCTATGATATTGATTTAAATGGTACTACATTAGATAGTATGAAAACACCAAGTTATCCAAGTGGACATGCAATCCAAGGTTATTTAATTGGTGATTATCTATCACATAAAGACCCATCTAACTCTGAAGAATATTTGACAAAAGGTTCTGATATCGCTGAATCAAGAATTGTTGCAAAGGCACACTATCCATCCGATAAAACATATGGGAAAGAAGTTGCAAGAGTTTTATTCAGAGGTATGAAGAAGTGACATCATTAAAGAAAATATTTTTATTACAAGAAAGAGTTGATTTACTATTTGTTGCATCTGAATTAGTAAAATACTATGGATTGAAATCTAAAGTTAAATTTGGAACATATGGTAAAGATGAAGGTGGTTATGATTGGACAAAAGATACGATAATGTTGAATAAATTTTATCCAAAAGTTTCTGAGTTTATTATTACCGTATTACATGAGATACATCATGCAAAACAAATATCAAAATATGGTAGAAAAAAGTTTATGAAGAAGTATCAACAAGCTTCTAACATGGCAGACTTAGATGGAAAAGACAGATATTGGGCCAATAAATGGGAAAGAAAGGCTGAGAATTGGGCACAACAAGAATATCGCAAAAAATGGAAAAATAAATTCTAATTTTTTATACTTTGTCTTATATATATTATTAACTTAAGTTATGTTAACATTAAAGGTTTTAAGAAAAATCCAACCTTATTTTTCTCTGAAATAAATACGCCTAATTCTAAATAAAAATTACATTCTGAGAGATTTATAATATACTTATTAATAACTAAAGCATTAAAAGCAAAAGCAATAAAGCAATTGCATAACTAAATTAGGTTTTATATGAAAACTCGTTCAGCAAAGAACAAAGGAAAACGACTTCAAAACAATGTCCGAGATTTAATCTTGGAGAAATTCACACAATTAGAACCAGACGATGTTCGTTCAACTACTATGGGAGATAGTGGTGAAGATATATTATTATCACCAGCAGCTCGTAAATTATTCCCATTCTCAGTAGAGTGTAAAAATCAAGAAAAATTAAACATATGGAGTTCTCTTGAACAGGCAGAAACAAATGCAGGTGACCACAAACCACTATTAGTATTTAAGAGAAACAGAAGTAAAACATATATTGCATTAGAGATAAACGACTTATTGGATTTATTGGATGACTAAAATATTTGTTTTAGGTTACAATAAGACAGGTACAAAAAGTTTATCAGATGCATTAGATATACTTGGATTCAAAACTTATCATACAGGTGGTGGTGGAGAACTTCTTGAATCAGTATATCAACATATGAAAACCAAAAAGAAACTATTAACTGAATATGATGACTATGAAGTGTTTCTTGATTATCCTATATACGACCCAATAGTATTTTCACACTTAGTTGACGACTATCCATGGGCAAAATATATTTCTTTGACAAGACCACTTGATGATTATGTGGATTCAGTACTAAGAGATAAAATAAAAAGATTAGATGATGGTATAGTAAATTCTTGGAATTGGTTAGGAGTCGGTGGTAAAGAAGTATTTCAAAATTACCCACAATATCAAAAAGATTGGTTAAAAGGTAAAACAGATTTTAAACATCAAAGTAATTTACTTTGGTTAAGAAAGAGAGTGAATCCCAAAAACATCCTACACATGGATTTATCAAAGGGTGATGGTTGGGAAGTATTGTGTAAATTTTTAAAAAGGGAGATACCGAGTGTTCAGAAGTTCCCACATATTAAATGAAGCGAATATTAAATCAATACAGATTGGTACACCACTTTATCTTAGTGATTATGTAAGTAATGATGTAAATGAGGGTGAGTTATTAACTTTTGATTGGATTTTGTCTGAAGATAAAAAGTTATATTTG
>Ga0208666_1000937_pt1 | contig 13331 bp, 7 predicted proteins | sample 5B_taG_FD_184078 | JGI IMG/M metagenome (GOLD analysis project Ga0208666, IMG submission 184078) | Marine viral communities from the Subarctic Pacific Ocean - 5B_ETSP_OMZ_AT15132_CsCl metaG (SPAdes) (version 2) | ecosystem: Environmental > Aquatic > Marine > Oceanic | place: Pacific Ocean...
ATATTCAAATGGATCGCAAACATATCCCTTTGATAACCTCACAAACAATTCCGGCGGTAGTGTATTTGTGATCGAGGGTCGTAAGTTGCTAACAGACGAGTCAACGGCAAAGATTAAATATGTAGCGCGATCTGAGGATCCAAATGAATATGATGCTGGTTTAGTTGGAACTTTGTCAGCTAAATTAGCCTATACTATTTCGTATGCGCTAACCGGATCGACAACAGTAGTGCAGCTGCAAAAAGCGCTATTCGATGAAAGATTGCGTGAGGCTAGATTTATTGATGCAACAGAGGGTGCGCCGCAGCGCATCGAGGCTAGTGATCTAATTGAATCGAGGTTGTAATGGCACGATCAGCACCAGCTATACAATCCTTTGTAGCCGGAGAAATATCGCCACGATTAGAGGGCAGAGTTTCTATAGAGAAATACAAGGAGGGGTTATCCGACCTAACAAACATGGTTTCTATGCCGCATGGCGGTGTAGCGCGTAGACCAGGAACACAGTTTCTAGGAGAAGTTAAAACAAGCAGCGTTAAATGTAGGCTTATTCCGTTTCAATTTAAAACGACAGATACTTATATTTTGGAGTTTGGCGAGCAAATCATGCGGATTTACCGCAATGGTGAGCAAGTTTTATCGGGTACAACAAAGACTATATCGGGCGCAACCCAGGCAAGTCCTGGTGTAATAACAGCAACATCACACGGATATTCTAATGGTGACGAGGTTTATATTGCCTCAGTTGCCGGTATGACCGAGTTGAACGGACGAAATTATAAAGTTGCTAACTCGACCACGCATACGTTTACGCTGACGGATCTATGGGGAACAGCGATTAATACTACCGATTTTACAGCCTATTCAAGCGGTGGCACAGCTAATGAAATCCTGGAGGTGGCGACACCATATCCGGAGTCGGTATTACCAGATATAAGGTTTGCTCAGAGTGCCGACACAATGTATATCGTTCATCCTAGTTATGCGATTAGGACGTTAACGCGGTCCAGCCATACCAGCTGGAGTTTTGCAACACCATCGATCTCCGGAACACCGAGTCCAAACTTAAATAATGCCACCGATAATTATCCAAGTGTGGTTACGTTCTTTGAGCAGCGGCTGGTATTTGCTAACACAAACGACAATCCGCAGACTATATGGTTTTCAAAAACAGCGGATTATACGAATTTTACAACCGGTACTGATGCGGATCATGCGCTAGTTTATACAATCGCTAGCAACCAGGTGAACGCAATTCGCTGGCTAACAGCTACGCGTGTTATGACAGTTGGCACAGCTGGAGGAGAATTTGTGGTAACAACCACGAATGATGGACCTATTACTCCTACAACAACGCTGATCCGAAAATATAGCAATTACGGCACAGCAGCGATAGATCCGGTGCAAGTGGCGGATGTTACACTATTTGTCCAGCGCGGTAATCGCAAGGTCAGAGAATTTAGATATGTTGGTGATGTTGATGCGAGTGGATACACAGCGCCAGATATGACCATCCTGGCAGAACATATTACCGAGGGCGGTATAACAGAATTTGCGTATCAGCAAGAACCAGATAGCGTTGTATGGGCGCTGCGTGGTGATGGTGTTTTATTGGGTATGACCTATCGACGTGAAGAACAAGTTGTTGCCTGGCACAAGCACACGATTGGCGGTGTGTTTAGTACCGGTAATGCGGTGGTTGAAAGTATAGCGACGTTGCCCACAGATACCGGTGAAGATGAATTATATATGATTGTTAAAAGAACGATCAATTCACAAACAAAGCGATATGTAGAGAAATTAAATGTATTTGATTTTGGAACAGTTGCTACCGGATCTTTCTTTGTTGATAGTGGCTTAACGTATTCTGGTAGTGCGGTTACGTCATTTAGCGGATTGTATCATTTAGAGGGCGCTACTGTTTCTATACTAGGTAACGGAGGATCACATGCAGACAAAGCGGTTAGCAGCGGTGCTGTATCTCTGGATTTATCTGCAACAACGGCGGCGGTCGGATTGGGTTATACATCAAATTTACAAACATTGAGGCTTGAGTCCGGATCCGTTGATGGAACCAGCCAGGGAAAACCTAAGAGAATACACCACATAACGCTGCGATTATTTAGAACAGTAGGGTTAGAGGTAGGATCATCGTCTGATGATGTTGATCGAGTGCCTTTTAGAGATAGCAGCATGGCGATGGATACAGCTGTTTCACTATTTACCGGTGATAAAGATATCGAGTTTGCCGGTGGCTTTGAGGAAGATGAGCGCATATATGTAAGGCAAACACAGCCTTTACCTCTTACTGTCCTGGCGCTTTATGCACGAATGAACACTTTTGATATATAGGTAGAGCCTTGGAGTTTTTAACTTTTTTAAATCTGGTATCCGCCGGATCGTCTTTATTAGGCGGTATTAATGATAAACAAGCAGCGGATAATGCAGCGGCAGCGGCACAAGAAGCAGCGAATTTTAATGCAGATCTTATCGAGAGGGATGTAGATCTCCTGGAAAAGCAGCGCCGTTTTGTGAATGCGAATTACAATGTTTCTAATGATCGAAAGAAACAAGGATTTAAGGCGGTTCAAGGTGAGGTAAAAACCAATTATGCGTATGGCGGTATTGATGTTTCTGAGGGTACACCGATTGATGTTCTTAAAACAAATGCCAGGGAAATGCAGTTTGAGTTGGATACAGATAAATTTAATAACGATGTCGCTAATATGCAGATCGATGATGCTCAAGAGGATGCCAGGTTAAATGCTGAATTGGCACGCATGGAGGGTGGTAGTGCAGCTGCATCACTAAGGGCGCAAGGAACAAAAAGCCTTATTCAAGGTATCGGTACGGCTGCCAGAACTCTTTATACATAGGTGTTAGATGCGTATTCCTTTATATACAGCGCAATCCAGGGCAACGTCCGAGGCTCCAGGAAAGTCGATTACTGCTAGAAAAAACGTACAATTAGCAGCACAAACAGAATTAGCAAAGGGATCACCATTCTCTGCTTTTACTGATGAGGTTTCGAAATTCAGCCTGGAGAGATATAAGGTTGTAAGGAATAATCTGCTAAACGAGGCGGATCTAGCAATGGACGAGTCGATGTATGAATTGGCTCGAAAGCTGGAGAAATCCGGCGATTATAATAATATTCTTGATGGTGATGCGCCTAAATGGAAAAGCGGTGCAGAGGCTATTAAAGCAGAACTGCTAGGAAAAATTGGAAAGGATGAATACAGCCAGAAACAATTTGAATTACGTTTTGGTCAGAATGAATTAAAGCATAGGTTTCAGCTGAGATCTGAAGTTGACCGGCAGCTAAAAATTGCTAGCCAGGGCGATTACTCACAAAAGTTACTCCAGGGCGAGGCGGAGTTAAGTGATTGGCGGTTAGATGAAAATAGTCGGAATGCTATTCTTAGACCGATTAATATCTTTACCGGTGGTTATATTAATCAGACCAAAGCCAATCCTGGAAAGGTAAAAGCCACAATTAGAGCTATGGAATTGAATGCAGCGAGAGCAGCATTAACCAGATATATTTCTGAGAATCCTGGTAATGAGATTACTGTACTTACAGCGATGCGAAACGCAATAAGACTAGGCAGAGAGGGTGGCACACTTGAGGGTCCACCAGGAAAAAAATCTTTACCGGCTCCGTTACTTGGTGCTGAAAATCTCTATAAGCGATTAATTGCATTTGATGATGATGAACTTGCATCAATAATCAGTACCTCATCCGGTGATATTGCTACGATTTATGGACCAGGATTTGAAGAAAGAGCAAGAAAATCTAAGCTAACAGCTACCTCAAAGATCCTAAAAGAGAGCGCAAATACACTTATTAGCCAGATGGAAATTGATGGCGCTGCTGATACGCAAAAAATAACTGACCTTTTGCAAGGTTTTGAGAAGTTAATCAATGAAGATCCTAACGTCGGATCCGATGTTAAAGATAAATTTAATGAATTAAGACTAACCTCTAAACTTGCTTTTGATACGAGAAAAGCCTCTCCCACCGATATGAATACGATTATCTCTGATTTTAAGAAAGGAGAGGTTTTAGGTGGTTCTGGTATGGATACGGAGGCAGAGCAAAATACGCTCAAGTTTCTTGAGAGCCGCCGGAAAAAAATGGAAAGTGCTCTTAAAGATGATGCGCTGCAATGGGGTATTGATAATGGAGTTGTAGAACAACCGGTAACAGATTTGTTTAATGAGGATGGATCATTTGATCCTATGGCGGTAACAGAGCGCCAAATGAATGCCGAAGCGGTACGAAATCATTATAATCTGCCTACTGTTCAATATCTTACAAAGAACGAGGTAGCTGCTTTTAATGGGTTTATGAAGCAAAAGATTTAGATCCCCAGGTGCGATTAAACTATCTTTCTGATTTTGTTCAAGGATGGGGAGATGAGGCAGCAAATGTTTTTTTACAAATGGAATTAGAAAATGCAGTTATGCAATCCGCTTTAGGATCTTATGTTAATAATGGAAATATTGAAACAGCACGACAAATCCTTATAGGAATGGACAAAGTTAGTGCCGGAGAAAAGATACCAGCAGACAACCCTAAAGATTTAAAAACCATTTTTGCAGAATTAATAACCGGATCAGACAACAACGATATATTACAGTTTATGCGTGCCGAAGATAAGCAAGCTATCTTTAAACTAGCGACAGCACATTATTTAGGTAGAGGTTTAACTACTTATGATGAAGATGAATTTGTAGATTCAATACAAGCTGCAATGGGCGCTAATGGCGATAAAGGCGGAATAAGGTTGGTCAACAATGAACCGGTACTTCTACCACAAGATTATAATGTAGAGATGGCTGAAAATGTATTGAGTAATTTGGCTAACTTCCATTTACGCTATATGACAATAACTTCGGGTGGGGATCCAGCTGGAAATACGATAGATAGAGGATTGATACTCGATATTAATAAAAATCCAGATTACGTTTTAAAGTATTATGGTGGAACCGAGTATTTTATTTACGATAACGCTCGAAAAAAAGCAGTTTCATATCCGAGAACGGATCAACCTGGGAGTCGCCCAGACTACTTAGAAAAAGTTGTAATTGATTTAAACCTATTAAAAACAAATTTTCCGGCAATAGTTTCTGAGCGTGACGATCCAAATGAGGATAATGATGCGCCAGATTTTTCCGGAATGATGAAATGAGTGGAATATTTCAAAAGCAACTTAGTAAGTCTTACCTTGATATGTATGATGGTGTCGATACCAGCCAAACTACTTTTAAGGAAAACTTTGGTGCTGGAGTAAGGCGAGCGGTTCACATGAGTAACACAAGCTCAAAAACACGCAGCTTACAAAACGCTTGGGATCCTATAATTGAAGATATAAATAAGAAAGCTGGTACGGATTTTAAAAATCCAACTCAAAAACTTTATCGAGGTGTTTATGGAACTTATCTGGCTCCATCAGATACGCGTATAGAGTATAATGCAGAAGTAAATAAAATACTCGATTTTGTAAAAAACAACGAGGAGATGTTAGGTCCGGAAATGGCAACTTTAACTCACGATTGGATTATTGATCGTGCAATTAAAACTGCCTTACATGAAAGCGAACAATATGAAGATATAGCAGAAAGGTCAGCTGATTGGACCAATATGCCAGCCAGGTTTCTTGGAGAAATGGTCGGAACTCTTGATGATCCGGTTATGCAAGATGTAATGATGGGTACAATGGGTCTTGGCTTTTTTGCTAATGGCGCTGCATCTATTGGTAGTATAATGTTGCGTGAGGCAATGATAGGTGCTGGAACTGAAGTATTTATCCAAAAAGAGGTAGCTGATTGGTATAAAGAATTAGGTTTGCCATATACTGTAGAGGATTTTGCTTACAATGTTGCGGCTGCCGGAGCGTTAAGCGCTGCCTTTCCACTTGCATTTAAGGTCGGTGGCGACACAGTAAAGCTAACTTTAAACCAAGCAAAAAAGGGATATAACGCGATAAAGTCTGCTTCAGAGCGTTTAGGTCTAAGGGTTTCTGCTGATGCCAGGGCAGCTGAATCGATTATGGAGGAAGTTGAGGCGACAGTAGGAACCTCTCCTATAAATGATGTTGACGAGCACTTGCAGCGCGTGGATGCCCATGCTGATGCCATAGATAATGGTGAGGCTCCTACTGTAACGAATGAACCGGCAAGCGGTCCAAAAGCTGCTGAACTTGAAAACGTAGCTAATCCAGGAGCAAAGCCTAGAGCAACTATTAATGATATTTACGCAAGATATGAGATAGAAGAATTAAACGTGGATGCCCAGAGCTATCAGTTTAAAGAGGGCAGCGACGAGTTTGGTGTAACAGAGCAGTTACGAGGCGAAGTGCAATGGAACCAGGAACAATCTGGAGTTGTTTTAGTACATGAACGAGCAGATGGAAAACTGTTTATTGCTGACGGACACCAAAGATTAGCGCTAGCTAAAAGAATAAAAGAGAAAGATCCAAATCAAGATGTATTTCTGTTAGGTATTACGTTGAGAGAAAAAGACGGAATTTCTGTCGAAAATGCAATGGTGAGAGCAGCTGTTAAAAACATTGGTGAGGGAACCGGTACTGTTCTCGATGCTGTCAAAATACTTAGAGGCGATCCGCAAAAATTTAAAACATTACCGCCAAGATCAGCCTTAGTAAAACAAGCCAGAAGTATTGTTAAGATTAATGACAATGAGGCTTATGGTTTGTTTGTTAATGGATTAGTTTCTCCACAACAAACGGCATTAGTTGGTCGGATGATTCCAGAAGATGCGACGATGCAGCGCGCAGCTATGAATGTTTTAGCAAAGGCAAAGCCGGAAAATGATCTCCAGGCAGAGTCTATTATCCGGCAAGTAATGGATAGCGGCACAGAAAAAGTTAACCAGGAGAGTTTATTTGGTAATGCTTTGGAAGAAGAGTCGCTCTATTTTGAAAGAGCAAAAATTTTAGATAATGCTGTTAAGGTTTTGCAACGTGATAAATCGGCATTTAATACTATAGTAAAAAACCAAACGAAATTTGAGAGCGAGGGAAACCAGCTAGCAAGGAGCGCAAATGAGCAAAAAATCCAAAAAGACGGACAAGCAATCCAGCTTATCCAAACGCTCGCCAACAGACGAGGACAACTCAGCGACGATCTCACAGCTGCCGCAAGGATCGCAAAACAAAGCGACGGACAGTACAACAAGGCTACAGAGAGCTTTGTCGACTCTGTCAGAGGAGCAGTTGATCGAGGCGATTTCAATGGGGAAATCTTACATGATCCAGGACTCACTATCGATGCTCCGCCGCAAAACGGCGAAATACCGACAAGATCAGTTGAAAAAAGTTTAGAGGATTTCGACAATCCAGCTGGATTAGGATCTCAAAAACAGATGAATCAGATGGAAACGGATATGTTTCCGCCTTTACGAGAGGGGTTAGAGCCAGAGGTTGCCGAAACTAAATTAAAATTAGCGCAGCCAATAGAAACAGTTGACGATATTTATGAACTAGCACCAGCCTCCCAAGAGTGGTTAGCTGGAACCGGAAAAAGATTAGAAGCAGAATTAGGAGTAAAATTTGAAAATCCTGGTCTAAAAGAAAAAGCGACCGCTGCTGAAAAGATGATCCGTAAGAAATACAAAACAGCGCAGCAGATGACGGATATTGCTAGAGGTGGTTTTATTGTTAAGAGTTTAGATCAAGCAAATAAGGTATCGGAAGAATTTTCAAAGGTTGCAGATGTTCTCGATACCGGTTGGCAAGTGTATCCGGAGGGTTACTCGGACAGAAAATTGTTGGTTAGGACACCAAACGGCATTATTGCAGAGATCCAAATGTGGACACCGGAGGTTAAAGCAGCAAAGTTTGGAAAGGGTACAGAACTTTATACAAAGGCTCGATCAGCAAAGGATCCAGCAGAAATAGCTAGGTTAAATGAAGAACAAAAGGTTCTTTATAGGGATGCTTTGAAAAAGGATATTCAAGCCTCAGAGGGAAAGTTATCCGGTATTGATAGTGGACCAAAGGTACTCTCAAACATTGATTTGAATGAAGCCTCGTCTGCAACAAGGCTAGCGGAGTGGAAAACGTCAAGGGCATCGACCTCCTCCCAGGATCCACCAGGCTCAACAACGGCAACAGCTTTTAGAGGTTCTTCAGACAGCAGCGCTGGTCTGAAATCCCAATTACAAAACGAAACAGATGATTTAGCCATTAGTAGTTCTCCTACTAAAAGTATAGATGAAAGCGCTCAAAACGTCAACACAGAGGCGGAATTAGACCTAGAAATTCCGGTCGGGCAAAGAATAGACGATGCAACCAATGAGGTTACTGTCGTCAATCAAACAATGCGGCAGATTAAAGATGAAATTGATTATGAAAATAAGATGATTGAGCGAATGGGATATTGTGTTAAATGACCGGTTTTAGAGAATGTATTAATGATGGTGTTAACGAGGGTCTTATTCGAGAGGAAGATGCTGCCGAAATTAATACAATGTTTGACCAGCTGGAGGGCGAATATCGAGGTAATATGGCAAACGCACCGGCAGCAGCAAGAGCGGCAGCCGATACTTTAGATGCAATTCGCCGGCAAAAGTTTGAAACAAGACGAAAGAAATTACTCCAGGCAAGAACCTGGCGCGAGATCGAGGGGATCCTGGACACACACCGAACACAGTTTGGTAATCTGGATCCGAATGATGCAGCTGTTAATCTGCTTGGTCACGTTAGAGATCAGAAGTTTTCGTCAGTAGAGCAAAGAGCAGATGCTGTTAGGAGCCTGGCACATGGTAGAATGTCTGAGATCCTAGCCTCATTTAAGAGAAATATATTCGGAGAAACGCAAAATAAGGCGACACAAAAGAACCTGGTAAGAGAGTTATTCGGAGAAAATACCGGTGATACTGCTGCAAGGGAGTTTGCTAGAGCCTGGTCAGAAGTTACCGATATGCTTAGAAAGCGCTTTAATGCAGCTGGTGGTGCTATACAAAAACTAGCAAATTGGGGAATGCCTCAAGTCCATGATGCTATTCGGATCCGAAAAGTGCCAAAGAGTGAATGGGTAGATTATACCTATAGCCGGCTCGATACAGAAAATATGATCGATGAACAGACCGGATTAGCATTTAATGAGGTACGATTAAAGGCAGTTTTAAACGAGGTTTACACCACAATAACCCAGGAGGGATTTAATAAAGTTAAAAAGGGAGCCGTTCTCCAGGGTCGATCGATGGCAAATCGCCGGCAAGATCATCGTTTTCTTAAATTTAGAAATGCTGATGCTTGGATGGAATACCAGGAGCAATTTGGCAACGTAAACGCTTTCGATACAATGATGTCGCATATTTCCTCAATGTCGCGTGATATTGGCATGATGGAAGTGCTCGGTCCAAATCCGGTAACAACGATGAATGCGATAAAAACATCACTTGATGCGCGTGCAGCAGAAGCCGGAAAGGGTGCAGATAAAGCCAGGGCAGCTGGCGATAAGATGGACAAGTTGTATAGGGCGCACATGGGAACTCTTAACGCGCCTATAAACGGAATTGCTGCTAATACCATGTCTGGTTTACGAAATATCCTAACGGCTGCTCAGTTAGGCGCTACGTTCTTTACAGCTGTAACAGATCTAAATAGTCAGAGTTTAGCGCGAAAGTTTAATGGATTACCCCAGGTTAAAACGCTTGGACAAGTAATGAAGTATATGGAGCCTCTTGGCGCAAAGGAACGCGGTAAGCTAGCGACCAGGTTAGGATTAATTGCCGATCATTGGACAACGATAGCCTCTGCACAGATGCGTTATATTGGAGAGATTAGTGGTCCGGAGTACACTAGGCGAATAAGTGATTTTGTTATGCGTGCCTCTTTCTTATCTCCCTGGACACAAGCTGGAAGATGGGCATTTGGGCAGCAATTTCTAGGAACCCTGGCTGATAATGTTGGTAAAAACTTTGACCAGCTGGATGAGGGATTAAAAGGAGCGCTTGAAAGATATGGTTTTTCCTCAAGAGATTGGGAGGTTATACGGCAAACCGAGTTACTAGATGAAAGCGGTGCTACGTTTTTTAGTGTTCAAAACCTTATAGATCGAACAGATATAGATGAGTTTGAGGCGCAGCGGTTAGGCACGAAGATCTTAGAAATGGTAAACACGGAAACAGAATTTGCGGTTCCTACCGGATCTTTACGATCAAGAATGTTTCTTACCGGTGGTACAAGTCCTGGAACATTTGGCGGTGAGATCCTACGATCCTTTGCGATGTATAAAAATTTCGGTGTAACGATTATGAATACACACATGATGCGAGGCGCAATGCAGCTAAAGAATAATAAGAAAGCTGGATACCTGGCACAGTTTATTATCGGCGGCACAGTATTAGCAGCCTTTGGTTTGCAAATGAAAGAATTAGCGAAAGGTCGGGATCCTAGACCAATGGACGATCCGAAGTTTTGGGGTCAAGCATTAATGGCATCTGGTGGATTTGGGTTGTATGGAGATTTTCTTTTCTCGGATGTAAACAGATTTGGTCAAGGATTGGGTACAGCGATTGCCGGACCAGCTGTAGGATTTGCTGATGATGTTAGAAAACTAACAATAGGAAACTTATTACAGCTAGCACAAGGAGAGGACACAAATGCGGCAGCTGAAACAGTAAACTTTGTTAAGCGCTATATGCCTGGTGGATCTCTTTGGTATTCAAGGTTGGGAATGGAGCGCTTGGTGTGGGATCAGTTGTCAGAAATGACGGATCCAAAAATAAGAAGTAAAAGGCGACGATTAGAAAAAAGGCAAAAAACAGAATATGGCAACAGCTATTGGTGGCGACCAGGGAGAATGGAGCCAAGACGTGCTCCCAATTTTGAGAACCTAACGAGGTAAAAAATATGACAATTAGCACTACAACAATCTCGAAGTCATATTCGGGAGATGGATCAACTCATTCTTTTGCTTATGATTTTCCTATATTTGCAGAGGGAGATCTGACAGTTATTATCCGGTCAAGCGCTGGTACGGAAACTGTAAAAACAAAAGATACGCATTACATAGTGACCGGTGCTGGTGTGTCTACCGGTGGTACTGTTTTATTTAAGTATAATACCGGAACATCAAGTGATGCTCATTATTCCTCCACAGATTATAGACCAGCCTCCGGTGAAACTGTTGTTATAAGATCTGAATTATCAAATACGCAATCAATGAACCTGGTGGCTAACGATCCATTTCCAGCGGAAACGCTTGAAACAAACATGGATAAGATCGTCAGAATGGTGCAGCAGCACGACGAGGAACTAGGTCGATCAATAAAACTAAGTCGTACTAACACGATCACATCAAGTGAATTTACGGAAAACGCATCAACTAGAGCAAGCAAAACGCTGGGATTTGATAGTAGTGGTGATTTAGCTACTGTTGCTGATTATCTGCCAGCTGGAGGGGATTCTGCCTTATTCAAGTTTGCAACCTCTACAACAGACAGCGATCCTGGATCTGGAGTTATACGATTAAATCACGCAACAATCGCCAGCGCTACTATTCTTTATGTTGATGATCTGGAATATAACGGCACAGATGTTAGCGCATGGGTTCAATCATGGGATGATGTATCAGCAAATCCGACAAACAGAGGACGTATTCGATTAAGTAAAGCCGGTGTTCTTGATACCTGGCATGTATTTAAAATCAGTAGTGCATTGGTTGATGCAAGTGGTTACACAAAAGTTAATCTAACTTATGTTGACGGATCCGGCACGTTTGCAGCGGATGACAAGATCTGGATCTCGTTTGCAGCCTCTGGTGAGGACGGAGTATCAGCTGGTTATTTCTACAAGTTTGATACTGGTACAAGCGATACTGATCCAGGAGCCGGTGAGATCGCATTCAATCACGGCACATATTCAAGCGTTACGGCTATATATATAGACGATGCGGATCAACATGGAGTTTCGACACAAGCCGATACGATAACGTGGGATGACTCAACGGCGCTCGATCGAGGTGTTCTGCATATTGTTGATATCAACGACAAAACGACGTATGCGAAATTCAAGATTAACGGATCAGCTACGGATGCAAGCGGATATAACAAGCTGGCTGTTAGTCACATTGTTTCAAATAATACCTTTAGTGCGGCAGACGAATTATCAATACAGTTTACAAGGACCGGTAATGATGGTGCTGCACCTGGTTATCTCTATTCGTTTGATAACTCGACGAGTGATGCGGATCCTGGCGCTGGAGAATTAAGGTTAAACAATGGAACCTATGCCTCTGCTACAGCAATATATATAGATGACTCAGATGCTAATGGTGTTGATATTTCTACAGATTTGCTGGCATGGGATGATAGCACAAGTACCATAAGAGGATTTGTTCACATTGTGGATCGTGATGATCCTACGACGTATGCACGATTTAAGATAACCGGCGCGAGTACGGATGCTTCGGGATATGTAAAATTAGCGGTGGCGCATTTATCCTCAAGCAATACATTTAGTGCAGCGGATAGATTATCTGTTCATTTTACGATGACAGGCTTGAAAGGTGACACAGGAGCCACAGGCGCGACAGGATCTACAGCTGGAACGTCTGGTCTTGGAATGACCTGGAACAGTTCGACGAGTGATGCGGATCCAGGAGCCGGAAAGATCGCGTTTAATCATGGAACTCTTTCAAGTGTTTCGGTTTTGTACGTCGATGATGCTGATGATGCTGGTGCGGATATATCAACATTTGTTCAAAGCTGGGATGATGTAACAAACACAGTTGCTAAAGGATATGTTCAAATAACGAAAGAGGGAACAACCGGAACCTATGCTTTATTTAAGGTAAGCGGTGCGGTTACTGATGCTTCTGGATATAATAAAGTTGCCGTAACACACGTTGTTAGTAACGGATCATTTTCTAATGAAGATGGTGTTGGTGTTCAGTTTGTCCAATCTGGTGCTGACTCCGATATGACCAGCTTTACTTTGGCTGGAACGTCTGGATCGAACCAGACAATTACGAATGGTAACACAGTTACGATAGCAGCTGGAACCAACATTACAACAACCGGTGGATCAACAGATACAGTAACGATTGCTTGTACGCTCGACGATCCAATAGCTATGTCCATTGCATTAGGAGGATAAAATATGGCAAATACTTTCAAGGTCGTATCGCATGATGTCATGCCGGCATCAGCTGGTACACCAGAGGATCTCTACACTACACCAGGGAGTACGACGACAATCGTATTAGGTCTGGTATTGTGTAACGTACACACGGCACAAGTAACTGCTGACGTTAAACTTGTAAGTGATACAAGTGGAGGTGGTCGAACAGCTACC
>Ga0208666_1000940_pt1 | contig 13313 bp, 16 predicted proteins | sample 5B_taG_FD_184078 | JGI IMG/M metagenome (GOLD analysis project Ga0208666, IMG submission 184078) | Marine viral communities from the Subarctic Pacific Ocean - 5B_ETSP_OMZ_AT15132_CsCl metaG (SPAdes) (version 2) | ecosystem: Environmental > Aquatic > Marine > Oceanic | place: Pacific Ocean...
TGACACGTCCACTGTGTGTGATGTAGGAAATGCCAATGGTGCTGAATCACCTGATATTGTGCCTAGTGTTACTGTGGGTGCGCCTGTTGAATCATCCAGTATTGTGTCGCCTGTGTTCAAATAATCTGTGTAGTCTAATGCGTATTCTATGTTTGCGTCAGGATCTTTAACTATGAAAATGCCTTTGTTGTCTTTTTTAAATCCTGTTAGGTCTGCCATGTGTTTTCTCCTTATGCTAATTCAAACACCCTTGTTTCTTGTTTAACTTTTTTGACTCGCGTCTCACGTTGAATTGTATTTACACGTGTTTCTTGACTTACAATAAATGTATTAAATGGATTCACCTCAATATCGAATATATTGGTACCCATATTGATTGTTGATGTTATTGGTAGTGTGGCTGATCCTACTGCTGTCTTAACTGCAGACACAGTTACGTTTGCGGTTGCAATAGATAAAACTGTTGCTAGATCTAGATCTAATCCTGTGGCTGTTAGTGTAGATACTATATTTGTATTAACATTTGCAATCTGTGTAGAAACTGCGTTAACAGTAATTCCACTTGATATTGCAGTCGAACATGTTGCTAGATCAAATTCAATTGCTGTTGCAGTGGCTGTTGAGGTTATTGGTAGTGTTGCTGAACCACTTTTCGTTCTAAATGCAATTATCCCGCCTTCTACATAATCTAATGCTACGTAATCATTGGCAACGTAAGGGTTACCTATAAATGAATTGATTTGTAAATTTGCTGATGCAATTAGTAATGCCACAGATGTAACTCCTAAAAATTAAACTGTGAATTAGTCTATTGTAATTACGAGCCCAGATGCGTTGATTTGAAATGTGTCGCCATCACTAATAACCTTAGATGCCGCTAGTGCTCCGTGTGCCAATAAATTGCCACTTGAACTTGCATCAAAGATACCGATGTGTGTGATTGTTCCAAATGCACCACCACTTGCCGCGGCAAATGTGATTGCTGAACTGTTTGTAATTTGACTGTTGTCTGAGTTTGCTGTTGCAGAACTCATTTTGTTGTCTATTCTTATTCTTGCATATCCTGAGCCACTTGCTTCTGTGCCTGAGGCTGAATCAGTTGGGTCGGATGTGAACAAGCCTATGTGTGCTTGAGGTGAAGTATAGGACGTGTTTTTAAAAATATGGTCCAATATTTTACGCTCGGCGAAGGTGCTAAGAGCTGTCATAGATGTCCTCCTTTAAAGGGTTGTTTGTTATAACAAGTTTATTTAATAAAATATTTACTGAATAATATTATATTATTCGTTTTCTATGAATGATTCACCTGTGTATTCTTCTAATTTTTTAATCATTCGTTCCATATTGACTCTAACAGTTTTGCCTGTGTGTTTGTTTACAGAATAATATTCCCACTCCCCTTCTGTGTTGTGCGGAGATATCTTAGTAACGTTTCCTGCTTCGTCCCTTACGTGTACTTCTGATGAACCTGAATCATCTTTGGCATATATCCAACTAAAGTCTGATCCATTGGTTGGATCACCTGATTGGTTGTCTAATCTAATTGCACCCATTCTTGATGATGCACCTGCATCTAGTGAGTAGAATGCGTATCTGTTGGTTGCCGCACTGTCTTCAGCACCTTCATTGTAGAATGCATAGATGTTTGTGATAGTATCACCTGATGTCTTGTAGTATGAAGCACGATAGTTGTATGCATCATCAATAATTGCAGAACCTGATGCACCTCCGTCATCATCTGCCGCGTAAATGGTTGAGTTGGCACCATACACATCATTAATTGTTACATCACTTGCAAGGTTGCTGGCTGTTGAAATATAGACACCTGCCTGTGAGTCAAACCCTCTTAAAGTTTTAAGCGTGGATGCACTACCACCCGTGTTCATCGCTGTAGAACCAAATGTAAGTGCTACTGGACCTCTTGAAAAACCTGATCGTGTGTAAGAGAAACCGTTCATGTCTGTGGTGTTGGTCACCAACATGGTTCTTTGTCTAAAGTTAGAGTTTGAACTTGAACTTGCTGTGATAAGTTTTGTGTCTTGGTTGATTACATTTTGATAGTTTCTGCTTGTGGTGGCCGGATTTACTTCTTGGTTGGTGTTTATCACAACACCTCTGATGTTACTTGTGCTTCCAAAGAAATCTGTGTATTTTGTTGATTCGAAAATGCTGGAATCATCTGTTGTTAATTCAATCCTACCTGTGCCGTTTGTGCCTAGGTCTAAATTGGCATTTGAGTTGGCAGTCTTGATTGAATTATCGTGTATAATAATACCATCCAATGTTGCGTCACCTGTGACTCCTAATGTTGTGGATACAGTTGCCGCTCCTGAGACTGCAAGTGTGCTACCATCATAGGTTAATCCAGATTCGCCTGTCAGTGCGTGTGCACCTGTGACAGTTGCTACCTGATTGTTTGTGGATCCTGATAACACTGCTTTGGTGTCTGCATAATCTTTTACTGCCGCTGATGTTGGTAGTGTTGTGTCATTGTCATTGGAAGCAATTCCTTCTGCTTCTAACACAACAGAAGCCGCTGTCATGTTGCCTATGTCAATGTTGGAAATATTGTTTCCTGTGCCGTTGGCATCAATTGTTTTGTTTGTGAATGTAGTTGTGGAACTGCCTGTTACATCTCCACTTGCTGATGCATTAATTGTTAACACACCCGCTGAATCCGTTGCAGTTGTTACATTTGTTCCACCTTGTACGTAAAGTGTGCCACCGCCTGCTATGTCTACGCCGGCTGAGTCATCACCAATTACTTTTAATCCGCCGCCTCCAGCACCTGACACTTCTGCGTCTACATATGCTTTTACACTTTGTTGACTTGGTGGTCTTGTTGCTGAGTTGGTAGACATATTGTCTTCATCGATAAGACTTAATACATTTGCATCAACGTATGCTTTGGTAGCCGCATCTTGTGCCGCTCCTGGATCTGTAACATTTGTAATCTTGCTAGATTTAACATTTACAACACCAGATCCATTTGGATCTAACTCTATGTCTTCGTTGGATTGTTTTGATGATATTGTGTTGTTGATGATATCTAAATTTAAATTTTTAATTGTTCCATCACCCGAACCACCCGCTGTGCTTTCAAAAGTAATTCCTCTGTCTGCCGCAATTGTTAGTGCTGAATTTTGTAATATAATGCTGTTAGTACTTGATTCTAGATATAAAGCACTTCCATCAGCATATATTGAATTACCTTGGTTGGCTCTGCTTGGATGATTTCCTAATTTTAATGTAAAGTCACCTGTTGAACCACCACCAGCAATTAATAAATTTGGACTTGTGCTGGTATCGTCTGTTAATGACAATACTCCTGTTGAAGTTATTTTACCTGTTCCGCCTGGCTCAAGACGTATGTCCGCATTTGAGTCTGATGAAATAATATTATCATTAAAAATTAAATTGTCAACAGTAACGTTACCTGTCATTGTTGCCGCATTAATTGTTGGTGCTGTTAAAACTTTGTTTGTTAATGTTTGTGATCCTGTAAGTGTAGCCACAGTACTGTCTATGGCAATATCATTAGCATTGGCAGTAATACCTGTACCACCGATTACATTTAGAGTAACATCTGATGTGGTTCCGCCACCTGTTAAACCTGTGCCTGCTACCACTGAAGTAATGTCTCCACCTATGCCTGACACCGATGCGTCCACATATGCTTTGATTGATTGTTGTGTTGCAAGTTTTACATTTGAATTAGAAGACATATCATCTTCGTCTTTGATACCTGTTACCACAGCACCATCGTCTGCGATGGTTAGGTTTTCTAGATGTACCCTACCTGATCCATTGGCATGGATTTTTACATCATCATTACTTGCCCAAGAAAATATTTCGTTCTGTTGTATTTGTAATCCGTGTCCATCATACGTTCCTGCTGAGTCTGGAAATTGTTCTTCATTGGTCCTAATTCTAGTATAAACGTCGATAGTGCCGGCATTGATCGTGGCCAACATGTTGCCCTCATTAGCGAGACTTCCAATGGTGACTTGTGGACTGGTTCCTGTACCATTGACTGTGATGCCCGATAATGGCCATCCTAATTTCACCCGTGGTATGACAACTTGTCCATCACCTGTGGTTGAAATGTATGTGTGTCCGTCGTCCACTTGGTTGTGGATAACATTGGCATCCATGGGCTGACTGTTGGAGGCCAATCCATCAATTCCCATCTGTTGCATCCATGGTGTATCATTTTGGCCTACGAAGACTTGTGTACTGTCTCCTATTCCTGTGTAAGGGTCACCTATGAACAATCCTGCTGTTGGGTCATCCGTATTCCCAGTGGTTGCGGAATCAGATCGTGATCCAACCTTTATCGAAGAACCTGTTATTGCTCCTGATACCGTTGCGGCACCTGTGATGTTTGTGTCGGCGTTTAATTCTATTGTGCCAGTACCGCTTGGGTCTAGTGTTATCGCGGCGTTGCTGGGTGAACTAAGAGTTGATCCAACTGCTGTTAAGTCACCCAAACTGTCTCCGCTTGTTGAAGCGTTGATTGTTACAACTCCTGCTGAATCTGTTGATGTGGTTACGTTTGTACCACCTTGAATGTACAGTGTGTCACCTGCACCTACCTGTATAGTGGCTGAATCATCCGCCGCTATGCCAAAACTTTGGTCTCGTAGGTTAATAAAATTTGAATCTAATTGATTGTGTGTTAACTGTGATCCTTTTGCTAGGTTATCACTTGTAACTGTTGTAGAACTTATCGCTCTTGTTGTAAGTTTGGCTTTTGCCATTGTTTAATCTCCAATTGTTATTGTCTTTAACTCCGCAAGTATTTATTGGAGATTAAACTGGTCTAATACTGTTACTTTTTCTTTTTCTTTTTAAGATACCAACCCCAAACATTTTTAAAGGTTGGATAGTTGTCATTGATAAGTGTGGGATCCTGCAGTAGATTCTGTTGTTCTGCTTCTCCATCCCTACGTATGTCATTCAATCTTTTAACCAATTGACTGCTCAACATGGGTTCTTCTTCTTCAATGTTTTTAGGCACAAAATAGTCTGGCAGTGTGAGTGCTTTGCCTGTCTCTGTCATTACTGCTTTGTCCAATTTGTTCAATGCCTTCATGAGTTTTTCCCATTGTGCTTGTGTGGTGTCTCTGAATCTACCACCCCTGTGTATGGGTCCTATGTTGTGTGCAATACCAGGAATAACATCATCGTCATGTTGATTCCAACCTGGCAGTCTGTTCATTGCCATCAGTTGTGTTTGTACTGCTGGCAGTTTGGTTAGCCAATCATATGCTTTCAGTCTCTCTTCATTGTTTTCACCTATCAGCATTGTGGCTTGATGAAACTTGCCCAATGAATCTGTGTAACCTTTGGATGCTGGTGTATGTAGATAACTCATTACTTTGCCTCCTTGTTGTTTTTGTGATTGCCCCATTCCAGTGCCACATTCAGTATTTCTTGCACTGTGTATTTTTGATTGTTGATTAACCAAGCCAATGGTTGCAGTCTCTTGTTCTGTGCTGAACTGAGTGTTTCTGCCACAGTAGGCAGTCTGTTTTCTTTTTCCAGCAATTCATAAACATTCTTTGCTTCTTGGTTAGACTTTGCTTTTTGGTTGGATCTAATCACATCCAGTATTGTTTCTGCCCTTTTGGCACTGTCGTGATATTTTACTCTTTTCTTTGTTGCCATATGTTTCTCCTATTAGTCTTTGATGTATGGTTCTTTTGGTTGATTTGATGTTTCTGGCACATTTGGTTGTGTGGCTTGTAGTGTGTCCAGTATCTTCTTGTGTAGAGCACCCACAGCCAACATTTCATTGGCCCTAAAGGCTCCTCTCTGTGATGACAGATCAATTATCTGTGCCATCAGTTGTAGTTCTTGTGGTTCAAATTGTATTTTCATTATTTCTCCTCTTTTTTGTTTTTCTTTTGTTGTTTGTTTTTGTTGGTATTGGTACGTGCAATAACCTTGCCGTCTGGTCCACGTGATTTGGGTCTCTGTCCTGCTTCACTCTGTGTCATTATGGTAACATTGCCAATGCTCCATGCTTCTGTTTTGTTGACCCTACAAAGGTTCATTGCTTCTTTGCGGTTGCCCAATTGTGCTTCATGGTCCAACATCAAGTCCCTGTACTGATCCCAAGTTATGTGCCATGGTTGATTCCAATACTTGGCTTGGTTTTTTGCCAGCAACCATCTGCGTCTCAATCGTTGCACAATTGGATCTGGTCCTGTTATCCATCTATAGGGCCTCTTGCCAGTGTTCTTGCCTTTGTTGGCTTTGCTTATCTTGTCTTTGGATTCCTGTGACATGGGTGGCATCTTCATGCCCTTGTTCCATGGTACTTGTTTGTTGGTCATTGTGTTAGTTCTCCTTGTGTGGGTGGTTGTGCGTTGAAACGTGTGCAGTGCCACTCATCCGCACCAATCTGCCAATCCTGCTGTGAGGGATATGCCAGCACCACGTGCCATTTGCCTGATGTGGGCTCCAGATAGGTGGATGCCCCTGCGTTAAAAAAAAATTCCGGGAACTCAATCACTGGTGCTCTCCCCTGATGTGCTTCGCCCCTGTTGATGTGAGTGTGTCCATGTGTTCATAGTATTTAGTATAACAAAAATATCTGACACTGTCAAGTGATTCCTGACATAAGAATATGTCCACAGTATTCAATGAACCGCATTTACGAACTCAACCATGGTTTGGGTGTGCCTCCACACCATCTAGCTCTGTGGACACAGTTATTTACTGTGGGTACAGCAGGCATGGTTCAGAAGGCTACCAGTAGGGTGAGCACAGTCCTGTGGACGCGGTGTAAAACCCTGGAGTTTGGGTGACGGAGTTTTTGCTGATGGATTTTTTGAGATCTGGTTATTTGGTAGTAGTGCGGATTTGTGCTATTTACTACCAAAGGTGTAAAAAAATTTGCAACGTGGCTACGCACATTACCAAACCATATTTCAGTGGACGGTGTCACCTTGAGTCATTCTGGTTCAGCCTACGCCCAGATTGGATCATTTTTTCTACTTTTATCACCCTATACCACCGTTTACCAGCGATTACCAACGGTTACCAGGGTTTGAATCTGGCTCAGAATGGTTCATACGGTGTGAAGAACGCTGGTTTATGGTTGAAATGTGGGTTTGAGTGTGAATGGTAAAGGTGGTGCCAAAAACCATACAATATCTATCACCATATCCACAACATCTTCTGCTTCTTGACAGCTCTATAATGCGTGTTACCCAGTTCTTTTGTGTGTGATTTTTATGCTGTGACTGTGTGCTTCTCTGTGCTCAATGCACTGTCATACTCAGTCATCATACGTTTGTTGATGCTGTCTCGCTCTGCTGTTACAGTTACTTGTTGTACTGCTTCTTGTTCCGAGTCCGCATTTACCCACACTGTGCTGGTGTGTGCACCTGTTGTTATGGTTATTTTGTATCTCATAGTAGTTCTATTTACTGCTTATTATACTGCTTTTGCGGACATTGTCAACCTTTCAGCACATCTATCAGCAGTTGATTTCTGGTTAGTTTTGGTATTTCCAATTCAGTACATTCCAGGATGTATGCTTTGAACTGTGCTGTACTCACATAGTCTTCTATTTCCCAACTGACATCATCCGCTGTGCGATGCTGTGTGTCTATGGTTGTTTGGTAATGGAATGCTGGGCCATGTGGGTGTGTTTCTATGCCGTCAATGCCCCTGTCCCTACAGAAGTCTAGTGTGTGCTGTTGTATGTCCTGTACTGTGGCATCACTTAGGTCCTGTTCTCGTAGATAACTGCGTAGGTTTAGCCTCATTCAAACAGTGTATATTTGGGGTCTGTCAGTGTGGCATCTATTCTCTGCTGTGCTATGCTCACATAGTTCTTGTCCTGCTCTATGCCTGTGAATGTGTTGCCCAACTCTTTGCACGCCATGCCTGTGCTACCTGATCCACAGAATGGATCCAACACGTGTGCTCCTTGTGGTGTGACCAATTGAACCAAATACTTCATCAACTCAACAGGTTTAACCGTGGGATGATTGTTGCCCACATTAGTTTTTTTTGTATTGTGTCCGTAGTCTGCTATGTTGTTGGAGTAAAAATCACCTTTTATGCCTCTGTCTGCTGTTTCATTATCCATGTGTGTCAGCGGATCTTTTTTATTATTACCTTGGTGTTCTTGTGCCTTGACCCAGTCATTGCCTCCTGGACCACATAATCTATCTGGCAGTGGATCCTGTTTGCCCATAATCTTTTCATACTCGTGTTTGAGTCCGTGAACATATATTTTACCAGGACCTGGCACATAACACATATTACTGCTCGTTGTCTGATTTCCATCTGAATCTACAAAATAACCACCAATTGCATCCAGCATGTCATTTTTTGTTATAGCATTATCAAATCCCTTGTGTCTCTCCTTACGGCTGACTTTGGGACAGTAGAAGAACTTTTGATAACCCGCCACTTCACCTAACACGTTGCTGGGGAAACGGCCTTGTGTATTTGGGATGTATTCTGCTGTTGGCATCATACCTTGTCCAAAATGCTCGCTTTGTTTTCGTTGTGTGTATGTTCCATCATCATTCTTTTTACCACTGCCGTGTGGCTTTTGGTCTCTGTATTTTGCTGGTTCCTTTTCACCAAACTCCAATCTTGAAAAACCATTAGCACCACCTGATGGTTTGTCCTTTTGGAATGTGGGCCCACCTGTTCTATTAACACCTTCATATTTGTCGTCAAACCCATTAGCACTTTTTTGATCTTTATCATTTTGAAAAGGAATCCTACTCGCATCAATATTAAGTGCCCCAACACCGTGAGTCAACACATTGTCTATGGTTGAACCTTTGAAAGGTTTACGAGCCATACAAATGGGTTCGTGTGCTGGCTTGAGTGCTGTCTTCCAACCTGCCCATTGTTTGGATTCTTCACTGCCGTAGTTATATTTCATACCACATTGTGTATCATTGCATTCATATTGATGTGCTACATCTTTTTGACACTTATTACATTTTCTACTGCCTTTTGTGATATGTCCAGCAGAGTTGATACCACTTGCTTTGGTTTGAGTTGTTGTGGTGCCATAGTTTAAGTCTTTCTTACCCATTCTCCTGTCAATGGCCTTGCCAATGTCCTGTGCTTTGGGAAATCCTGAAGCATACAACCACATGATTTGATCCCTGATTTCAAATCCCACTGATTCAATGTTGGTAGCAAGATGATGGTATGTTCTTGCCGCTGAGAATGCCAACAGGTAGCCACCTGGCTTCAATACCCTTAAACATTCTGACCATATCTCCACTGCTCCTGTGTTTGAGTCCCATTCCTTGGCTAGGAATTCTATGCCATAGGGTGGATCTGTCACCACAGCGTCTATGCTGTTGTCTGCTAATTTTTTTAGTTCTTGTGCTGAATCGCCGTTTATGATACGATAACTCATTTGTTGCCCTCCTGGGTTGCAGTTTCGTTATCGATATTTAAGAGCTTAGGAAGTTGGTGTTAATTTTTATTTGATGAAGCACCCTCAACATTGTCTTTGCTTGGAGTTAAAGAACTTGACGATGCTTCGTCATTATTTACGTCCCAATCCACCATCGGTGTTCTCTTGGTGTGTCCCCATTTCTCCCTGTCGCTCTGTCCTCGGGATCTATTTTGTACGCAGTTAATTTGTCTGCTGAGTCGTTCTTGTGCTCGCTTGTGTGTTCTTTTGTCTGCTTCTGCTTGTGCTTCTGCTCTTAATTGAGCACGTACCATTTCGTTGTGCAGTTGTATGCGTTGTTCATTGTTCATTGTGTGTTCCTTTATGTGTGTGCTGGTGGCATCACCCGAACCAGCACACGATCCTGTCATGTTAACAGCCCAATGCTCGTTTGCAAGGAGTAGGACTTCAGGATCATTGACAAATAGACTTATAAGTTTTTCGTACTATCTACAAAGAAACTACTATCTGTCAAATTCTATTTTACTACAGAATGCCCACGTCCTTCAAGACATTTCTGCACTCTTGTTTTGTACTTTAATTCTCTGGCAGGTATTATTCCTAATGTGCCTATGTGCCAGTACTGTCCCCAAGCCCAGTTGACATTGTCATACAATCTGAATGTGTTCTCGTCAGCAAATTGTTTACAGTGTTGTATGTCATTGGTTACTTCAACTGCTTTGGCTTCTGGAAATGTGCCGCTCCTGCCTGCTGTGTCTATCTTGGGATTGTATGCACAGTTGGTAAGCAATACCAATGTGCTGATGGTTAGTATCTTCTTTATCATATTTTCTCCTTGCTTTGTTTTATACAAGGCACTGCTATGAATGTTGGCATACTTGATTGCAGTGCCCTGTAACTTTTTAATTGTAAAGGCGTGACAAATAAAACTAAAATGCGCCTTTAACACTTCTTATTATAACATCTATTTAGTGTAGTGTCAAGCGTGGTTGGTAATTTAATTTTTCTTTGGTACAGATGCCGCAAGTTCTTTGGGCACAAAGAATGTTTCCATTATGCCTGGGAGTTTGTGCCAAGTTTTACCTAAATTATTGCCTTTGTAATCAAACATCTCATAACCTTTTTTGTTAAAAAAATCATACACAGTTTGTGGCACATAGCCAAACTTTTTACACTGTGCTTCTACTATTTCCATCTGCACAGTGGGTCTACATCTGTCCATGGTTCGTTCACTGCCTTGGATCACTTGCCATTCATAACCTTCAACATCAATTTTTACAAAATCAACCGTGTCATATTGATATGAATCTAATGTGCGTATGTCCACATCATACTCTTTGTACCTAGTATTCTTCATGCCTGCGGCTAACACATGGTTGTGGCCCGCATTTTTTGGTTTTTCCAACATCTTAAATGTGCCAGGTTTGGAGCCTAAACCAACACAATAAGTTTTTATTGTGCCTGTGATATCCAAAGGTGCAAACTTACCATTCTCTTTGTACCACCCATCATCTTTATGTGTGGTGTGTTCTGTTCTACGTTCTTTGATGTTGTAATATTTCCCTCGGAGAGGCACTTGTTTGTTCAACTTAATATTTTCTTCTGCCAATTCATATGTACTACCAAATGGTTCAAATCCATGCACTTCTTTCGCCCAGGTGGCATATTCCATGGTGTTGTTGGCAACATTCATGCCTATGTCAATGCATCTATCAGCATTGGGGTACAAGTTTCTAAGGAAAACAATATTTCTCACTTGATAGGGTCCATTTTCCCTTGCAAATCTTTGTTCATACAGTCTATCGTCTGCCCAAACCCAATACAGCCTACCCATACGATTGTGGATAAGTTTTTTGGTTGGATCAGATTTTAGGTGTGACAGTGATTTAAACAGAGAAATATCCCAATTTTGTGTGCTAAACTGTTTCATCCAAATAATTTTAGCCTTGGATCCAACTGTTGTGTGTGTGCGTCTTGTGGTATGAAGAACAGATCCATGTCTCCTTTTTGGTGTACACCTTCGTGTTGTAATTGATTTCTATAACTGACAAAACTACCATCCAACCATCCTCTTTTTTTAGAACGACATCTATAACCTCTTGTTCTCAGCCAATCAATCATGTCTTCTGCCCAATAACCAAATTTGCGACACTGTCCTGCCACTATTTCCAATTGTATTATGGGTTTGTGTGCTTGTATGGTTTGTTCTGCACCCTGCAACACAAACCATTCATATCCTTCTACATCTATCTTGATAAAATCCACATCCTCTAAATGATAACTGTCCAGTGTGACACATTCAACTGTTTGTGTTTGTCTCTGCCTAGGACGGCTGGTTCTGTCACGCCAACGCTTGCCACTCCATACTCTTCTATCTTTGTTTTCCAAATGATTGTGTCCACCATTTTTCCAATGTATAACCATTTCTGTGGTTTTGACAGTTTCTGCCAGTGCTTGTGTGTGCAGTGTTACATTTTTTACATCATTGTCTCGTACTGTCAAATGCCACAATCGCTGTGCCAGTTGGGTTGGTTCCCAACATTCTACATGACTGAAACGTTCAGCATAATGAATGGCATTACAGGCATTGTTGCTACCTATGTCCAAACATCGTCTAAATTTTTGTATGTGTTGTTGTGCAAACAACCAATTGGCTCTTTGGTATTGTCCCACGCTTAATCTCTGTTTGTAAAGTTTGTCTCCTGCGTCAACCCAATAGGTGCGTCCATTACGGCTGTGTATGGCTTCAATCTCTGTGTGCGGTATCATTAGGAGTATTTAAATTGTACGTTATCCCACAGTGCTAATTGTGGTGGCTAAACCCACTGTAACATACTGTTTAAACGCACACAGACGTCTTTACAAGCATCAAACCACATTTAGGTTGCACTTGATACACATCTTCATATATACTTGTGAAAATAGGCACAAATAGGCAAACAAAATTTCCCACAAGGCAACATAGCATCTCAACAAATTAAGAAAAGTTGAACACACCCTTTGATTGTGTAGGCTTGATGCAACCGCAACTGTTGGGCAAGGACAGTATAAAAAAATAGGCAGTTATGCCGATCGTTTTTGTGAAGACTATATGGCGATTGGATGTTGCACACTTGGACTTTAAGTCAATCATGGTTCACCTGATGTGTGCAATAATGGAAGTCAGACACTGGAAACAGTACGTAAGATATGCAAACCCTTTACGTTGCAAAGTTGGATGTAGTGAACCTAACTAGGAAGATTTTACTAAAAGTCTTCTTGTGACTGAAGAGAAGAAAGACAATTGACGTTAGTCAATTGTGAGTGAGTGTTAACTCACTCCTTGTATACCCACACACACTCTACTAGTAAATACTGATGGAGACAGTTTCGCGAAATGGCCCAGTCTATTTGTTGCCATACATCCTAACGCAGTCATTTCATCCCCTTAACTGTCTCCACTTTATTTCCCACACACTTTACCAACATTTAAATAACAGTGACCTGCAAGGGTCAGTGAGCATATGGATCAAAAGAAATACGAAGCAAGACTGATTGAATTGGGCATCGACCTGCGTCCACCTTCTCGGGCTGGACCAAGCACCGGTATGCGTAGGGCCATATTCCCCCAGCATAAGGTTTGCCGCAAAACAGAGAAAACAACCACAGAAACACTGCAAAACAGATGCAAGTGTGCCAAGAACTATTTCTATTCACAGACACACATAATGATGCGTTGTGATGGTTGTAAAATAAGGCGATACATAGACTTTAAATTTCCAAAAAGGCGTTAAATATTTGTGGTTTTATATCTTCTCGATTATGACCAGTGGAGCACTGGCTCATGGATTGTGTGTCAGTGTTCCGCCAAATAATCTTTTGGTGTTAACCACTTCACGTGTGTGCCCAATATGTCCCTGGGTTT
>Ga0208666_1000948_pt1 | contig 13202 bp, 26 predicted proteins | sample 5B_taG_FD_184078 | JGI IMG/M metagenome (GOLD analysis project Ga0208666, IMG submission 184078) | Marine viral communities from the Subarctic Pacific Ocean - 5B_ETSP_OMZ_AT15132_CsCl metaG (SPAdes) (version 2) | ecosystem: Environmental > Aquatic > Marine > Oceanic | place: Pacific Ocean...
TAATTCAGGCGTTATTTGTTTTGAAATAAATGTGCCGTCTCTTAGTGTAATGTGTAGTTCAACCCACTTACCTACTTCAACCTTTTCAATATCTTCAAGTTCAAAGCCTTCGCTTTCAGCAATCCTTCCAATATCCCACATGATAGTGGTATCGTACTTTGCTTCTACATATCTAACATCTGTCATGTTGTGACCTCCTCTATAATTTTATTCCATGCTTTTTGTAGTTCGTCTTTTATTTCCTTATCCTTTTTTTTCATTTCATCATATATAAATTCATCTAAAATATCTAATGCTTCTTCAATTCTCATGCTTCCTCCTTGAATTTAAAAGCTTCTACATCTCTATATTTAACATCAGATTTTAAAACCACTAATAGTCTTTCGTATGCTTCTTCTAAACTATTAGCTTCTATCTCATCATAATAAGTAACAATATATTTTTTCATGCTTCCTCCTAGTGTTTAAACACCTCTTAAATTAAACATATCTTCGGCAACTGCTTCTCGCAATTCAACCTCGTTAAGTCTTGATACTTCTTCTTGAGAATGTAAATTACTCAATAAGAATTCTCTTACTTCTTCTAAAGACATTTCTTCTACTGCTTCCCAAACATCTTCCCATATTCTGTCATTTATTTCGTGGCTCATATTATTCCTCCAATGCTTCTAGTCTTGTAATTACATCTGCCATTTCATTACCGACCAGTTCTTCTACTTGGTTTTCCATATCATAGAAGTTAGGTCTGTCATTTAGTTCACACTCATTTGAGTTAGCTAAATCTCTTACCTCTTCTATTTCTCTTTCAAGTCTTTCTATTTCAGTAACAACTCTATCGTCTATATAGTCATCAAGTTTAATTAACTTTCTTAAAAAGTTAGCTATTTTTTGTTTCATTTATACTCCGTTTAAACACCTTGCTTTTAAATAGGTAGCAAGGCTTGACCTATTGAAACTATTATAACATAGTTTAAATTCTTTTTGTAGCATAAGCATATAGCTTATAGTTATAAAACAAATCGAGAGCTAGATTTTTTTCTGCAGTTCTAACTCTCGAAGAGTAGCAGTTTCTTATACGCTTTCAAGGTGGTTTCCAGTCCTGCTAACTTTACACCCGAGTACCTGCCTATTTAATTCAGGTATCACGCCCACCGAAGTCCAAGCCGTGTCGTTTAAACGTTACACGTTGTAACTAATCGGAAGTCTTATATCGCCTTTCGGTCTTGCAACTAGACTAGAGGTGTCTTCATTATCCTGAGTATCTTGGCTAGAAACTATCCACCTTTTGCGAGGCTTCGCTACAGTCATCTCTCAGGGTCATCGAATGTTTTACACATAACTTCCCGTGGTTTTTCTATGAAGCATTGCCTCACAGTTATGTAATAATTATATCAAACTTTTTATTGTTTGTGTAGAATAAGTATATGTCTTATAGTTATATAAACTCTACTTGTCTTTCGTACTTTTTACTAGCAGTCTTCACTTGCTTTTCTAAGTCGATAGAATAATCATAAAGCTTTTCAACTCCGTCATTCCAATTTGTCCAGCCTAAAAATCCAATGCAAGATTCGTCTAAGTTTCTGTGTCCGTCATGTAATGACATATCATAGATGTATACTTTACATTCATCATAAGCATTGACACCCTTATATTTATCCCCTGCCTTTTGATTCGCACACTCGCTTAAATCTCTGGTAAGTTCAACTCCTATATCTCCGTAACATTCTACTCTGTAATAGTAGTTTCTATTCTTTAAAATTTCTCCCATTAAAAATCTAATGTATGGTTTTGCTATCATAATTTATACTCCGTTTAAACGCTATGCGTATGGCGACTCACTTGCAATTTCAGAAAGTCGTTCTGGCTTTTCTATCTCTCTCCAAAAAACTTTTATTATATCTGTCGTTGTCCATGTATCGACAGCAACTAAATAATCTAAAGTTCCTTGTGGTTTGTTCCAATATCTTAAATACTCAACTCTATTTTCGTACTTAAAATTTATTTCCTCTTTCATTCTTGCAATTTCTTTTGCTATTTTATCTTTAGGTAGTCTAAAAATATCTTGAACAAAAGAGTCTTCCCACTCTTTAGAGTTATATTGCTCATGTATTTTCTCTAAATGTTTTCTTTTTCTTTCTCTTGGAAAGTCAGCTACTACTGCTATTCTCATAATTTATACTCCTGCTATATGCATTGCTATTATAAAAAATATCGGTACTGGTGTAGCTACCGACATAACTAAAATAAAATCTTTGTTTTGTACTATCCAATCTCTCATAATTTATACTCCGTTTAAACAGTCTTATTTATTCAAGTCAGTTAAGATATATTCGCCACTATCTATCTTAGCTTGAGTTTCTTTTTTGTTTTCTAATAAAAATATGTTTCTATATTTCCCAGTAGTACTGGAATAATCCCAGTAATTTTCATCAAGATATACTTGTCCACTATTCATTATTTTAGCTATGATACTGTTATAACTTTGAAATATTACACCTTCATCTGTAGATATTTCAAATTGATTAGCAATCGAATTGCCATTATTACTTATCATGTTTCTTACTTTTGTCATAATTTATACTCCGTTTAAACGCCCTGTTTTTAAATAGGTAACAGGGCTTAACCTTTTAACTTAACAATCTATTTCTAAACTGTCACTCCCACAACCATTGCAAATGGTGTTAGCCATCATACCTATATTTTTTCTGCTTGTTCGGTATGAAAAGTTACACTCAGTACAAGATACTTTTAACATTCTGGTAGTTTGTCTCTTGCGTTTATGAATTTGTAATTCATTGTGCGGATACAGTCCAATATCTTTTACTATCTCTGTTATGGTCTGCTTTAACTCATCTCCTGCACAAGCATAACGCATCTGACTTGAGCCGTTTAAACCTACTGCTAAACAGATTTTTCTAAACCCTGCACCGTGTCCGCTTTTGTTATCATCAACCGCATGAACTAATTCATGGGCTAAAGTGTCAATAACTTGTTCGCTATCGTCAACAGTTGGCATAATCATAATTTCATTTATGTTTGCCTTACTCCAACTTCTAGGAACACATTGCCCTAAAGTTTTCTTGTTTTTATCAGCCGTACCCAATGCCCAAGAACAAGCTATCTTTACTGCTGGGATTTCATATCCCGCTTGTTTAAACACTCTGTCATTAAGTTCGTCTTTCGCCTTTTGTAAATACTCCTCTCGTGTACCGTTGAAAAGTTTATTTTGTATCATTAAGTTCTGCATTATTTAACCTCCTTTGATTCTGTAATTGAATAATTTATTCCTTTCATAAATTCGCCTAAGTCCTCAGGAAAATCTTTTACCATTAAATCAATGTCTGTTAATGCTTCAAAACATTCTTTAAGGTAAAGATTTTTTAAAGTTTTCACTGTTCCATAGCCGTAACCGTTGTCTATAGAAATTGTTATATCGAATGTTTTCATATTGCCTCTTTGTTAAGTTATTGTTTAAGTGTATAGGTTTTTTAAAGTTAGTCCATACTTCCTAACTTTTTGTTATATGCTTATTCCTCCCCGTCTTGATATTTTTTTTCAATTAAAAATACTACTGTCATAGAAAATATAAAAAGAAATATAAACTCTAGCATTCTTTAACCTCCGTTCCTTAATAAATTACTTATTCTGTTTATTTGATTCGTCATGCAGTTAACAAAATCAACTCTCTCTTTTAAAGTCATGGCTATTAATTGTTCTTGGTCTATGCTTATCCAGTGGAACATATCACAAAAATTTTCATCATCGCTTATAAAGTCTTCTAGTTCTCCGAATAAATAACCACCGTGAATATGTTCGAGCCATAATTCCGCACTCATTTTTACCGTTTCTTTTGCTAATCTGTTAGCCGTTGTTTTCTGATTTTCTTGATTCTTAAGCATTCTTTAACCTCCATTCCTAATTAAATTTCCGCCACAGTTATGCACCATAGAACGCTTAACCTTTGCCGTGACTTGATTTTGGCGTTCTTGTTTAACAACTGTACCTTTGCCGTTTATGGCTTGTCCGATGTTGTTCTCACGCCTAACCCTTACCTGTAATAAATCATCTCGAACAATTACCTTTTCAATATGGTTGGGAATACTTCTAGATCTTACCCTACCAATTTCTACTGTTCCAATTTTCCTATAAACGTAATACTCAGTTCCAGAATATCCCGTCTCTAAGGATACTTCGAATTTTTTCTGGTTAATCCAAAGCTTAGTATTTTTAAATTGTGTAATCATTATTTACCCCCCTGTAATAATTTTAATTCTTTTTCTAACTCTTCTATTTCTCCACCAATTTGACATACCCCATTTACCTTTGATTGAAAATTTGAAAGATTTGCTTCGGTATTTTCTTTTGTAAACTTAGCAAAAGAATTAGAAACAACTGGTTCAAGTCTTCTTAAATCACTTTCAAGAATCAGTATCGACTCTTTAAGTGCTTTAATTTTCATTTTTTTTGTAACCATATTTGCCCTCTTTGTTGTTGCACCATTTTGGTGCAGTGTTTAAATTGTGGGTTTCCCCAACCGCACAGCTATTGTCGCATATTAAGGGTGTAATGTCATGACAAGTTTGTGACAAGTTTGTGACATCTTTGTGACATAATCAAAGTCTATAAATGCCCTGTAAAGCTTAAAAAAATAATTTTTAATATAAAGGTTAACAAATATAAAGTGGCTTTTAGAATGGCTGTATGAAACTTTAAAAGGTTGTGAAGTTTGAGAAGTAGCTATAGCCCGTTATAAAGTTTAAAGAGTAAACTTCATAAACTTTATAAGGTCTTCTGAATTTCATAAACCAGATTATTAAAACTTTATAAATTTTCCAAAGCTTAGAAAGTTTTTAAAGTTATACACAACTTATCCACATCTGTGCATATCCTGTGTATAACTTTTCAAAGTGTGGATAACTTTTAAAAGCTTGTGAAATCTAGGATTAAGCTTTTGTAAAGTTTGTTAAGTGGGGTGGGCAGGATGTACATGGGGGGAGGGGGTATATATATATAAAACTCATACATTTCTACCCAGTTAAGGTATTAACCAGATGCCCTAAACTTTATAAAGCTTTATAATAAAACTAACACTAATTATATAATAAAAAACCCTGTACGTTGTACAAGGTTTTAAAAGCTCTATAGAGATATGTTATTCTATAGGTATGCACCGGGGTGGCATACAAGTATATTGTACACTTTTTTTCAACGTTTGTCAAGACCTTTCGTGTTTATTTTAAAATAACTTGACAAACTTGCAAAGTGTCTCTATAATATTATAGTATGACATACTTATCAGAAACTCGTAAGAAGAATTTAACTGAGAAACAACAAAGTTTTTTAGACAATCTAGTCGAAACTAAAGGTGACTTTAAAAAGGCTGCAGAACTAGCAGGATACTCAGGCAATCACTATCAAGTTATCAAATCACTTAAAAATGAAGTAGTTGATTTAGCCTCGGATGTACTTGCCAAGTCTGCACCGAAGGCTGCTTTTAAGTTAATCGAGATGATTGATTCTGATAGACCTGTACCTCAAGCTAGTCAGAAACTTGCAGCAGCTCAAACTATCCTTGATAGAGTGGGTGTAAGTAAGACTGACAGGGTGCAGGTTGACCACAATGTACAAGGTGGTATCTTTATACTACCGCAAAAAGAAAATGTAATAATAGAGAGTGATGAGTATGAAGATATATCTGACTGAAATGGAACAACATGGTAAAAAGTTTGCTGGACCTAATATAGTTGCTGAAACTTTACAAGAGGCTGAAGAAGCTGCCGAAGCAAATGGTCTAACGTTGTTAGGCGAGTTTACTGAAATTGTAACTGAAGACGGCTTAATGCATTACTTAGAGCCCGAAGGTTATAACGAAGAGAAGGTGTTACATTGATTGAATTTTTTGTTACCTTTGCTATTTCATTCTGTATTAGTTACTATATCGTTAACAATTTAATATTTAAGGTTGATTATGCCCAAGAAAAAAACCACAACAAAAAAGAAAAGCACAGTAAATAAAGCTGGTAATTATACTAAGCCTACTATGCGTAAGAATTTATTTAATAAAATTAAAGCCGGTAGTAAAGGTGGTAAACCCGGACAGTGGAGTGCTCGTAAAGCTCAGATGTTAGCTAAACAATACAAAGCTAAAGGTGGTGGGTATAAGTAATGGCACTTAAAAAAAGTCAAAGAAGTCTTAGAAGTTGGACTAAACAGAAATGGCGTACTAAGTCTGGTAAAAAATCTTCAGAGACTGGCGAACGTTACTTACCTGAAAAGGCTATTAAAAGTCTTAGTGCTGCAGAATATGCTGCAACTTCTAAAAAGAAACGAGAAGATACTAAGAAAGGTAAACAGCATTCTAAACAGCCTAAGAAGGTTGCTAAGAAAACTAGAAAATATAGGAAAGTAAAATGAGTGAGAAAGATTCGAGACTTAAAAAAGCTGGAGTATCTGGTTATAATAAACCTAAAAGAACTCCTAACCATCCTAAGAAATCACACATAGTTGTTGCTAAAGAAGGTGATAAAATAAAAACTATTAGGTTTGGACAAAAAGGAGCTAAGACTGCAGGTAAACCTAAAGCTGGTGAATCTGCTAGAATGAAAGCTAAACGTAAATCTTTTAAAGCTCGTCATGCAAAAAACATTAAGAAAGGAAAGATGTCAGCAGCATATTGGGCTGACAAGGTTAAATGGTAAAACTAACAGAAAAAGAAATACAACTTATAAACAACATACTAACTGAAGATTAAATGGCATACTCACAAGAAGTGGTTGATAGATTTGAAAGCGTGTTGAATAATCCACAAAAACATGCTGTTGGTCGGTTCGACCCTAACGACCCTGATGTTGCTACTGGTATGACTGGTGCTCCGGCTTGTGGGGATGTAATGAAGTTGCAATTAAAACTTGACAATGATATAATAGCAGATGTTAAGTTTAAAACTTATGGTTGCGGCTCTGCGATTGCTTCCAGCACAATGTTTGTTGATATGTTAAAAGGTAAAACTATAGCTGAAGCTAAACAAATAAAAGATAAAGATATTGCTGCAGCTTTAGATTTACCACCTATAAAATTACACTGTAGTGTCTTGGCTGAAGAAAGTATTCGTAAAGCTATAGAAAATTGGGAAACTAAAATAGAACATAGAACACATAATCAAAAATAGTATGGCACAATTAGGTAAAGATGAAAAGCCAATTAGGATGACTCCTAACCGTATAGGAAAAGGTTCTAGACCAAGACCAATAGAAGTATCAAGAACACAGTTTGAAAATAACTGGGATAAAATATTTAAATCTAAACAGGAGAAGTAATGATGGATGGCATAATTTTTATAATTATTGTAGGTGTTGTTGTAGGTGTATTAGTTATAAAAACTGAAAACCCTAATACCTACGAAAAGATAAAAGACAAACTAGAAGATTACTACGAAAATCTTAGAACGTATTTTAAATAATAGTTATTATGAACATGTTACCTGACGGTTATATCAAAAGAGCTACATCTACTATACCTTTTGGGTATACCTATGATGAAGTTACTGGTCATTTAAAACCGATTGAAGAAGAGTTAGAAGCTTTACAAACTGTAGAGAATATGATTGTCAACGAAGAAGTATCTTTACAAACTGCAGTAGATTGGCTAGAGTATGAAACAGGACGTAAGATTTCAACTCCCGGATTAAAAAAACACATAGATAAAAAGTATGGCACACGAACTGAAAGACTGGGAAGAGAATCCTCATCTTTACTTGCAAGATAATGAAGGCAACTTCGTTTTAAAAAAAGACGGTACACCTAGAAAAAAAAGCGGTAGACCAACTTTAAAAGATGAAGCAAAGTTTGCAGCTCATCGAGCAGTCTCTAGAAAACAAAAGAACATTAAAAAGATTGAGCAGAAACTTAACAATGCTCGTAAGTCTTTAAAAAAACAAAAAGATACTTTACAAGATTTAAGTGGTGATGAAAAAAATACTGCCACTACTGATGAGTTAGATAAATTACCTGCTACTGTTAAAAAAGATTTAGAAGATGCTAACATTCTTTTTAACGCTAACGATGGACCACAGACAGATTTCTTAGCTGCAGACGAAAAAGATGTATTGTATGGCGGTGCTGCAGGTGGTGGTAAATCATATGCAATGATTGTTGACCCATTACGTTATGCTCATCGTAAAGCCCATCGTGCTTTAATACTGCGTAGGTCTATGCCAGAACTACGAGAGATGATTGATAAATCTCGTGAATTATACCCTCAAGCATTTCCCGGAGCTAAGTTTAGAGAAGTAGAAAAACTTTGGAACTTTCCAAGTGGTGCAAAGATAGAGTTTGGTTTCTTAGAAAGAGATGCAGACGTTTATCGTTATCAAGGACAAGCATACTCTTGGATTGGCTTTGATGAGATTACGCACTTACCTACAGAATTTAGTTGGAACTATCTAGCATCTAGGCTAAGAACAACTGACCCTGAAATTAAAACTTATTTACGTTGCACTGCTAACCCCGGTGGTGTTGGTTCTACATGGGTAAAACGTAGATACATAGACCCACATGAATCTAATAAAAGTTTTTTAGGTACTGATGGACTAACTCGTAAATTTATTCCAGCTAAATTAGCAGATAATCCATACTTAGCAGAGGATGGTATTTATGAACAAATGCTAAACTCACTACCACCAATACAACGTAGACAGTTGTTAGAAGGTAATTGGGATGTAGCTGAAGGTGCTGCTTTTGTAGAATTTGACCCCTTAGTACATGTAATACCACCGTTTGAGATACCTTTACCGTGGGAAAGAACAAAGGGAGTTGACTATGGTTATGCTGCTGAAAGCTGTTGTTTATGGGGAACTATTGATATAAATGATGGAACTTTAATAATTTATAGAGAATTATACAAAAAAGGCTTGACAGGAGAAGAATTAGGCAGTATAATAACAGATATGGAAGTGGTAGACCCATTTTCAGTAAATGGTGTATTAGATACTGCAGCTTGGGCTAGAACAGGTACTACTGGTCCTACCGTTGGAGAAGCTTTGTTACGAGCAGGTCATAAGTTAAGAAGAGCTGACAAAAATCGTATACAAGGTAAAATTCAAATACATGAATTTTTAAAAATAAAAGATAACGGTAGACCTAAATTGCAGATATTTAATACTTGCCCAAACTTAATAAGAGAGTTACAAAGTATACCGTTATCAAAAACTAATCCAGAAGATGTGGATACTCACGCTTCTGACCACGCATATGATGCGTTAAGATATATGATAATGAGCAGACCTAGAATGGAAAACCCATTAGAAAGGTTAAGAGGTTTTAAACGTGATATGTTTAAACCTGCTGATTCAGATTTTGGTTATTGATAATGGCAGAAAACGACAATACATTTTTAACAGCAAATAATATCTACGAAGATGTAGAGGGTGAAGCTGGTAAAACTTTATCTTTAGAAGAAGACCAACAGATTAATTTAGTTGGCATTGTTAAAAGTAGATTTACTTTAGCAGAAGAAGCTCGTGACGGTGACGAGACAAGATGGCTTAAAGCCTATGAAAACTATAGAGGGTTATATAACAGGTCTGTAAAATTTAGAGAATCTGAAAAATCTAGAATATTTGTTAAGATAACTAAGACAAAAGTATTAGCTGCTTTTGGACAATTAGTAGATGTTATTTTTGGTACAGGTAAATTTCCAATAGGTATTGCAGAAACTAAAATACCTGAAGGTGAGAAAGAAAATGCTTACCTAGATACACAAAATCCACAAATGGGAATAGAATCTAATGTACCAGATAATATTGGTAATAGATTAGAAGATGACCCAGTTGAAAATATTTATAATGTTGGTTACGAAGGCGATGGTAAAACTTTAAAAGCTGGTGCAACATTAGGCACTGGAATGTTTGAGGATGATATTATTGCTCAAGCAGATGAACAGGGAATGTTACAGGAAGGATTAACGCCTAATCCACAAATACCTGAAGTTTCTCCTGCAGAAAAAACTGCAAGAAGAATGGAAAAATTAATCCATGACCAAATAGAAGAATCTAATGGTGGTTCAGAAATAAGAAATGCTTTATTAGAATCTTCATTATTAGGTACTGGAATTATTAAAGGACCTTTTAACTTTAATAAAAAACTTCACAAGTGGGATACAGATGAAAGTGGTGAAAGACAATACAACCCTTTAGAAGTTAGAGTACCGAGAATTGAGTTTGTAAGTTGTTGGGATTTTTATCCAGACCCTGCAGCAACAAACATAGATGAATGTGAGTATGTAGTTCACAGACATAAAATGAATCGTAGTCAGTTAAGGCAGTTAAGAAATATGCCTTACTTCGATGAGGATGCTATTAGAGAATGTATTCAAAAAGGAGCAAACTACGAAGATAAAGATTTTGAAGCTCATTTAAGAGATGACTATAAAGTAGACGATAGCTATACAGCTAACTTTGAAGTACTTGAATATTGGGGTATCATGGATGCCGAGTATGCTAGAGAAGTTGGAATGGAATTAGATGAGTCTATAGATGACTTAGATGAAGTACAAATTAATGCATGGGTATGTGGTGATAAATTACTACGAGCAGTAATCAATCCTTTTACACCATACCGTATACCTTACAGTGCATTTCCTTACGAAAGAAATCCTTACAATTTCTTTGGTATAGGAGTAGCTGAGAATATGAATGATTCTCAACAAATTATGAATGGTCATGCTCGTATGGCTATTGATAACTTAGCATTAGCAGGTTCATTAGTATTTGATGTTGATGAATCAGCTTTGGTAGGTGGGCAAAATATGGAAGTCTATCCCGGTAAAATCTTTAGAAGACAAGCAGGGATGCCCGGTCAATCTATTTATGGTCTGAAGTTTCCGAATACAGCACCAGAAAATATGATGATGTTTGACCGGTTTAGACAACTTGCTGATGAACAAACTGGTATTCCAAGTTATTCACATGGACAAACAGGAGTTCAAAGTATGACAAGGACTGCTTCAGGTATGTCAATGTTACTAGGAGCAGCAAGTTTAAACATAAAAACAGTCGTTAAAAATCTTGATGACTTTTTACTAAAGCCACTAGGAGAGTCTTACTTTCAATGGAACATGCAGTTTTTTGAAGGTAAGATAGATGTGGCAGGTGATTTAGAAGTTAGAGCAACTGGTACAAATAGCTTGATGCAAAAAGAAGTTAGGAGTCAAAGACTTACTATGTTCTTACAAACTGCACAAAGCCCTGCTATTGCACCGTTTGTTAAAATATCTAAATTGGTTAGTGAACTTGCCTACAGCTTAGACCTCGACCCAGATGAAATTCTGAATGACCCAGAGGAAGCAGCTATCATGGCACAAATTATAGGAATGCAAAATGCTCAACAAAACACAGGCGAGGAAACTGAACCCGGTAGTCAACAACCAGCAGGTATGGGAGGTCTTACAGGAACACCTGTCCAACCTCAAGACCTTGGAGCTACAGGCACTGGCGGTGGCAACATCGGAATCGGAGATGTTCCGGTTGCAGGGGAGGATAGCTTCTCTGGCACGGTTGGAATCCCTGCCGGAGCAGGTTAAAGAAGCACTTAGTAGATTAGAGGACTAAAATGGCAAAAAGCGAATACGATAAAATGGAAGAGCAAAGAATTAAATCTATGTTAAGAGAACCTGATTTAGAATTTAGAGATGCTCCACCTAGTAAAGAACTATCTGTAGATGAAGATAACAAACTAGCACTTATTGATGAAGCTAATAGAATGGCAGTAATTCATAAAAAAAATCCTGATAATATGACTATTGAAGATATGGACATTGGTTTAAGAAGAATGAGTAATTTATTTCAAAATCCAATAGCAGAACCTGAAAGAGTAGCTATTAGAAATAAAGCAGTAAGAACAACTCCTGTTGAAAAAAATGATTCAGTTGGTGATGAATTTAAAAAATCAATGTTAAGAGAAGGAGTAACTAATGTTGGAAAAAAACTAAGAGAAAAAAAAGCTGAAGGTTCATTAGTTGGTGGTCAAAAAGAATTAGATAAAAATAATGATGGTGATATTACTGGTGAAGATTTTAAAATGTTAAGAGAAGGTAAGCAAGATGGTGGACTATTAGTAGATGACAGAGAAAAATATGTATTAGGTGGTATTTTAGCAAAACTTGTTAGTAAATCTTTTGCTAAAAGAAATCCTGACGCAGTTCTAAAGTTAAGAGGAATAGATGATAAATTTGGAATTACTGACGACATAACTGAATTAAAAAAATTATCTCCAGAAGATGCAAAAAAAGCTTTAAATTATTTTAAAGCTGAAAAATTAGATATGAAACAAGGATTTAAAGAACAAGGTCGTTTAGACCCTTCAGATGCAAATTACTATGGAGAAGCTGAAAGAAAAAGAATATTTAGTGAAATTGATAAAGACTTTGAAAAACAATTTGAAGTTTTAAATAGCATTATAAAAAGAGAAGCAAAGCAAGAAGGTGGTATGTTAATGGATGACCAAATGGCAGACATGATGCAAACAGAAGAAACACCTGACATGGAAAATCAAATGTCAAATATGATGTCACCAGTTGCAGAAACTGCTGAAGAAGAATTACAAGAACAACAAGCAATAGAAGAGTCTCAAGCTCCAGACGAAATGATGGAAGATAATTATATAGACTTTTTAATAGATGAAGCATTAGATGAAAATGAAGAAGAAATGCTTATGCAAGAATTAGAAGCAAACCCACAACTTAGTATGTTATTTGACAAAGTTATGGAAGTTGCAATGGAATTTTCAGGCTCTGGACCTGTCGAAGGTCCGGGGTCAGAAGTCTCCGACAGTATACCCGCAAGGTTATCTGACGGTGAATTTGTCTTTACTGCAAAGGCTGTAGATGTTATCGGAGCAGACAATTTAATGTCTATGATGAAACAAGCTGAAGCTCAAGCAGAAGAAAGACAACCAGCTCAAGAAGGTGGTTTAATGGAAGAAGAAAATGTTATGCCGGTTGAACAGCAACCTGTACAGCAAAATATTCGTGTTACCAAAGAAACAGTCGGTCCTCAAGCAGGAATGCAAGAGGAAGAAGACTTAGTTGGAGACGAACTTAAAAAATCTATGCTTTCTACTAGACCATACGTAAGGAGCTAACAAGGGATAAAGCTACCCTAGCAATAGGCACTTTATCAAAATATAACAACCGAAAGGCGACCTTTAC
>Ga0208666_1000951_pt1 | contig 13197 bp, 8 predicted proteins | sample 5B_taG_FD_184078 | JGI IMG/M metagenome (GOLD analysis project Ga0208666, IMG submission 184078) | Marine viral communities from the Subarctic Pacific Ocean - 5B_ETSP_OMZ_AT15132_CsCl metaG (SPAdes) (version 2) | ecosystem: Environmental > Aquatic > Marine > Oceanic | place: Pacific Ocean...
GGAATTAAAATTACTATATCAGTTCACCGTCGATGAAGTTAAAGAGGTAGAAAAAGAATCCTCTAGGAAAAACCGAAAGACTGGTGAAGTTACGATTACTAAGAAAAAGGTAAAGGAAAAAGTACCTCTTGAAGTAAAAATCAAGAAACCTTCTCGTCGCGAGTTGGAAGATGCTGAGCTTCAATACACTATCGAAATGAGTAAGTGTATTAAGCAGGGCATCCTCACAAAAGCAATGCTTGCAAAAAAATATAGCGATACTGGAGGAGCTTTTACTGAAGAGGGGGAAAAAGAGTATGGTAAGCTATACAAGCAGATTTTAGAGTTTCAGAATGAATATATCAAACTTGACTCAGCCTCCAAACTTGACGCAAAGCAGAAAAAAAGGCTTGAATTCCTTAAGGAAGAGATCGCCAGAGTCAAAAGAGAGTTGGTTGAAGTAGAGACAAATCTACAAGGTTTATTTGAACATACTGCTGATGTTAAAGCTCAAAACAAACTCTTACTGTGGTATGCTCTTCATTTAACTTATATCCAAAAGGAAGAAGATGAAGAGCCTATCCAGTATTTTAAAGGTTCTGATTATGACGAAAAGCTTGAGGATTATTATGATAAGGAGGAAGAAAACTCCGATGTTTATCAGCAGGTTATCAAACAAGTTTCTACCACACTAGCTTTTTGGTTTTACAACCAAGCTTCTTCACAAAAGGAGTTTGAGGAAATCATGGAAAAAGTAGATAAGGGTGAGTTATAGTGACGAATTTTATACCTCCCTTATAGGGGAGATATTTGACGGATATAGCGTCTCGACCTTTGAAGGTCGGGACGTATTCGTTAAACACATAAACATAAGAGACCAAAAGTATATAAATTCTTATTACGAAAAGTATAAGAATATTGCTTTATCTAAAGGTATTGAGTCTCAAGAAGAGCGAGAGGCTTATATCAAGCAAGAGAGCTTGTGGGAGGAGTCTGATGATATGAAGATAGTGTCTCTCGCAGAAGAAATTAAAAATCTTACAAAAACAAAAGAGTCTATATTCTTGCCTTCTCAAAAAGAGTCTTTTCAAAAGACCATCGAAGAGAAGTCTGTTGAGTTATACGATTTAAAAAATAAAAAAGATGAGATAGTTGGTTTGACGGCGGAAGGTTATGCTTCAAAAAGATCTAACGACGAAATGGTTAGATTTTGCATTTTCAAAGATTCTGAATTTAGTGAACAGCTATATACTGAAGATGAATTTGCGGAACTTGAAGTCCGTGAAGTAATATTGCTAAACAATATTATAACAGATAACGCCAACAAAATATCTGAGGATAATATTAAGCATGCTGTTTTAAAACCATTCTTTAGTATGTATATTTCAAACAGTGAGAATGCTAGTGATTTTTATGGAAAGCCTATAGTTGATCTTTCTGCTTATCAAATGAAGACTAATATGTATGCTAGGGTATTTTACAGTATTTTTCAATATACCGAAGATATCCCAGATAATATTAGGGAAGATCCAGACAAATTACTAGCTTATTCAGAAAGTCAGAGAAATAAAGACTCCAATAAAGGAGGAATAAAAGACGATGCTGATGCTTCAGCCGTATTTGGGGCAACTAATGACGACATGAAAACTGTAGCTAAAGATGCTAAGACTATTTCTTTATCAGAAGCCGCTAAAGAAGCTGGTGGCAAGTTAGACATGAAACAAATGATGAGATTAGCAGGTCATGATGTGTAATATTAGTGTATATACACACTAAAGGAACAAGATTATGCCCATCAAATTACCAACCGTACAAACGGGTTTCGAACAAAGTATTGATAAAGCAGCTAAGAGAGCTGGTAAGAATCTTAAAATCAATATGGGGCCGGGGGCCAAAAGTATCGAGGGTTTAACTAGACCTTTGGGTAGATTAACTGGTAAAGCGGATGAGTTTACTAAATCTATGGAAGCGGCCAACGCCCGTGTTTTGGCGTTCGGTGCATCTGTTGGTGTTATTGCTGCTGTTTCAAATGCCTTAAAACAGTTGGTTACGACGAGTATCGAAGTTGAAAAAAGCTTAACCAACATTAACTCGATTCTTAAGCAATCAGAATCTCAACTTAATGGTTTTAAAGATCAAATTTTTGATATTGCTAGAAATACAGGTCAAACTTTTGATATCGTAGCTGAAGCAGCTTTAGAACTGTCTCGCCAAGGTTTAACAGCTGAACAGGTCACTAAAAGACTTAATGATTCTCTTGTCCTCTCTCGACTTTCTGGTTTGAGCGCTGCGGATTCTGTGGCTGGATTAACTGCTGCGGTAAACTCTTTTTCAAAAGCTGGCCTGACAACCTCTGACGTACTTAATAAAATCTCTGCTGCTGCTGCAAGCGCGGCTGTTTCTGATAGGGATTTGATTGAAGGTCTTAAGAGATCGGGTGCAGTTGCTGTTGCGTCTGGCGTAAAGTTTGATGAATTGATTGGTATTATCTCTGCACTTCAAGAAAGAACTGCGCGTGGCGGATCTGTCATTGGTAACTCGCTTAAAACAATTTTCACTAGAATTCAAGACCTAGATAGACTTAATTCACTAAAAGATTTAGGTGTGCAAGTCACAGACTTAGAAGGTAATGTGTTATCATCTAGCAAAATTATTGAAAATCTAGCTCCGACTTTTGCTAGATTAGATCAAGCGTCAAAAGTTAACTTAGCTGATAACCTTGTTGGTAAATTTCAAATTGCTCCTTTCCTCGCTTTACTGGAAGATTTTAATCAAAAAATCTCTAGGAGTGGAGAAGTTGCCACAACCTCTTTTAACGCCAGTAACGAAGCTTACAAACGTAATGAGGTGCTAAATAAAACTTTAGCAACCGCTATAAACACAGCTACTGTGAATCTTAAGGAATTAGCTAACGCTTTGGGGGAAATAGGCGTAACTGAAAACTTATCAAAGATAATTGGGGTCTTTAATGATATAGCATCTAGTATTACTAAAGTTTTAGATGGTGACGGAATGGGATCTAAGTTCGCCAAAGGATTAATTAAAGGAATAAGTAATGTAATCGCTGGACCCGGGTTAGCTTTAGCTTTGCTTGCTATTGGTAAATTACTTTTAGATTTTGCTAAGTTTGGCACTAAAGCTTTAAGCACTTTCTTTGGTTTAAATAAAGCTGCTGAAGCTCAGAAAATTTTACAAGGCCAGATAGCGGCATCACTTCTAAACGATAAAGGTGTCCGAGATGCCATCTTGTCGATTGAAAAGCAGAATATATCTGCGGGTGAAAAGAAAAAATTACAGACCCAGTTCTTTACAAAGGCTTTAAATGAGCAGTTGATGGTCATGCAAAAGATGCAAGGCATCGCTAGGACTGTCGCCCCCGGAGTTATGATGGGAACAGCCTCAAGTCGTGGCAGAAGAGCTGCTGGAGGATTCTTACCTGTTGGCGCGGAAAAATCTGACATCTCTAGAGGTGTAGGTGGCGCACCCGCTTCTGCAAAACCTGTTGTCATCCCAAACTTTGCATTTGGTAGTGGTAAGCGGGGGACAATGGTTGCTAATAGTAGTGAATATATTGTTCCTAATTATGCTAATGGTGGGGACGCTATCTTTAATCAGAACATGGCTTCTTCAATGGGTCTTCCTGCTAACGCTAGGAAGGTGAGAGCTGCTAGTGGGTATATACCTAATTTCGCAAACGAAGACGAGAGACTTATTTTATTCGCTGGAGATAGAGGTGGAGATTTTAAGAAAATTTTTCATGTAGGTAAAACTAAAGCCAACGAAACAAGAGCTTACGCTAGCAAGGATAGCGCCCCCAAGGGAATGAGAACTACACCCGTTACTGTCCCAACTTACCGAATGAAAGGAGGTAAAGGCGATTCCGAGCCAAAAGATATAGAATTTATTAAAAAACGCCTATCAAACACCTCTACTGACGCTGCTTTAAAATTTGCAAAAGATTTAAGCGGTAAAAGTAAACTCCCCAATCTCTCAAAGAAAAAAATACAAGGTCTATTCAACCCCGGGTCTTTTGAGGGAATGTCGGGTACTATTTTCGAGGTAGCCATAGCTAGCATCTTAAAAAGTAGAGAATTTGCTGATTACGCAGCTAGACACAGTAATGCTAGGATTGATCTGCCTTACTCTCCAAGATTATTTGGTAAATTTGGGGCTAAAGGCAAAGGTGAACTCGGTGCGGAAGTTAAAGCTAATTCTGGATTAGCTGCAAGTGCAGCAGTTAAGTTTTACGATATTCTTGTCGGGGCAATAAACCCAAAAACTGGCAAACGGGAGTTTGGTCAAGTGGCGACTTATAAAGATAATAGATTTTTTGGGAAGACTCTATCACAGACAGAATTTAAAAAATTATACCCCGATGGTATCGGCGGTAAAAAGTATGGTGCAGTACAGGGGATGCTAGGAGGAACTGTTACTAGAGGTGGAGCGCGAAATCTATTTGCCAGATCTGCCTCTGGTTACATCCCTAACTTCGCTGAAGGGGCTTTAGAAAACGCTATTGGTAGAGAAAAAGCTGCTGGTTTACCAGTGAGCCAAATTAGAATCAATCAAAGCGGCAAACTCCGCAACTCGCAAAACCCAATGGGTCTTGCGGTGACTAATACCCGTGATGAGCCTACTGGAGCGATACCTAATTACGCTAAAAAAGGCTCTGGAGCTGGAGGTGAAGCGATAGCAGATGGATTACTAACGAAGCTTTTTGCTGTGCAAATGGGTTTTGGTGTTTTAAGTGGACTGCTTGGAGAAGTATCAGAAAAAAACAAGTTAGTTTCTGGATCTTTAACTGCTCTTAATGCTGTTGTTATGGCCGCAATGTCGGCTCAAGCTTTTGGTGGCGTTAAGAATATAGCTGCATCGCTTATTGGAGGAGGGTCACTGGGGGCTAAAGGATCTATGATGTTTGGAATGGGTCAGGCTAGAATGACTGCTGGACGCTCTGCAATGTCTGTAGGTCGCAGATTAGGGAGTACGTCAATGGTGCGTGGGGGCGCACTTAGCGGTTTAAAGGGCGCGGCGGGTATGCTTGGTGGAGCTTTCCTTAAGATTCTTGGGCCTATTGGTTTGCTAACAGCAGCGTTTTTTGGAATTAAGAAAATCATGGATATCTTTTCTGGTTCCGCAGAACAGGTGACCAAAAACAACGAGTTTTTATCAGTAGCCACTAAAAAAGCAGCAAGAGAGCTTGAGGAATTAAAATTTGCTTCTACTAGAGATAGAGAAGATTTCACAGATACAAGCGAAACTTTTGCTAATAGATTTAAACATTCTGCGCTAAACGTTGGATTCGCGGGGGATAAAGACGATCAATTGGGTGATCAAGCCTTCAAAATGGCTAAAGCGGCATATGATGCAGGAGCTACTGAAAAGCAGGTGACGGATGCTTTAGAAATTGCCAAGCAGCTACACCAAACGCAAAACAGGGCAGGTGATGATTTAGACAGCGGTGATTTCAGCGGCCCAAGTTATACTCAAAACGAAATAGGCGCTGCTGGTCAAGAAGCGATGAGAGCGCATCTTCAAAAATTAATTGATCGAGATACTTCAGCTATACAAGATGAAATGCTATCTACTATAACCGATGAGCAAAAATTAACACTAGCGCGAGGGAATAAAATTGATGCATCAAAAGAAGATCAAGATAATGCGGCGGCGGTGAGAAAAGCTCTCATGGACAGTTTCACAGAATTTGCTAAAAACAACCCCTCAAAGGATATAGCTAGTGAGTTAGATCAAGCAATATTAAAATTGGGCGCTCAAGAAGGGGCAAAAATACAAGAGCAAACTGAGAGTATCAGAACACAAACAGCTAAAGCTGTCTTACAAACAGAAATAAATATTCTTAAAATTAAGTCTGAAGCATTAACTGAAGATGAGAAAAAACTCTCTATATCTAAAATAACAAAAAACCTGACGGAAAGTCAAACCTTAGATCTTGAAAAACGCATTAAGCTTAACAAACTGGACGTTGATCAAAATTTAAAAATATTAGGTATAGTAGAGAAAAGAATACAGGGCATTGACAAATTAGTAGTAAATGAGGGGCAAGCTCTAGCACTAAAGAAAGCTTTACAAAACTTAAGTATTGAAGAGTTAAGTAATGAAGGTGATCTTGAAAAGCTTGTGAAGAAAGTTCTTGGTTTAAATGGGGAGCTAACCGAGCAACAAAAAGAAAGCTTAAAGAATATTCAGCAATCAGTCCTTGGAATAAAACAAGAGGCTAAACAAAAGAAACTTAACCTCGATCTTGCCGCCAAGCAAAGAAGGGAAGAGTTGAAAATCAATCAAGCTATTGAAGCTAGAATAGGTCTCCTCCAAAGAGGTATAAAATCAAAAGATATTGATACAAACGCTGGTTTCGTAGATAGACAGTTTGCGCTTGACCTTGAGAAAGCCAGAGTTGATAATAATCCAAATCTTACCGACGAACAAAAAGCAGCTAAAGCGGTAGAATTCGCTGAGAAACAAAAGGAAATTGATATTGATAAAGCAAAGGCAAAAGCTGTTTCAGAGGCTAAAACAAAAGTCGTAGAATTAAGCAAAGCACTGGGGGAAAACTTTAACCCAATGTTAGAACAGCTGATGGGTATTTTAAATAACCCAGCGGAGCATGGCGGGGTAGAGGGGGCTGTAGGTAAAGTTCAAAGCCGAATAAGAGCGGAAGGTGATAAGAGTCGAGATCTGACTCCAGCGGAGGTCATGAGAAATCGAAGGGGTATTTTTGGTAATTTTGTTGCGGAAAGGCTGGGGTCGCAGGGATCTTTTACTCCAATAGACGGCGGCTTTGGCTTTAAAGGAGGAGAGACGTTAAAAAACGCTGCTGTCGATATGAAACAGACAAAAGCAACTTTGCAAGAGGAGAAGAAGCGAGGGGAACATATGGTAACGATGGCTAAAATCGCTAGGCAAGGCGCTGGAGCTTTTGCTGATTTCAACAAGTTATTAGCGGATTTCATCCGAAATCTAAGGGCTTCTGCCGAACAATTAAGATTCGATTCTCTAGGTTCTCAAGATTCATCTTCTATGATGTCCAATTTGGACGCAAGGATACTTAATGCTAGGATGATGAACAATCCTACCGCTGAAGGAATTTCTGATGCCGCCTCAAAAGCTGGTTTAGAAAATTTAGACAGACAAATATTTATGGCTGGCTCAACGGGCGAAAAAAACAAATTAACTAGAGATAGGGAAGTCTTAGTCGAGCAGCTGGCGCTTAAAAACGAGATAATGAATATTGATGCCGCTGCGCCCGATGCAGAAGAAAGGCTCCTTAAAATTAGAGAAAAACTTTTAGTGCTAGATAAAAAACGGTCAGAAGCTCAAAAAAGAAGAACTCTCAAAGAAAGGCGTGATGATCGCGCTATGACCCCACTGGATATAAATGATCAATTTTTAACCAAGGTGGAGCAAACTGGCATAACATTTAGGGAGAACTTTGTAAGAGCATTTGCAGAAGGTATTGAAAGCGTAGATTCTCTTGAAGACGCATTACTGAATGCAGCTAATCAGTTTTTAAAATCCATGACTACAAACTTTGTCGATAAGTTTATGAATGAAGCTATGAGCGGAGGTTCTGGAGGTAAAGGTTCTGGAGGTGAAGGTTCTGGGGGTGGAGGAATTTTAAAGAAGATATTTGGTTCAATTGGTTCATTCTTGGGCTTCGCTGACGGAGGCAAAGTTCGCGGCGGCTCTGGTAACCGTGATGACGTTCCAGCCATGCTAATGGGTGGAGAGTACGTTATGAATAAAAAAGCTGTTCAGCGTTATGGATCGGGATTCATGGAAGCTTTAAACTCTGGCTCTGTTCGTGGTTTCTCCAAAGGGGGGGAGGCTATGATTAACTTTTTCAAAGAAAAAAACGAGCCTAGATTAATCAAGAAAAGGAAAAGGAAAAATTCATCTCTCGGAGGTCAATCTATGGATGAAGAGGGTATGTTTACAACACCGGGTATGAATGGCGCTGGAAAAATTGTTGGAATGCGAAACCTTATGTCTTTTGCTACTCAAACCCCAACAGCTTTAGGTAGAGATGATATAAGGTCTGAAGGAGCTTTCTTAGATGCTGAGAGCGGTAGATTCACCATGTTTGGCAGAAGAAATAATCCTGAATTCCAAAAGGTGCAAGATGCTAAGAGACAAGCTCTTGGTTTAGTGGCGAGCGAAATGGAAGCTCACAAACAAGCAAAGGAGCAAGAAGTTAGTTTAGGTAAAATGCTAGCATCAGCCGCCATTAGCACAATTGTTAGTTTCGGAGTCTCAAAACTAGGTATGAAAGCGCTTAAGGGCATCGAGGGGGGTGAGGGGATGGCGAAGTTAATAGGCTCTTCAGCTGGTAACTTTGCTGGAACTAAGATCACTGGCGCTCCTTCTTATGGTGGGGCGATTGGAGCTGCGGCAGCAGGTGGAGATTTAAAGAAATTGTTTACAGGTTCTAAGTCCGAAAAAGATCCCAATACTGAGAAAAAGGCTACAGGAGGATTAATTCGTGATGCGGGAGGGGTTGATACAGTTCCCGCCATGCTTTCAGGAGGAGAGTTTGTTATGAACGCTGCTGCCACAAAGAATATCGGAGCGGGTAATTTACAGGCGTTAAACTCTGGAGTTGGAACTGGTGATAATAGTGATCTTGTCGCCAAACTTGATCAGTTAATTACTGCAACCGAAACATCTCAATCTACGGGAGATATCAACATAACAATCAATGGTTCTGATGGAACTGAAAGTCAAACAGGAGGCGAAGATGCTCCAGAAAGAGAAAGAAAATTATCTGAGAGAATTAAAGTCGCCGTTAAGCAGGTGATTGCAGATGAACAAAGATTAGGAGGACAACTTAGAAAGTAATGTTTGGATCAAGATTAAATGACGAAGTAGCTGTAAACATAGCTTCGCACCATATTTCTGGTATTAGCTCTGTAGACTTATCATACTCTAATAGCCCAAATATACTCAAACCTTTAGGCTCCAAAAAAGGTTTAACTACTGTCGGCGCAGCTACTCAGCAAACACTTTCTATCTCTAGGCATCTTATATACAATGACCCTATTTTAAGTTTTACTGGTTCCAATGCTATGGCTGGTCAAATTGTATACGGAGGAGCTGCATATGGTTTTAGTAGTGGGTTCTTAGATTCGTATTCTGTCAATTGTGCGGTAGGATCTGTGCCAAAAGTTAACGCTTCTATTTCTATTTTTGATGAAATGGATTCATCGAATGAAACTATAGGAGATTTTAGTTCTAATAACGTAAGTATTCACATTCCATCTCAAGGATCAATTAGTATAAGTTGTAAAGGCTCTGCCACAGATAGAGTTATTGGTTTCGATTACTCCATAAAAGCTAATAGAAAGCCTCATTTCTCAATAGGAAGCGAAACTGCCGTTTCTGTTGAGCTTGTCCCACCTTTGGAATTTACAGCTCAGGTTCAAATTGAAGTTGATCAAGCTATTCCTGATAATTCTTTTTCTTTTTTATCAACTAGAGAAGGTGATACTATTTCTTTCGATATTGATGGTAGAGACGGCTCAGGTATTCAAGCGTTGACGATTCCTAATGCCACAGTGGTAAGTGAATCTATATCAGCTTCTGATAATGGTTCTGCTATTTTAAATTTAAATTATATTGGTCATGGCTTCTGATTTATTTTACAACAGAGACTCAAATATTTCTGGAGTTACAATTCAGTCTGATTATTCAGGTCTTAGTCTAACTCCTGTCTACGGTTCTAAAGCCTCTTTTAATTCTAAGAATTTTACATACGAGGTTGATGATTTTCAAATCAACTCCATACCCCACTCAATGAATAGTTTAGAGGTTCAGTATGATGTACGGTACGACTTAAATGAAGCAAACACTCAGAAACTAGCTGCATTTATCGAGAGTAAAAATGGAGACCAATTGTTTGAGTTTAATATAGATAATAGTGGGATTTATAAATCCATGTCTGGGGTGTCTGACAACTACGCGATTAATCATGTCAACAATCAGCATTATGAAGTCGCTGTTTCTTATTCTGTAGATCAGGCTCCAAATTTATTTAATTGGTCTGGGATGAATTTTGTTAATTTAGATTTTCAAGATTACGCTTACTCTACCACTTATGAAAAGTTTGATGTTGTTTTCACTGGCATAAGCTCTAATAAGTTAAACAATTATTATTACTGTACGGAAACTCACTCGTCTACTGCTGCGAATTCCCCAACGGGGGCTAGCTCAGCATGGTCTCAGAATTTCTTCTTTAAGCCTGATATTGGTTTGCAGAATGATGTTAAATTAAAAAATGAAGTATTAGAATTTAAGAATTCTTTTAAGCAGAGAGTTAAAACAAAAGATAACAACGCTTCATTCCAACTTAGGTATGACTTCAAAGATATCAGCGACAAACAACTTAAGTGTATGTTGCACTTCTTAGAGAATAAGGCTGGATACAGAAGGTTTAGACACGATATAGAATCGGTCTATAATAGACCAAAAGCTATGTATTGCCCAGAGTGGAATCATACATGGAAGTTTTTTAACACGCACGATTTATCCGTGACGTTAGTAGAAGATGTTTTAGGTGTAATCCCAACAGGAACTTGATATGGCTAGAGATATTTTAAAGAGTAATAATTCACTTGTGTTTATTGGTCAAAAGCCAGCATTTACAACTGGAATTGGAGTGAACAGTCAGTCCAGCGCTTGTATGAGTACTGTTCAAAGTGTAGCTGTCGGTTTTTCACAACCAAGGCAAAAGTCAAAGCAACTTGGTTCTAAAGGGTTAGCTATCAATGATATCACCAGATCACCAGACGTTGACTTGTCTATAAGTTATTACTTTACTCCAGCAATGTTAAATGAAAATATGTTGGGTCTAGTTGATTCAAACCCATCTTATACACCTACTGGGTTTTTCAAAGGTTATACGAATGAAGATCAAAACTTTTTTATAGCGAATCATCCTAATCAAGGAGTAGATATGATTCAAAATAATGACCTAGCTTTTAAATCATCACTGGATAATGTTTCTGAAGTGATTTCTATAGGAAATGCATTTTTAACAAAATACTCTTTGGGGTTTTCAATAGGATCTGTACCAATTGTATCTACTACATACAAATGCTCTAATATTAATATTCAAACAGCCCACCAAGGAACTCCCCCCTCTTCTTCTGAATATGAGATACCAGCGATCAATCTTAGTTCAGGAAACAATAATAATGCTGGAGAGATAAAATTGACAGAGGCTAGTATTAGCGGTTTTGATTATTATAGCACTATAAATAGATTTAATCCACCTCTATGTTCTCCTACTGATGTTAACGTGACACTCCAGAATCTACAAATTGGAGGAGCGCCTATTAGTGGGGATGCTCATTTACAATCTTTTTCATTCGATATTCCAATCAATAGAGTTGATCTATTTGGCCTTGGCAGCGATTACCCTTACGGAAGAAAGGTCCAGTATCCACTTACTTCTTCTGTAGGTGTAGAATTTTTAGTTTCAGGTTTTGCTACAGGGGAAATCTCTTCCTTGATTACAAGCGAATCGGGATACGACTTTGACATACAGGTTATAGATACAGAAGAGCAGTATCAAAACACTTTTTCATTTGAAGATTTAAAACTTGAAAATTCTTCTTATCAAATGGACGTTAATGGGAACATGAACTATTCTTTAGCTTTTAGCTTTGAGATTACTAATTAAAATTATGGGCTTAAAAATTAAAAAAAGTAAAAATATAGTTATTGATGGGTTAATTTCGCATTTCGACGCTTCAGATAAGTTATCTTACTCTGGAAGTGGAACTACATGGAAAGATTTAACCTCTAATGGTTATGATGGGACACTTTTGAGTGGGGCATCTTTTAATTCTGGCAATGGAGGTAGTATTGAATTTGATGGGACCAATGATAGGGTTGATATCGGGGGGAGTTCTCCGTTGTTAAGTTCGCACGTTAATAATCAGACAAGTGTTTTTGCTTGGGTATATCTAGACTCTTTTGTAGGCGGACCTTATGTTTACCTTAGAAAAGACGATGCCGCACACTTTGAATACATACGTCTAGGTTTTGATTCTGATGGAAAAATTGAAGTTAGATTGAGGTTATTTACTGATCCCTCAACTGAGAACAAAGTATTTCGTTCAACAAGCTCCTCAAGCTCAGAAGTGTGGAAATTTGTAGGCTTTACTTATGACGGCTCTACCCTAAAAATGTATAATAATGGAAGTCTATTCTATCAACAGTCTTTCAGCGGATCTCTTGTAAACAGCTCTTCTGGCTCATCATCAATGTTTGGTGTAGATGAAGATGCAGGAGCAAACTATAATCAATTTTTAGATGGTAGAATATCTGAATTATACTGTTACGATAGATCTTTAACAGCATCAGAAATTTCACAAACTTACACCGCTACCAAAGGTAGATTTTAATCATACTCAATCTTAACATTCTTACTCTCGTAAGTCTGTTTCTTCTCTGCCATGTGTCGTTGACCATTTCTCTTGGCAGCATAATCATCGAAGTATTTTTGTTTAACTGGATCTTTTCCTCCAGATTTTTCTGCTCGTCTTTGACTCATCTCCGCTGAGTAATCAAGCATGTCACCTACAGTACCCTTCTTTCCTCCTGTACTGTCCGTAAACTGCCTTTGGCTAAACGGATCAATGTTGGAGTCGATAGAGGCGTTAGGGGCAAAATAGACCCGTTTCCACTCAGTCCCAAAACTATCTACATAAATATGTTCTTCATTCATAGATTGAAAAACGTCTTTATGTTCGTTTGTGTCAGGATGCTTGTATGTGTATAAAGGCATATTTTATTATAAATAAAAACGGGGGCGTTTCCACCCCCGTTTTTTAATTGATTTTAATTTTACTAGGTTTTGATCTCCCTTTTTTAGGTAGGTCTATAGTCAGTAATCCATTATCCATTTTACAGGTAATAGATTCCGTGTCTACCTTCTTGAAAAGTTGAACAGAAAGATTTTTCTTTCGATCTTCAGGTTTTGTCTTAATCGTAAGCTTATCTTCGGTAGCTTCGATATCGACATCTTTTTTTGAAAAGCCAGCAAGCTCAACTTTTAACTGGAAAGAGTCCCCTTTGTCTTCAATATAGTTTTGGTTTTTAAAACCGTGGTCATTAAATAAGTCGTACAATAATGTATTAATCATACAAACCCTTTAACAAGATCTATGCCAGATCGAAATCCTTGGAAATACGGGA
>Ga0208666_1000952_pt1 | contig 13188 bp, 9 predicted proteins | sample 5B_taG_FD_184078 | JGI IMG/M metagenome (GOLD analysis project Ga0208666, IMG submission 184078) | Marine viral communities from the Subarctic Pacific Ocean - 5B_ETSP_OMZ_AT15132_CsCl metaG (SPAdes) (version 2) | ecosystem: Environmental > Aquatic > Marine > Oceanic | place: Pacific Ocean...
TATATCCGAAGTTTTATCGTGGGGCCAAATGGTCTGAAAGAAAAAGCCAATGGACTTTCCCTTCGGGTGCGAGAATTTGGCTCACGTACTTGGAACAGGATAAAGACGTATTGCGTTACCAAGGTCAGAGCTTTTCGTACGTGGGTTTCGATGAGCTTACGCAGTATCCTACATCGTTTCCGTGGGATTATCTCAGGTCGAGATTGAGGTCAACAAACCCTGAGATAGATGTATATATGAGAGCTACTACAAACCCAGGAGGGCCAGGACATTCATGGGTTAAAAAGATGTTTATAGATCCAGCAACCCCAAATAAATCGTTTTGGGCTAGAGATCCTGAAACAAAGGAGGTACTAAAGTACCCGAAAGGTCACAATAGAGCAGGAGAGCCATTATTTCAAAGAAGATTTATACCTGCTAGTTTAAAAGATAATCCATATCTATATAACACAGGTGACTATGAAACAATGTTGTTGTCTCTGCCAGAGGTACAAAGAAAACAATTACTATACGGAAGTTGGGATATTGCAGAGGGTGCTGCGTTTACAGAGTTTGACAGAAAAACCCACGTAATAGAGCCGTATGACATACCTAGTGGGTGGAGAAAATTTAGGGCGTGTGATTATGGTTATGGTTCTTATTCTGCTGTTCTTTGGTTTGCTGTTACGCCAGATGATACGTTGGTTGTGTACAGGGAGTTGTACGTAAGAAAAGTATTAGCAGTAGAGTTGGCTAGAATTATATTGAATTTAGAGAGCCAAGATGGTAAAATGGCGTATGGTGTTTTAGATTCCTCTTGTTGGCATAAAAGAGGGGATACAGGCCCTAGTCTAGCGGAGCAAATGATACTAGAGGGTTGTAAGTTTAGGCCATCAGATAGAAGTAGAGGTAGTAGGGTAAGTGGTAAAAACGAAATACACAGACTACTACGTGTAGATGAAGACACTGACATGGCTGGTATACAGATATTTAATACGTGTACAAATTTAATTGCACAATTACCTATCTTGCCATTAGACAAAAGAAATCCAGAGGATATTGACACACACTCAGAAGACCACCTATACGATGCATTAAGATACGGGATACAATCTAGACCAGTGCCTAGAAATATATTTGATTTAGATCCTTCAACATCAGGCAAAGAGGCATTTAAACCTGCTGATGCAGTATTTGGATATTAAGAGAAGGTAAAGAATGACTGACGAAACACAATTCTTAGAAGACAGTACCAGTTCTTATTTAGAAGATGGTAGTCAAGAAACTGAAGATGCTTCTGGTATAACTGACCACATATACAAATTATTTTCTAGGGCAGAAGATGCAAAGTATCAGGAAGAGTCAAACTGGATACGTGCATACAAAAACTATAGGGGCATATACTCTCCTGATGTACAGTTTACTGAGGCAGAAAAGTCTCGCGTATTTATAAAAGTAACAAAGACAAAAGTGTTAGCAGCGTACAGTCAATTAGTAGACGTACTACTTGCTAATAATGAGTTTCCTCTATCTATTGAGCCGACAACTTTACCAGAGGGCGTTGCAGAAACTGTAAACTTTGATCCTAACGAACCTAAAGATGTAGATGTTGGTGAGATGCCAAAAGATCTATACGGCTACGAGGGTGACGGTAAAGTTTTACCTGCTGGTGCTACAGAGTTAAATGAGCTATCAGAAAAACTAGGCCCACTAAAAGATATACTAGAAGACGTAGACATTTTAAAAGAAGGATTTGGCATAACGCAATCTGCTGTCAACTTTCATCCTGCAATGGTAGCTGCAAAGATGATGGAGAAACAGATAAAAGATCAGCTAGAAGAGTCTGACGCTAGTATGCATCTAAGAAATACTGCGTTTGAATGCGCTTTGTTTGGTACTGGTGTACTCAAAGGGCCGTTTGCTACAACTAAAGAGTATGCAAACTGGAACGATGAGGGCGAATACGATCCAACAATTAAAACAGTTCCTAAAGTATCCTATGTTTCTGCGTGGAACTTCTACCCTGACCCTGACGCATCCAACATGGAAGAGTGCGACTACGTAATAGAGCGTCACAAACTCACCAAGACACAGTTAAGAAATCTACGAACCAGACCATTTTTTAGAGAAGAAGCAATTTCAGAGGCAATAGACATAGGCCAAAACTACAACATCAAGTGGTGGGAGTCTAGCCTACTCGATTCTCAAGACGAAGAAAGTTCCCGTGGATATGACACATATAGATACGAGGCCCTAGAATATTGGGGCGTAATGGACAGAGAACTTGTAGAAGAGTCTGGCATAGAAATACCAGAAGACTATGAAGACGTAAATGAACTACAGGTAAACGTCTGGATATGTAATGGCGAAGTACTACGGTTTGTAGTTAACCCATTCCTACCAAAGCGCATACCCTACTGCGCTGTTCCATATGAAGTAAACCCATATGCTTTCTTTGGCATTGGGGTTGGCGAAAACATGGACGATACACAAACCCTAATGAATGGTTTCATGCGTATGGCAGTAGACAATGCAGTCTTGTCAGGTAACTTACTTATAGAGGTTGATGAAACAAACCTAACACCAGGACAGGATCTTACAGTATACCCAGGAAAAGTATTTAGAAGACAGGGTGGTGCGCCTGGACAGGCTATATTTGGCACTAAGTTTCCTAACGTAAGTAACGAAAATATGCAGTTGTTCGACAAGGCCAGAGTGTTAGCTGATGAGTCAACGGGTATACCCTCCTTTTCACATGGGCAGACAGGTGTTACAGGGGTAGGTAGAACAGCAGCTGGTATCTCTATGTTGATGGGGGCCGCAGCAGGTTCTGTAAAAACAGTTGTTAAAAACTTTGATGACTATATGCTACGCCCATTAGGTCAGGCTATGTTTGCATTCAATATGCAGTTTAACTACAACAAAGATATAAAGGGTGACCTAGAAGTTAAGGCTAGGGGATTAGAAAGCCTAATGCAAAATGAGGTAAGATCACAACGCCTCATGTCTTTCTTGCAGATAACTAGTAATCCTGTACTTGCACCGTTTGCTAAGTTCCCTTACATAATACGAGAGATAGCCAAGTCGATGATGCTAGATCCTAACAAAGTTACAAACACGCCAGAAGAAATGTTAAGGCAAACATATTTGATGCAACAGCAACAACAAGAGCAACCACAACAACAACAAGGCGAAATGGATATGACAGGTGCAGGTAATGCTAACATAGGTGTAGGAGGAGTACCAGTACCAGGAGAACCACAGTTCTCAGGTAACCCACAACAAGCACCGCAACAAGCACCTCCACAACAACAACAGCAAATGCAACAACCACCACCTGATGCTGGATTACCCCCAGGATTATTACAATAATGGAGTATGACAAATTACGACATATAGTTACGCATCCTAGATATGAAGAATTAGAAAAGCATATGAATTACATGAGAGAAAAAGCGGTTGCTAATCTTTCATATGCAGATGCTCCCGTAGAAATACACAGGTATCAAGGCCAGATATCTATATTAGATCAGCTATTGAAGCTAAAGGCTAATGTTATAAATGATAGGAAATAATAACATGATGAATGAAGAACCAGAAAACGAAGTACCCTTTGGCTCTTTAGAAGATGAAGTAGCTGACGATATACCTGTTATGTTATCAGAGGGTGAGTATGTAATACCTGCTGACGTTGTAAGATATTGGGGCCTAAAGCACCTTGAAGAAATGCGTATGATGGCAAAGTGTGGTCTTATGTCTATGCAACAGGACGGTAGATTACACATGGTAGATGAAGAGGGTGAGCCTGTTGAGACAGATATGCCAGAAGCACCACAGATAGAAGTTGTAGAGATAGATATACAGGCAATGCAAGATGATATGTCCAAAGAAAAAGAAGAAGAAAACGAAGATGATGATTATGACGATATGGACAAACAAATGGAAATGTTTGAAGATAACGTAATAGAAGTAGACTTTGATGGTAAGGATGAGGAAGATATATTAATGCTAAACGGTGGTGGAAGTGTAGGTGGTGATGGGCCAGCAGATGGTCAAGGTGATGATGTAGAGGATAAAGATGAAGATGTTGGAACAGGAAATACAGGAACAGGTGGTGTTGGAGATCCCGCTACAGAAGCCTCAGAAGCAGGAATAGCAGGTATTGCTGGAACAAACCCGATAGGAGGAAGAGGAACTGATGGTATGTCAGATGACACTGCCGAAGACCCTGAAGTAAATCCTGGTAAAGATGCATCTGTAGCAGGGGCTAATGTTTCTGGAGTAGAAGAAGCAGCAGCAATATCTTCTTTAGTAAATAATATGACTAAAGCAGAAGCATCAAGAGCAAAAGCATATGGTGTTTTTAACACTCCAGAGTTAGTAGATAAACTAGGGTTAAAATCAAATGAAGATAGAGAAAAAGATATTGATGCCATACAAGAAGCTAGACACTCAAACAATCCTACAAGCAATCAAATGGATTTAAATGCTCTTACAGAAAAAGGTTTTCAAACAGAAAATCCAGGAGTTGTAGGAGTAACTAACGCATTAGCAGGTACATTAGCTTCAATAAACCCTGCAATAGCAGCAACTTTAGCCGTAGGAAATATTGTAAATGCAGCGACAGGAAAAGAAACAATTGCTGGTTTTGGTGTTCCATCTATGATAGGTGAGGTTTTTGGATTAGGAGAAACTTCAATAGCACAAGCCATAGGCGAACAACTATCTGGACTTGCACAAGATGTAGTTGATTTTTCTGAAACAGTTCCTGGTAATATAGAAGATACAATAAATGCAGGTGTAGAAGCAGGAAAAGAAGCAGGTAGCTCTGATGACGATCAACAAAAAAGACAAACAGAATTACCTGATATGACAAAACTTCTTAGCCTTACTACACAGTTACAAGGCATAGACACAAGAGTACCAATTAGAAATAGTTTAATGTCACAGGCTATAAATAATAATAGAGCCTCACAACCAGTAACTACATGACATTAATTATTACGGGCTACCCGATACCCCTTTCAAGGTGAAAGGCTACTTGAGGCCCCTGATGCTAGGAGAATACTAATGGCAATCGAAGAACAAATCGAAGATACGTCCAACATTAAAGGACACGTTGTAAATACCAAAAGAAAATACAAAAGAGACATAGACGAAGAGACAGAGCTAAAAAATTTACTGGCTCAACGAGAAGCCTTGACGCAAGAGCAAGAAGAAATAAAAGCAGATGAGGAAGAAAACGAAACCTTAGATGCTGAAGAACTTACGTTCAAGAAAAGGTATGGTGATCTACGTAGACACAATCAACGTGTACAGGACGAACACAAAAAACAACTTAAAAAGCTACAGTCTCAAATAAATGACCTGACTAAAAAATCTGTAAATTTACCTAAGTCAGAAGCAGAAATTTCAGAGTGGTCTAAAAAGTATCCAGACGTTGCAAAAATGATGGAATCAATTGCAATTAAAAAGTCTGGAGAAATGTCAGATGATCTGCAAAAAGAAATGAAAGAACTACAGGAGATGCGTAAAAATGTAGTTCGTGAGAAAGCAGAGTCTGAATTAAAAACATTTCACCCTGACTACGATAACATACGTAAAGACCCTGCCTTCCATGAGTGGGCATCAGTTCAACCAAAATGGGTGCAAGAAGCTCTTTACGAAAATGATACAGACGCTTACGGTTGTGCAAAAGCAATTACGCTTTACAAAGCAGAAAGAAAAGCATCTAAAAAAACAAACGCACCTACAAATGCAGCAGATAATGTATCTGTAAAGGGTACTCCTAAAGCAGACACTGGTGCAAATAAAAAAGGTGGGTTTAAAGAATCTGACGTTCAGAAAATGACAGGCAGAGAATATGAAGCAAATGAAGAGGCAATTACGGCATCTATACGTAATGGTAGCTTTATTTACGACATTTCTGGTGCAGCAATGTAATTAAGTGTTGACAAAACACTTTAATTAAATATAACTATATATCACTTGCATGATATGCCCCTGTTTAAAACAGCTACGTATATAAAAATGCAAAATCATATATATTTATAATAGAAGAAGAAGTAGGTTGGCTACCATTTTACTAGTTGGCCCCTCACGGTTAGAGGTCACCCACATATAGAAAATGCCCTGTACTTACGTGATATAAGCTATAACGGAGGAATCAATGGCTTTTAAAACAGCTGCTGGTTACGGAAACCTCCCGAATGGTAACTTTTCACCTGTAATTTACAGTAAAAAAGTTCAGTCGGCTTTTCGTAAAACTAGCATTGCAGAAGATATCACCAACAGTGATTACTTTGGTGAGATCGCAAACTTCGGTGATACAGTGCGTATCATCAAAGAGCCTGAAATTACCGTTAAAGAGTATGCCCGTGGAACTCAAGTAACTCCACAGGATCTCGATGACGAAGATTTCACGCTCGTTGTGGACAAAGCAAACTACTTTGCTTTTAAAATAGATGACATCGAAGAAGCACATTCTCATGTGAACTTTGAGTCAATGGCAAGTGACCGTGCAGGTTACCGCCTAAAAGATCAGTTTGACCAAGAGGTATTAGGTTATCTTTCTGGCTTCAAACAGTCTGCAATAAACTCTGTTGCAGGTACAGCAAACGATGTTAAGTCGGGTACAGACCCAATTGGTACTGTAGGATCAGATGGCTTACTATCATCCATGTTAATTTCTAGAGCAAGTTTTGTTTCTGGAGGTTCTACTGGAGACTCGGTTGCAACTCACGCAGACGGATCTACTGGTGAAGCAACTCCTTTGGAAGTGCTAAACCGTATGGCTCGTTTGCTTGACCAGCAAAATGTAGACCGTGATGGTCGCTGGGTTGTTGTTGACCCTGTTTTTGCTGAACAGCTAAATGACGAAAACTCTAAACTACTAAACAACGACTTTTCTTCTGGAAGCACTGACATTCTACGTAATGGCAGAATTATTTCTGGATTGATTCGTGGGTTCAGAGTTTATATGTCAAACAACCTACCTTCAGTAGGAACGGGTGCTGGTACAATCGACACTAACGGTTCAAGTGCAAACTTTGGCGTTATTGTTGCAGGACACGACTCTGCTGTAGCTACTGCTTCTCAAGTAGAAAAAGTAGAAACATATCGTGACAACGACAGCTTTGCTGACATTGTTCGTGGTATGCATTTGTATGGACGCAAGATTCTTCGCCCTGAAGCTCTTGTTCGTGCCAAGTACAACATCGCAGGTTAAGGAGGATAAATCATGGCAACATATGATATGACTAGCTCCGATACAGTTGGTGTTGGTGCTAATAGCATTGCGGTTTTACCACCAAAATCTGATAGCCACGTAGCATACACTATCGAGGCTACTTTAGATATTGATGATATGGTTCTAAAAGGATATTCTGGAGCAGATGGAGACATCTTTCAGCTTCTAGAAATTCCAGCAGGAGTCCTAGTTATCAATGCTGGTGCAGAAGTTATGAAGGCTTTCAATTCTTCTGTGACCGCAGACATAGACTTTGCAGCAGGGGATGACATTATTGATGGTGCAGACGTAACATCAACAGGCTTCTGTGCAAAAGGTACTCAAGGTCAGACCAATGTTATTGGCACTGGGTCGGCTTCAACGTATACTCAATTTATGGCTTCTACAGACACAATTGATGTATTACTTGCTGGCGCAGCACCAACAACAGGCAGAATCAGAGTTTACGCTACTATAGTTGATTGCAACGAACAGGGCGCGGAACCCGCAGCTGCCGCTAGGGATGCTCTAGCTTAATTGATTTAGGGGTGGTTCATTAGTTTGGGCTACCCCTTTATCTTAATTTTGGATATAATATGGCTACAACTTTTATTACATTAGTTAATGATGCGTTGAGGCGGTTGAATGAAGTGGAGCTTACTTCCACAGATTTTGCAACCGCCACTGGCTTTAGGGCATTAGTAAAAGATGCAGTGAATGCGTCTTTGCAAGAAATATCACAAAAAGAATTTGAGTTTCCATTTAATCATACTACTGGCACTCTTACACTCGTAGCAGGTACATCCCAATATACTCTGGCAACAGACTTAAAAGTAGCAGATTGGGATAGCTTTAGAATAAACTACGACTCTAGTAATAACTATTCTGCTAGAGTGTTAAAGCTACTAAACTATGACTCATATAATAGAAGATACTTTGAAAGAGATTCAGAGGCAGATACTGGTGATAGAGATCAGCCCATCTATGTATACAGAACACTAGATACTAAAGCAGGATTTACCCCTATACCTGACGCAGCTTATAGTGTAAGCTACGATTACTTTGCATATGCAACAGATTTGTCTGCGTCTACAGATACAATGACTGTACCCGATGCATTTAAACACGTTGTATTAGACGGTGCGCTATATCACTGCTTCATATTTAGAGATAACTCTCAACAGGCAGGAATAGCCAAGGCAAAGTTTGACGAAGGTATAGAAAGAATGCGTACCCTTCTTATAAACAGATTTGTAGATGTAAGAGATACTCGCGTCAACCGCCTACTGAATGTTCCGCATGGTAATGCGTAATGGTGGATGCGCTAAGAGATGTAACCGTAAGTAGTAGAGGTGGTCTATATACTAATGAGGACGCACTTACATTAGCTACTACTTTCCCTGGCTCTGCATTACGTATGTTGAACATGGAAATATCTCAGTTTGGTGGTTACAGAAGAATTAACGGGTATACATCTTTTGACTCTAGTTTTGGAACAATATCAGGAGTAGGGCCTGTCTTAGGATTATTTATACTAGAAGATACACCCTACGCTATACGAAGAAACGATGGGGATTTTACAGGATCACTTGGGGCTAACCCTTTCACAACTAGTAGCGGTAGTTCAACAATTACTGTAGCCCATACTAGTCACGGTCTAGCGGTAAGCGACAGAGTTATATTTTCAGGGTCTTCTGCTGTAAATGGCATAACACCAAACGATGTAGAAATGACTGTTGCATCTGTTGTTGATGCTAATAGTTACACAGTTGCATTTACGTCTAACGCCAGTGGTTCAGGCAGTGGTGGAGGTAGCTCAGTAACATTTAAATACTTTGACGTATCGGCAGCAAAAACATTTACTTTAGGGTCAAACCCTTTAAGCGTTTCAAATGAGAGTGCAATAATAACCGTTGCTCACACTGCACATGGGTTATCTGTAGGTAACTTTGTTACTTTATCTGGTAGTGATGCAATAGGTGGTATTACTCCTAACTCTGTAGAGATGACAGTTGCTACAGTTCCTGATGCAAATAATTATACCCTTACCTTTACATCCGCTGCTACTTCTACAGTTAGTGGTGGAGGTGGGTCTTCAGTAACTGCTAAGTATAGTCAATACTATACAATATTCAAATATAACACAGGTGGTTGGACAAGGGTACATTCGTTTAGATCGTCAATAGGTGTATCTAAAGTACGTCATTCGTTTAATGATTTAGAAAGTAGTGTGAGTGTAGTTTTAACAGATGGGGTAAATTTACCTTGTAAAATTACAGGAACTACATTTAGTACACACACTGCAAACACAGACCCTAAAGACCCTCAAGGTGCAAAAGTATCTGCGTTGTTTTCTGGTAGAGTGTTCTACGCAGGGTTCCCAACAGGTGCAGGTGCAGGTGGCCCTAGCTTTGTGTTATTTACAACGTCTGGTGATGACGATGACTTTACTGGATCTGCAAATGTATTGGACATGGGATTTAGCGTTGTAGGTATTGCTCCATTTAGAGACTCTCTGTTTGTGTTTGGGGAAAGAGAGATTAAAAAAATAGTTGCTGATGCAACCACTACATTTGCTATTCAAGACGTAACTAGTAATGTAGGTTGTATTGCTACAGATAGCATAATAGAATTAGGCGGTGACATTTTATTCCTAGCGTCAGATGGTATTCGACCAATTCAAGGTACAGCAAGAATTGGTGACGTAGAATTACAAACTATTTCTAAACCCATACAACAACTATTACAGGGTTTGCCTAGTAGTCACGATTTGGATAACATGACTTCTGTAGTTATAAGAAACAAATCTCAGTTTAGGTATTTCTTTCCTTCTACTAGTACAGCAGCATCAGATACGGCAGGTATTATAGGTGGACTTAGATTTGCAGATAGAAGAGTAGGTTGGGAGTTTGGAGAGTTATTAGGTATACGTGCTTTTGTAGCAACTAGTGGTTTAATAAATAAAGTAGAAACAGTGTTACATGGGGATGGCAATGGAGAAATATTTAAGCAGGAAAGTGGTAGCACATTTAATAGTGCTGATGTTACTGCTGTTTACGCATCGCCATTTTTATATTTCGACTCTACCGAAAGACGTAAGATATTTCAACATATTACGTTATTCACCAGACCAGAGGGTGAATCTACAATTAACTTGGGCATAGCGTATGATTGGGATGATCCTGGTACACCTGACCCAAGCACCTATTCCATAACGACAGCAGGTTCGTTGGCTAGGTACACAACTACAAATAGTACTTTTGATGCTACATTTAGATATGACGGGTCAACTAGCCCTGTACTAGAAACAAACATTCAAGGATCAGGTAGGGCAATTTCTCTGGTTATAACATCAACAGGAACCCAAGCACCTTATAGCATTAGTGGGTTTTCCATAACATATCAGGATGCAGGATACAGATAATGGCAGGATACACTAGACAATCAGCAGCTCAAATTGTTAGTGGTGAGGTTATATCAGCATCACCACTTAACGCAGAACTAAACCAAGTACTAGCAGCCTTCAACAATTCTACAGGTCACGCACACGATGGTACGGCAGCAGAAGGCCCACCCATAGATCGTATAGCAGATGCAGACCAAAAAAATGCTGTACTTATAGATACCTCTAACAATCACATTGAGTTTTATACAGAGGTTAGTTCTACTGCTACACAACAAGTTCGTATCCAAGATGGTGCTATTGTTCCTATAACTAATAACGACATAGATTTAGGCACTACGTCATTAAAGTTTAAAGATATACACTCAGCAGGTACAACTAGAATGGAGAATGCCACTATAGCTGGTACATTAGGCGTTACTGGTGCTTTAACAGGTACAAACGTAACTGCATCTACTGCATTTCTACCTGATGCATCAGACGGAGCATCACTGGGTACATCATCACTAGAGTTTAGTGATCTGTTCCTTGCAGATGGTGCTGTAATTAATTTGGGAGATGACCAAGATGTTACTCTTACCCATGTAGAAAATACAGGTGTTTTACTAAACAGCACTAATCAACTACAATTTGGAGATAGCGGTACTTACATACATCAATCTGCTGATGGTGTATTAGATTTAGTATCAGATACTGAAATAGAAATAAACGCAACAACTGTAGACATAAATGGTGCGGTAGAAATTAGCGGTAATGCAACTGTAGGTGGAACACTTACTTCTACTGGTAAGATTACTGCTGATGCTGGTATTGATATAGATAACTTTAACATTGATGGTACAACTATAGCACTATCTTCTGGTGATATGTTATTAGATAGTGCAGGAGATGTTATACTTGATGCAGACGGTGCTGATGTAGTTTTAAAAGATGCAGGTACTCAGTATGGTGCATTTACTAATACTAGCGGTGATTTAATAATTAAATCTGGTTCTACTACCTCTGCTACATTTGATGGAGCGAACGTAACATTTGCTGGTACTGTTAGTCCTACTAGTCACTTAGATATGCCTGACTCTGCTATAGTTAAGTTAGGTACTGGTGATGATTTACAGATACAGCATGACGGTACAAACTCACTTATAGCTAACTCTACTGGTACATTAAAGATTGCTACAGAGTCAAGTGGTATTCCTGTAACAATAGGACATACTACATCTGAAGTAACTATAGGTGATAACTTGACTGTTACAGGTAATCTTACAGTACAAGGTACACAAACAGTTGTAGATACTGTTACAATGAATGCAGAGAATGCTGTAGTATTTGAAGGTTCTACTGCTGATGAAAATGAAACTACGCTTACTATAATAGATCCTACTGCTGATCGTACAATTAACTTACCTAACCAATCTGGTACAATTCCAGTACTTGCAGCAGTAAGTGCAACGCAAGTTTCAGCTACTCCTGAAGAATTAAATGTTATGGATGGTGATACATCAGCTTCAAGTACTACAATAGCAGATGCAGATAGAGTAGTTGTCAATGATGCTGGAACAATGAAGCAGGTAGCAGTTACAGATTTAGCTGCATACTTTGATGATGAAATAACTGCAATGCCTAACCTAGTTTCTACTGGTGCATTAAATGGTGGTAGTATAAGCTCTGGATTTGGTGCAATAGATAATGGCTCATCTAATATCACAACAACAGGTACAGTATCTTTTGGATCACTTACTGATGGCACTGTAACAATTACAGACATAGCTGATGAAGATAATATGGCTTCTAATAGCGCAACTAAACTAGCTACACAACAAAGCATCAAAGCATATGTAGATGCAAACAAAAACGTAGAGGGTGTTAATGCTAACGGTGCAGAAATAAATACATCTTCTGATGGAGATACTACAGTAGGCACTACAGCAGTTGCAGGTGGTGATGGTATTGTCACTAACGATGCAGGTACAATGAGACAAACATCTGTAGATACATTTGATACATACTTTGCTGGTACTACTAAAACGCTTACAAACAAAACACTAACTGCACCTAAGATAGTTGATGGTGGTTTTATTGCTGATGCAAACGGTAATGAAGGTATAGTATTACAAACTGCTAGTTCTGCTGTAAATGCTTTAGAGATAACTAACGCAGCATCAGGTGGTGCTGTAGTTGTAGGAGCTATGGGTGATGACTCAAACATCGACATAGACATTACACCAAAAGGAACTGGTGAAGTAAATATAGCACAAAATAATTTAAATTATGGTGGAACAGCAGTTACAGCTTCAGGTACAGAACTAAATAAATTAACAGGATACAATGGATCTGTAACTGAATTGAACTATCTTAAAGACTTATATGATACTGGTGTTACCAGTACAGAATATGATTACTTGGACGGTGTAACAAGTAACATACAAACACAATTAAATTCTAGAGCATCGACAGGTAAGGCTATTGCAATGGCAATGGTATTTGGCTAAAAGGAGATAAAATATGTCAGCACCTAATATTGTCAATGTAGCAACCATTACTGCAAAGACAGCAACCGCATTATTAACAGGAACTTCAG
>Ga0208666_1000953_pt1 | contig 13185 bp, 20 predicted proteins | sample 5B_taG_FD_184078 | JGI IMG/M metagenome (GOLD analysis project Ga0208666, IMG submission 184078) | Marine viral communities from the Subarctic Pacific Ocean - 5B_ETSP_OMZ_AT15132_CsCl metaG (SPAdes) (version 2) | ecosystem: Environmental > Aquatic > Marine > Oceanic | place: Pacific Ocean...
TGGTTACAACATGAAGTACAAACAAATTACTCTAATGATGACAGAGTTATTATTAGTTTTAACATAAATTGGAGAAACGAAGATGCCGATAGTTGAACCTGCTGAATTACTAGGACACATTACAACAAGTGATGGAAGAAGAATCCCTCATTATAAAGTAAAAACTGAAACGACAATTACTCACGCTGATACAGGCGCTGAATATGAATCAGAAGAGGCAGCTCAAGCTGATGTTAATAATCCAGGTACATCTACAACTGCTGAAAAAATTAGAAGAGACGTTAAAGTATTTGCTCCTTCTTTAGCAGATATGTTGGGAGAAACTCCCGAGTAATTAACTTTTTTTAAAAACTCCGTTTACAAAAGAACAGTTGTTGTATCCAAAGAAATCTGTGTATCTTGTATCAACTTGATATTTTTTATTTTTCATAAAATTTTGTATTGTTTTTTGTTTAGTTTCATCATTATCTTCTACAATCAGATAATCACCTTGTGTCATTTTTTTGTCAAAAAAATTAAGTATACCTTTTAAATTAACATGACAGTCTTCTATTATTAACCAAGGATGAGGACATTCTTTTATCTTAAAATTTTCTATATTTTCTAAATCAAATTTATAGTATTCAATTCCTTTAAATTTTTCTACAGGTTCAAACGTATCAAATGTAAGTATTTTACAATTTAAATTATGTGATTTTAAAATATCTTGATACCAAATACAACTAGCTCCATCTCCTGTACCTAATTCAAAAATTGTTTTAGGTTTAACTTCTGTTAAAACAGCAGGGTAAATGGAATAGTCATAACAAGTTTTATATAAAGGTATGTTTTTCCATTTTATAATTCTATCAAAAGAACCTTGTGAATATATAAAATTTTTAAAATCAACTGATTTATTTGATTTTCTTTCTTTTAAATTTACAAATCTAGATTGTGTAATATCTTTTACATACTCTTTTGGATTTTCAGAAAACTCACTTTCCCAATAAGTATTTAAACTATTGTGTTCATATTTAACAACTACAGGTTGTCCTTCAGATATTAATTTTTTTGTTTCATCAAAAAAAGATTTGCTATTATGTACTGAAAAAGGAATTAGTTCATTGTCCTTTACTAAATAAACTATCAATTTACTTTAAGCGCTACACGCTTCACATTCCATATCAGAGTCTAAACCTGTTACCATAACAGTTGAATCGGAGTTATGAGGCTTACCTTCAATTGTATGAATGTGAGGCACATTTCTGTGTTCTAATAATTCTTTTTGTAGTTTTTCGTTTTCTCTTTCCACTGCTAATAAACGTTCGTGGTAACGACTCACCTTATCAGCAAGGGTAGCTATAGCCTTCAATACTTCTTGATTTTCCATAATATCTCCTTGATTTATAATTTTTGGGTGAGATCTAATTTAAACATGTGTACAGAATATATCAAGTAATCTTTTTATAATTGTTTTCTTGACAGTAAATTCATGTTATGAAAGGGGCAGAAAAAAGAATGAATTATTATAACCTGTCTAATAGTGTTATTGCTTGTGAAAATTATTTACCTAATAATTTAACAGATGATATTTACACAGATTTTCTAAATAGTAGAGGTAATTTTAATACACCCAATTGGGGAAACAGGGGTAAAAGACAAAGCAATTCCTCTGACTGTGAAGCTTTAGATTATTGGATTAGTTATAAAGATAACACAGAATATAATACAAATATAAAAAAATTAATTGAATGGTTTTTACATCAAGGTTTTTCTTCTTACATAGAAAAAAATGGTTGTTCCATGTATAATTTTTTAACTCTTGCAGGCAGAGGAGTAAGAGATTTAGCTTGGGATATTCACGTTATATCTTATAATAATAATGGTTATTATAATTGGCACACCGACTGTAGTAAAAATAATTTATTTACTTTTAATTTAATTTTAAACAAAAGTGATAAATTAATTGGCGGCGATATGATGTTTATGGAAGATGGTGAAATTATTAAAATTAAAAATAAAAATAATTTTATGGTAGTTTTTCCTTCTTATATACCTCATGCAATTACTCCGTTACACACTGTTGATAATAAAAATGTTTCTTTTTTAGAACAAAGATTTAGTGTTCAATTTTGGTTAAGATGGAGGCAAACAGAGGATGAGTAATTTACCAGCAGCGACGTCAATGTTTGGAAGAATAGTTAAAAGATATGACATGCCTTTAGATGCTATTGATGATTTAAATAATAAATATGAAGAGCATAGGGAACAGTTAGGTTCTTTTGGTTCAAGATTAGCGGGTAGACTTGATTCAGAATTAGAATTTACACATTTAATAGGTAAAACTAAAATAGCTCAAAACATAGTTGATTGCATGAACGATTACATTGAGACATTAGATAAAGTAAATTTGTTCAAAGGAACAACAGAATTAGAGATTTTAAGCTGTTGGATAAATGATATGGTGGAAGGAGAATACAATCCCCCTCACACTCATCATGATAACACTGGTTGGTCTAGTGTTATGTTTTTAAAAGTACCTGAATTTATTAATGATGTGAAAGATCCACACAAATTTAAAGATGGTCAATTAGGTTTTACGGATGTCAATGGTACAAACATGACTTGGATGGAACCTGAAGTAGGGCATTTTTATATCTTTGAAGCAAAACATCAACATTGTGTGATGCCGTTTAAAACAAAAATAAAAGGAGAAGTTAGAAGATCAATGTCTTTTAATTTTATACAAAAATATGAATAAAAAAATTACATTTTGTGCAACTAATAAAGAAATGCTTGAGGTATGGCCTCATCCTAAACCAGCGTCAAGATTTATTCCTGATGATTATAAAAAATTAGCACGACATACTGATGGTAATGTTCACAACCCAACTCTTAAAACATGTATTCCTTTTTTAGATTCAATGACCGCTGGTTACATTATACCTTTTGATCAAGATTATGTAGTAGATGCAGTAGAAGATGATTTTTCTGTAACCCCAGCAAACAGGCAAGCAGAAGATTTTGGTTTTCATAATGAAACACAACTACCTCCTTCTTGGAAAAAAGTAGCAGGAAAAAACGCAGGTAAGTTTCACAATAAATGGTTAATCAAAACACCACCAGGATATAGCTGTCTATTTATTAAACCTATGAATAGATTAGAACCTAGATTTGAAATTATTGCAGGCGTTGTAGATACGGACACTTATATTAATCTAATTAATTTTCCTTTTATTTTACACAAAAAAGACGAACAATTTATAATAAAAAAAGGTGAACCTATGGTTCAAGTTGTTCCTTTTAAAAGAGAGTCATGGAAAATGTGGTCAGGTTTTTATATGGAAAAACTTCATTCAAAAACAATAAATTTAATAAATAGTGAGTGGGTAGATAAATACAAAAGAATGTTTTGGAATAAAAAAAGTTTTAAATAATGCATATAGCTGCAAACATTGACGATTGTGCAATCATAGTTGAAGACTTTTTAGAAAAAAATTATTTTAAAAAAATATCAAATTTTAATTTTACAGATTTAAATTTAATAAGTTCTCACAAAGATTGGGAAAAAAATTTGTATGAAGAAAACGATGAAACAACGATGAATGAAGTTATTCAAACAAAAGATCACATTCTTGAATACGAAAAAGGTAAATTAAAAAAATGTATTGATCCTTTATTTGAAGAACTCATACAGACACTCGTGGATTGTCCTTTTATTCCTTATCAACTAAATTCTATGATTACTTTTAGTTACTATGAATATAAAAAATTTTCAGGAATTAATTGGCATGATGATGGTCATTTTACATTGAGTTATTCTTTTTATATTATGGATGAGTGGTTTTCTAACTGGGGCGGTGAAACATTAATAGATACAAAAAGGGGAATGCCTTTAGCTAGTACACCTAAACCTAACTCAATATTAGCAATTAAAAATGGTATATTGCATAAAGTATGTCCTGTCACAGGACCTAAAAAAAGAAAAGTTTTACAAATAAGAAATACGTTTTACGAATAATTAGGGTCGTAATCTACCCAAGTTTTTCCAGAAGCATTGTTTGTGTCATTAGCTTCATCGTTAGCCAAAACCGTTTCATACTCTTCTTGTGCCTGTTCTATTTGACCTTTTCGTGTTTCTGCCCAAGTAAGTAAATTAGCAACAGTTGTTGTCCCTACAGCGTCACTTGTAGCAGATAAATTAGAATTACCAGTCATTGATCCTGTTGAAACATTCCAATTTTGTATTTCATTTTGTCCAACAAGATTGTTCCAAATAACAGCATGTATTGTATCTGGAAGCCAGGTATTTACCCATGCATCACCTTTGTCTGCCCAAGCAATATGAAATGAATCATCAACTAAAAAATAATCGTTATTTAAAATTACTATTTGTGTTGCCATGTGTATCTCCTAATGCTTTATAATGTAGTTAACCACCACAAATGGTGAAAATGAATTTGTCCCTGCCGCAGCAACTGTACCAGTTAAACTTGTTGTAATATTACCCGTTAATGTTCCAGATAAGTTATGACTATGATTGTGACCTGTCCCTGAACCAGCGTTAGTAAAACCTTGTCCACTGTTATACACAGTACATTGTTTTCGAGCGTTGTGTGGAGAGTTGTGACCACCAGCACTGCCAAGACATACATATGCAAAACCTGAAAAAGGACCATTTGAATTTTGAAATACAGGGGTACTACACATTGCATGATAGTGACTCGCTAATTGAGCAGTTGTCAATGACGTATCAGAAATATTTCCTGTCATTGTAACAGATTGAGTGCTTGTACTTGTAGCTGCTTGGTTATTAGTTACAGATACCGTTACTGTATTTGCACCACCTGTACCAGCTAAGTTATATGTATTACCATCATAACCTTGTGGCATTTTACCTTGTAATTGAGGAACGTTAAAAGTTGTTGAACCATCACCAGATCCATAAGTAGTAGAAACTATCGCAAATAAATCTGCATATGTTGATCTTGATACGGCTGAACCATCACATAACAAATAACCTGCTGGAGCCGTAGCTTTAGTCCAAGGCTTAATTGCGCCTACTTCACTTCTGTTTACTATATCTTGTAAGTTAGCCATTAGTCGTTATATTTCAACCTCCATCCATTGTCTGCGTTTACATAAACGAGAGCAATGCCCGCACTGTTAGTGCTTATTGTTAAATCTGCAGCAGATCCTTGTATCTTCTGAGAGTTACGACCTACTGTACAATTGTTTGTACCAAAAGTTCCTTCTGCGTCAATAATTTTTACTTGATTACCAATTGAAGGAGAAGAAGGTAAAGTTATTGTTACTGCACCGCCAGATGTATCAACAAATAAATTGTCACCATCTGATGCTGTATAGTTACCAGTTTTAATTTGCCAAGCTTCACCTAAACCAGCTAATGAAAAAATATCATACCAGTTAGTTCCGTCAGTAGCTAATAATCTATACTTACCATTAGTTACTGTAACAGTATTTCCTGAAGCACCTAGTCTTGCAGATATATCTGCGCCACCACTAATGTTATTGTATATCCCCATTGTTTTTTGAGTAGCAGGGAATTGAACTGTATGAGTAGTAGAAACTGTTCCTGTAAAAATTAATTGATTTTGTCTTGCTTCGTTGTTTGCTTGAGATTGTGGACCATCGCCGTTTGTTAGCGTTGTAGAAGTCCCTGTAGTAATTGCTTTAGAATAAACACCAGCAATAGCGAACTCGAAAACTTGAGAGAAATTGTTATTCGTAATAGTACCCCAGGTACCCGAATTCTCTCCTGATGTTTGTAGCTCTATTCGTAAGCCAGTTGAATAAGTTGAACTCATTTAATCTCCTAATAAAGTTTTAGTTATTATTTCAAAGTTTGTCAAAACTTTTTTATGCAGCTTGATGAACTTCTGTCCAACTTATGGCTGAGTTAGAATCATCTACAGCGGACCAGAAGGTTCCTTGTAAATTCCCTGTACTACTTGTAGCAGAAACTCCAGTAACTGTAAAGCTTACATCTATTCGAATTTGTAATGCTCCAGTGCTTAATGTTGCAGCAACACTTGGTGCTTCATATACGCTTGACTGTGAAGCATCTCCGATAGCAGAAGTCATTGAAATACCTGTCAAAGCGACTGTTGCGCCAGCAGTTACTACGCCATCTCCCGTTAAAGAAGACATTTGAGTATTAGTGCCATTTACAGTAACAGGAGCGGATCCTGAAATTGTTGGGCTACCTCTTGAGGATGTTAGTGCAATACCTGTTGGTGATACAATAGCATTACCAGTTACAACTTCTGTACCAAGACTTGCTGATAAAGCATTACCTGAAGGAAAAGCTGTTTTACCAATTTCAACGGATTCAGTTCCTATAGATATATCAAGCTGTGGTTCACTCGCTGCAACAACTGTTACTTGTGAATCACCTGATATTGAGAATGTTCCAATAGATGATGTTGAGCTAACGCCAGTTACAAATACTGATGTGCCTGGTGTATTTGTAGAAGAAGTTAATCCGACACCTGTAATAGTAGGAGCAACAGAAATATTTATTGTTGGTGAACCAGTTGCCGTTGATCCTTGAACTCCTGTAAGAGCATAGGATTGAGCAGTTGTATTCCAAAGATTGTCACTCCATCCAATAGTGACACCGCTATCTCCTGCAACACCTCTATCCCAACCTGATTGAAATAAAGTGCTAGCAGTCTCATCACCAAGAGATACTGTCGTACCTAAACCAGTAACAGTATGAGTTGAAGATCCTGTAACAGTTTCTGTGCCAAGATTTGATGTAATTGCATTACCTGTTGCAGTTACTTCCGCAACACCAGTCCCTACAGCAGTTCCTGTAGTAGAGGTAGTGCTTACACCAGTAAGTGTAATGTTACAATCGCCCGTAAGCGTTAGAGAACCTAGAGATGACGTGAGGCCATTACCTGTTGCGTCAACGGGCGCAAAGGTATTCCATGCACCCGAATTCCAGGTTTGTCGACCCCATCCTTGAAGAGAGGCCATGTTTTATCTCCTTATGCGATCCTTAAAATTGCAGCAGTTGCTTCAGCAGCAGGGAACGTAATTGTAAATGTTCCTGAAGTTGAAGTTTTAACTGCGCCAAAATCTAATACGCAAACAGATGCATTGGTTGTCAAACCAGATACAGTTGAACTATTGTAAATTACAGCAGCTTGTGCTGAAATAGTTGCACTTGTAAATGAAATGTCAGAAAAATCACAAACAGCAGTATCTGTAGATAATGCTGGCGTAACAGATGTTAACGCACCGCCGCCTTCAGAATAAGTTCCTGAGTTTGCTACTTCGTCAGTTTGTTGAAATGCAGTTGTTGATTTGCTTAAAGTTGCTTCGTTATCGTATAGTGCTAGTTTAAAAGCGTTCCCTGTCGTTGCCGTAAAATTGTGTAGGCCTTTCAGGATCTCCACTTTAAAACTGTTACATACAGCTTGAGTAATTGCCATAATAATCTCCTATGGGTTCCTTGATTCGAGAGGGATACGAATAACGCCGTCCCGAAATTCGTCTCTACGATCACGCCCCATCTCATATGTGGCTAATGCTTGTACAGACTGATTATACATTTTATCGTAGTATTGTATCATATCTGCTGGACCTTTCAAGTATCCAAGTGCTTCAATAATACAACCATACAACAGCACGTTCGGGGCATTCTGACTTAACCAAGTTGATGTATTCGTACTTGTTAAACCAGCAGGCTTGTACGTGTATGCGAGCTCTACAGTTAATGCAGCGTTCGGGGTTGGCGCAAGATAGTGTGTGTCTTGGTCCCACATTGCATAAAATTTAGGCGTTGCGGTAGAAGTTCTATCTGGTGCGTATTCATTCATAAACGAAATATCTTTTTGTATCAAGTAAGTTCTGTCATCATTACTATCTATCAACTGTACATATCTCGTTGCTTCCCAATCAGCAGGAAGTGGTAAAAAGGGATTATTAATTGTAAGTGTTGCTGTGTCGTATTTTCTATAATAATTTAAATCTACTGTTCTTCTTACTTTATCTTCAATAGATTCAATAAAAGGCTGAATAACAGCATTGGAAAGAACATTTGTGCTTGTTTCTGTGTAATTTCTTACGTTATCTGTTAAATCGGAATAATCGGTCATGACGTGCTCACTGTAACATTACCTACGCCAGAATTCAACTGTGTAGGTTTATTTGGTTGTTGTACACTTAAAGGCATCATGCTTTTTTGTGTAGAGGCATAAGCTACCCCATTTGCATAAAAATTGGTAACTGGCATATCCAATGTTTGAAATTGATTTACTTGTAATCCAAAACCTTCTCCGTCATAAGCAGCATCCCCAGTTGTTGGTTTTACTACTGTTCTTCCAGCACTCACAGGTCCTGTAGCACCACCAACAAAAACTCTAGAATCAGCTGTTTGTGGTTTTGCATACTCCAAAGATTGAGGGTCTGATACTTTTGGTAAAGGTTCTAGTTGAGGTTGTTTTGGTTCAAACTCACTGTAGTGAACCCAGGAACCATTCCACTCTTGAACCATTTCATTATAAGGAAATGCCATACCAGATCTATCTGATATGCGTTGAGCAAATTTACCAGATGCGTATTTCCCCATTATGCACTCGGTAAATAAACTTTTGGTGTTAAAAATAAACTTGTTCTTTCACCGTCTTGAGCTGCTGCTCGTTGAAATTCATCTTCATAAATTTGTTTTAATAGTTGAATTCTATCTGGTGCTTTTTTCATTGCTATGTAATAAGCTAATCCAGCAGTTAAACATGGAAGAAATCGAAAAGGAATCTCAGCATTATTTGTGTAAGCGCCCGAGTCCTTCATCCGAACAAGAGCATAATATACTAGAGTGTACGTTGTATCGGCTGCAGGATATAGAAATAGCGTTGGGTTTATCGTACGCTCAAAGTAGTATTGACTTGGTCGTCCGCTGGTTGTTTTAACAGTGTAATTTAAATAAGTAGATCGACTAATTGATGACGTTGAATATTCATTGTTACTTGAATCACGGATTACGACATCAGTAATATCTATTATTTGTTGAGCTGCTTCAGCTCCAGAACCAAATAGACTTGTACCTGTTAAAGAAGTTGTGGTTGCAGCTAAAGTTTTTTCTTGTTTTTGTATAGTCCAAAGATTTAATCCTCTATTAGCCCATTCAGCTAATAAAAGATTAAGAGAACGACGTGCGGTTTTTAAGTCGTATCCACTACGTACTTGTAAACCGCAACGTTCGAAAGCTTCTTCTGCTATATCATCTATAGACAGGTCAAAGTTTGCTGTAGAAGAATAAGTTGGCATCTATTTCTTTTTACCTGCACCTTTTCTTCTCATTACTTTACCTAATGCTCCAATAGCGCCTTTTCCTTTTGACTTCATTTTAGGACCCATGTCCATTGATTTTGCTTTAGGAGTTTTTCTACCCTTTTTTAACAAAGCCATAATTCTACTATTAAAACTTAAATCTTTTCCAGCAGGATTACCTTTACCTTGTTTAAATTTAGCCATCATTGTGCCAGATTCGGTTGTAACACCTTTCATAGCTGCTTTTTTAGCTGCTGCAGATCTACCTGTAGGTATTTTTTTAGCTCTTTTTAAATCATCTAAATTAATTCTACCAGATGGTTTTCTAGATCTTGCTTTAGCAAGAGCTCCACCTTTGGCCATTTTTTTCTTAGGACCCATCATTCCGCCGCCCATCATTTTAGCAGTTTTCTTTTTAGGACCCATCATTCCGCCGCCCATTTTTTTTACTGGACCGCCTCTAGCCATTTTCTTTTTAGGACCCATCATTCCGCCGCCCATGCGTCTTACAGCTTTTTTCTTCATGTTAACCTCCGAATATTCGTTTATAAGTTTTTCGTCTAGATACCACGACGTCTCGATAATATCTCTTTGGCCACTTATTGTAATAACCAGCCTTGTGTAATTTATCAGAAGCTTCTTCTAATAGCGAGAACTTTTGTATTAACAGCATGGAATAATTGTATCCCTCTTCTTCTGGCATTTTGTTTCCTGAAGGAGATACTAGAAATTCCTGTTCTTCTACATTAGCGGGATTATCAGGGTGAAATCCCATAAAAAACAAATCTTTTGAGTTATACCAATCATTATACTCGTCTATGACGTCCTGAAAATGATCAGTAGAATAATTAAAATAAGGGTCACAAAATATAAGTAAATCGTATCCTTCTTTACCACCTACCACATCATTAAATTTTATATTATCTAAATGACTATTTAATTGTGATTTATACCATTTGTTTTTTGGTTTAACTTCAACAAGGACATTTTTTTCTTTCCAAGATTTTTTTGCAAAAGGACATGCAGGCATACCTCCTAAATGTTTATTTGGAACTTCTAAAAAAAGTTCTGACCATTTACGGACATCTTTTACTATTTCTTCTTTAAAAGACACCTTTAAAATCAAAGCCTCTTATGGCCGCTCCTGCTCTTCTTTCTTTTGAGATAAGACCCCCTCTAGCTGCAAATGTTTTTACATTTGTAGGTTTACCACCTGGATTACCCGCAGCTCTTTTTCTGCTGACAGCACTCGCCTTTTGCGACTTTGTCATCCGTGTGGCTTTTGCAAGTGGAACGCATTTCGGGTATTTTCTTTTGCTCCCCTTTGACCTTCCACAAGGTTGATATTTTCCGTTCTTCTTTGGAGCTCCAATATCCACCCACTTCTCTTTGACCCATGCTCTTAATCCTTTCTTTGCCATTAACTGTATTTTGTTTTTTTGCGTTTGTTTTCTCTAACTGCACCACATCCTCTCGCAATACCACCTTTATTAAATTGAGAAACTGCTTTTCTCTTTTGTGAAAGTCTGTTTGATTCAATCATTCCTCCAGCAGCTTTTTTATTTTTCTTTTTTCCACCTTCAACTGTTTTGCCAGAGCAAATTGAACTTGCATACATGTTAGCGTAAGCAGAAGGATAGACTTTAAATTTTCTTTTGGCTGCTGCTTTACCCTTAGCACATAATTTGCCCATTATCCTTGTCCTCTATATTTGACGTGTTGACGTCGTTTGTTTTTATTCTTTGGCCTACTGCGTGAAGAATTCCCTATGCTAGTCCTTTTTTTGACTGGTGTAAAGTATTGATTGTTGGGTAATTTTGCCACCATTACTTCATTCCTGATAAAGGATTAGCAAGAGTAGTTTTTATTTGTTTATCTATACTCTCTTGTAATTCTGTCATTTTTTCTTCTAACTTATCTTTTAAATCTTTCATATCTTCTTCTACAGTATCTATGGCAATCTTTAAATCTGTTGAATTTTCTCTTGAATCTTCTTTTACTTGTTGTTCTACATCATTGACAATTTTCTCTACTCTTCTTACATCTTGCCGAAGGTCGTTTTTGAGTTCATTGGCTACATCACTCACTAAGCGGATTTCCGCCATCATCATTTCCATTTCTTGCATTAGCATTTCAACTTCTGTTTGTATTAGCTCTGTTTTGCTTGACATTTCTTCTTTAGTCAAAGCAATAGTTTTATCAAACTCTGAAAGGTCAGGGGCCACATAAGACTCAATCTGCGCAGACATATCTTGAAATTTCTTGAACATCTCAAAACCGCCATACAAAACACCGACACTACTACTTAATGCTAGTATCACTGCGAGCATTTTTCCGCCCTTGAAAGTTATGCCTCCTATATTTACTTCTGCCATTGTTGCATTATCATTTCATCCATAAGCCCATCACTTCCTGCGAATAGAAAGTATTGTGCTATGTTGTTAGTTGTCAGTTCAGCATCAGGTATTACAGTGTCTGTAAAAAACCCTTCTATGTCATTCAAACTTTGTTGTGTTTCAAAGAAAGATTTAGAGTTACCTAATACTTGCATGACAATTAATGTTTTTAACTGATTTGCAGAATCATATCTACCCTTATCACCCATCTTCTTTAATATTTTTTTAGCTGCAACTTCTTTTTTATTTTCTTCTTTTTTTACCTCGTCTTCATTCTTATCCTCTGATTCTTCCATATCTTCTTCGCTATCTTTATTTTCAGCAACCTCTGATGAGCTTTCTTCCTGCTCAGGCTCCTCTTTCGTAGTAGTTTCAGTTTCCTCAGTATCTTCTTCAGTAGGTTCATTTTGTACCTCCTCTTGTTCTGGCTCAGAAACTTCTGGTTCTGGCTCAGGTTCTGGTTCATTTACTTCAGGTTCTGGTTCTGGCTCAGGTTGTGTTTCTACCTCAACTTCTGGTTCTGGCATTTCCATTTCCATTTCCATCTCAATCTCTGTCTCAACACTTGCCATCTCCATCTCTGGCATCTCCATTTCCATCTCTGGTATTTCTATTTCCATAACAGGCATCTCCATTTCCATCTCCATCTCTACCATTTCATAAGAAACGTCTGAGTCTGGCTCCTGTATTGGTTCTATTTCTATTTCTCCACCTGGCTGTTCTACAAAATCATTATGATCTATGATATTTTCTACAATGTCTATTACTTCTGTTTCTGTGCTACCTCCATATGCAACCCACATTTCTACACTCGTAATAGATTCTTGCACGATTGTAGATATTACATTGTAAAGTACGTTTATGGTAATATCATCAAATAGCGGTCCAATTGCCATATTCACATCACGCCCGCCAATTTCGATTATCAACGTTGTTATTGTACCTGCAAAATCAAAACCATTTTCGTATTCTTGATAGCCACTTGCTACACCTGATTCTGATAAAATGTCTGTACCACTAAATACATTGGTGTTTCCGTTCTTACCTGTAATATGCATATAGATACGATCTTGTGCATCTCGCTTATCTACTTTAATTGTGTAATTAGTTCTTCCTCCATTTTCTATATCAAGAGAAGATATATCAACTGTATTGACAAAAGTCGTTCCCATTCCCTCTACGCCCATGGCACTTGTGCTATTGCCTGAGCCTGTAATTTGTGCACACTTATCTGTGCCTAGATTGTAACAGCCACTACCTGATGGCATAGTTGCAGGACCTTGACCTCCAAAATCTTGATCCATATCACCTTCATATCTAGGCTGTACAAAACCATTATCACCATCTAACAAATCACCTGAATCTTCGTTTGTTACTGTAGTTGTTGTCGTAGTTGTTTCTGTGGTTGTTGTTACAGTATATCCATCTGCTTCATACTCTATTGTTTCGGTAACAACTTCGTCTATTATTTCTTCAATAGTAGGAGTGCATAGTCCAACTGTATCTG
>Ga0208666_1000960_pt1 | contig 13134 bp, 13 predicted proteins | sample 5B_taG_FD_184078 | JGI IMG/M metagenome (GOLD analysis project Ga0208666, IMG submission 184078) | Marine viral communities from the Subarctic Pacific Ocean - 5B_ETSP_OMZ_AT15132_CsCl metaG (SPAdes) (version 2) | ecosystem: Environmental > Aquatic > Marine > Oceanic | place: Pacific Ocean...
ACTTTGATTCAGAACAAACCTTGAGATATGCAATTAAGAAAGATGGAGAAGAGGCAACCCTTGAAGAATTCATAGAGTTGCAGGAAAGCAGAACTGTATTACCAAAAGATTTTTTATCTTTGGATTTTGGTGGGTCTTCGGATCAATTCAAAGAAAGTCCTCCATGCATATCGACTATGGCAAAGCAGGGGATTCCAGAGGGTGGCAGAAATACCTCAATATTTAACGTAGCGGTAATGTTTAAAAGAATGGATCCCGATAAATGGAAATCTTTATTAGAAAAATTTAATACTACTTATTGTGTTCCTCCATTACCTGCATCTGACATTGTGACAATACAAGGACAGATAGACAAGAAGGACTATTTTTATACTTGTGATCAGCAACCTTTATGTTCTTTTTGTAATAAATCTTTATGTAAGACAAAGAAATATGGAATAGGTAATCAAGTTCAGACTATGGAGATAAGTGGTTTGTCTGTTGTTTTATCAGAACCAAGAGTTTGGTTTGCTGACGTAGAAACAAAACGATTGGAGTTATCCACAGAAGATTTACAAGTTCCTTTAAAATTTCAAAGACAATGCATGGAACAATTAAACTATATGCCTCCTGTTATGAAAAATAATGATTGGCAAAACTTAATTAATTCTTTGTTAGAGAATGTTAATGAAATAGAAGTTCCCGAAGAGTTGACATATAAGGGTCAGTTTCTTGAGTTACTTGAGAGTTACTGCACGGGAAGAGTTCAAGCACAATCAGCAGAAGAGTTATCTCTTGGTAAACCTTGGACATCAGATCAAAAAATTTATTTTAAATTAGATTCATTGATGCAGTTTTTAAGAGCCAAGAAGTTTGATAGCTATAGTCGTGGTCAAATACAAGAAAGACTTAAAGAATTAAACAACAATCAAACAGCAAATGGTCATAAAAAATTTAAGAACACAAAAGGCGAGTGGAAAAGCATAAGAGTCTGGTGGGTTCCTGAGTTTGAATCAGAGGTTCAAGTTCCGAGTATCGAGGTTCAAGAAGAAGAGGAGGTACCATTCTAATGGAAGTATTAATAGCATTTTGTATTGTGTTGGTTGAAGAGCCAAGGCACAAAGGAGGCAAGTCAATATGTAATTTCTGGAATCCTGGTGTTGAATTTAAAAGTAGACAAGAGTGTATGGCTGACAAAAAACTTATAGAAGATTATGTGGTTGAAGAAGCTTGGAAAATTTATCCAAAGGCAGTCAAAATATACGCATCAGGATTATGTTTTGATGACAAATAGATGGGCAAGAGGTAGAGCAAGACTAAGAGATTACGTCAATCAGATAAAATTGGAAAGAGGATGCGAGATGTGTGGTTATAATGAAAAAGTTTCAAACCTACAGTGGCATCATGTGATACCAGAAACAAAATACAAAGCTATATCAGAAATAGTTAGCGAAGATAGGAGTATGAAGAAGGTGGATGCAGAAATAGAGAAATGTATTTGCGTGTGCAAGGCATGTCATGGAAAGTTGGAGATGTAATGGAAACGACAATATTTGGTCCACCAGGGACAGGAAAAACAACAAAACTTATTTCAATAGTTCAAGAAGAAATAAAGAATGGAACACCACCCGAAAAGATAGGGTTTGTTTCTTTTAGTCGAAAGGCTGCAGAGGAAGCAAAAACTAGAACAATAGAAAAATTAGGTATTAGTGATGAGAAACTTGTTTGGTTTAGAACATTACATTCATTAGCTTTTCAATGGTTAGGTTTAAGCACCAAAGATGTTTTATTTGGAAGTGATTATACAAAATTAGGTAAACTTTTAGGACTAGAATTTTCTGCTAATTCATCATTAAACATTGCTGATGGTATGTTATTTACAGCAGGAAAAGATGGAGATGCTTATCTTGGATTAATTAATATGGCTCGTGTTCGAGGTGTAAGCTTAGAGCAACAGTTTAGTGATACAAATGACCGTAGGATGACTTTCCAACAAGCCAAACTAGTTCAACAAGCATTACATGATTATAAGAAAGCAATGAAGAAACGTGATTTTGTAGACATGATACAAGACTTTATAGATCAAGGCGAAGGTCCTATTTTAGATCTTTTGATAGTGGATGAAGCACAGGACTTAGTCCCTATGCAATGGGACATGGTTAAAAAAGTTTTAGTTCCAAGGGCAAAGAAAATTTTTTATGCAGGAGATGATGATCAATGCATATATTCTTGGATGGGAGTAGATGTTAAAGACTTTTTAAATGCTAGTTCTAATAAGATTGTATTGGATAAGTCTTATAGAATCCCTTTAGATGTGCATGATATAGTAGAGAATTTGGTACGAAGGCTCTCTACCAGACAATCAAAAGTTTGGCAACCCACTATAAAAAAAGGTGCAGTCGTTTGGCATTATGATATGATGGATGTAGACCTCAGAACTGGAGAGTGGTTGATCCTTGCAAGAACGAATTACATTGCTAATAAAATCGCTAACAAACTTAAAGAAAGTGGATACCTCTTTTGGAAAGAAGGTTCTGGTTGGTCTATTTCCCCAAATGTACTTAACGGAATAGAGGTGTGGAATAAGATATGCAAAAATCAACAACTGCCGATAAGCGAATGGAAGAACTTTTCGAAAATAACACAGCCTCATGTGTTTACCAAACATGGAAGAAAAGCGTTAACTTCTTTAGACCCCGAAAAACTATATTCAATAGAACACATGGGAGATTGTCTAAATGTGTCAGCGGAGACACATTGGAACCAAGTGGTAAAAGTATCGGACAAGGAGTTGACCTACATAAATTCAGTGAGGAAGAGTGGGGAGAAGATTTGGAACGGATCACCAAGACTAAAAGTTTCTACGATCCATAAGGCGAAAGGTGGGGAGGCAGACAACGTCCTACTTATGCTAGAGTCTTCAAGAGCATGTGCAGAAAGTCCTGATCAAGATTCCGAGATTAGGACTTTTTATGTAGGGGCAACAAGAGCAAAACAAGAATTACACATTGTAGAATCAAGTAAAGATAATGGATTTAGATTATGAAAAAAGATAGAAAACATTTTTTAGACGAGGCAGAAAAACTAATCAACGGACCGAGAGCCAAGGAATATGGGCCAGCTAAGTTTAATCATGAGCGAATAGCTAAGATATGGTCGGTTGTGTTAGCTAGAGAGGTAACTGCTGAAGAGGTAGTTGCTTGTATGATAGGAGTTAAATTAGCTAGGTTGGCTGAAACAATGGAACACGATGATTCGTGGACGGATATCATTGGGTACGCAGCACTTGGTGGAGAGATTATAAATCATGAAAAAGAAACATCAGTATAATTTAGCAGACATGGGGGGCGATTGGTTTAAAGCGAAAGGACCAGAAGAAATGCCAGACTTAACTAACGAAGATATAAAAGAAGTAGCATCCGTTGGATTAGAAAGTGATTGGTCGCCTCCTTCTTCTTTCCCAGATCTAACTAAACACGATAGAATAGCTGTGGACTTGGAAACACGAGATCCTAATCTGATGAAACTCGGACCAGGATGGTGTAGAAAAGATGGTTATGTAATTGGTGTGGCTGTCGCTGCAGGAGATTTTATAGCTTATTATCCAATAAGACATGAGGGTGGAGGGAATCTACCACCAAAGAAAGTTTTCTCCTGGTTAAAAAAACAAATGGAAACTCCTAACATAGAAAAAGTTTTTCATAATTCTATGTATGATTTAGGATGGCTTAGAGCCGAGGGCATAGAAGTTCAAGGCAAGATCATAGACACAATGATCGCAGCACCTTTGTTAAACGAAAACAGAAGATATTATAATCTTAATTCACTTGCAGGAGAATATCTTGGCGAGTGGAAAAACGAAAAGATGATGAACAAAGCTGCAGAATATTTTGGTGTAGATGCAAAGTCTGGTATGTGGCAATTACCTAGTCGTTTTGTTGGTGCTTATGCTGAACAAGATGCTAGGGTCACATTAAAGCTTTGGGATCATTTAAGACCTTTATTAGATAAAGAAGAATGCAATGCTATATTTAATTTAGAATCTTCTTTACTCCCTGTTTTACTAGACATGAAAACAAAAGGTGTTCGTGTCAATACAGACAAAGCAGAGAGTGTTAAAAAGATGTTGGCTAAAAGAGAAAAAGAATTACTACAAGAGGTGGTCAAGGAAACTGGATTCTCTATAGAACCTTGGGTCGCCACATCTATAGCAAAGGTGTTTGATTCCCTTGGGATCCACTATTTTCGCACAGAAAAGTCTGGGTCGCCCATGTTTACAAAACAGTTTCTCTCTAATAATCCCCACCCCATTGCGGCAAAGATTCTTAAAATTAGAGAACTTAACAAAGCTAATACTACGTTTATAGAAACTATTCTTAATCATTCTCATGAGGGTAGAATACATTGTGATTTTAATCCTTTAAGATCCGATGATGGAGGAACAGTAACAGGGCGATTTAGTTCTAGCAACCCCAATTTGCAGCAGATACCTGCACGAGATCCTGAGATCAAAAAATTAATTCGTGGTTTGTTTATCCCGGAGGAGGGCCACAAATGGGGTTCCTTTGATTATGCATCACAAGAACCAAGATGGTTAGCTCATTATTGTGGTAGCTTGACAGGAGCAAATAAACATCCTCAGATAGATCAAGTGATAGAAATGTATAATAAAGGAAATGCTGACTTTCATCAGATGGTAGCCGATATGGCAGGCATATCTCGTAAGAATGCCAAGACAGTTAACCTTGGAATTATGTACGGAATGGGAAAGAAAAAACTTGCCAATGTCATGGGTGTAGATGAAGAAGAAGCTGAAAAATTATTGTCTACATATCATGAAAAAGTTCCTTTTGTAAAAGGAATAGCGGACAAGACTTCTAGTCATGCAAAAGAACATGGTGTAATTAGAACATGGTTAGGTCGTAAATGTAGATTTGATATGTGGGAACCTAATTCATATGGATATAATAAAGCAATGCCTCTTGCAGAAGCACAAAAAGAATATGGTAGTAAAGGTAGGATCAGAAGAGCCTTTACATACAAAGCTTTAAATAAATTAATCCAAGGTTCGAGTGCCGACCAAACAAAAAAAGCTATGGTAGAATGTTATAAAGAGGGACTATGTCCAACTTTAACAGTTCATGACGAATTGTGTTTCAACATAAAAGATCAAAAGGAGGCAGATAAGATTGTTGATATAATGTCAAACTGTATTCCAAATCTTAAAGTTCCTTTTGAAGTAGATTCTGTGTTGTGCGACAATTGGGGCGAAGTAGATTAATAAGTAGACTTGACATACAGGTCGTGTAACTCTGATATAGGATCATCTATAGGTTTTTCTTTTTCAAAAATTTCATAAACGTGAGATCTAATATTTGATCTATGTAAGCCTATGTCTTTCAATGTAGCATCATCCAAGCTGTTTAATGCAGTTATTGTTCTTCCAATTTTAAATTTGTAAAATAATTTTGATAACATTTAGTACTCCTTTTCTATTATTAATATATGTTGTTTCCATAAAATAAAAAACTGGGAAAAAATGAAAGATATTGTTGCCAAAATAGCGTGAATCAACGCTAGGCTGTATAACTTAATTGTAGAAAAATGAAAGATATTCTAGGTAGGAATCATACCAAGAAACATTGTTTCGGCTATTCTAGAGCGTCTGAGAGCCTCGTTTTTTGAGTGTTTCCATAATTTTATAGCGTTTTTGATCAGACAGGCGTGACCAGGATGAAATCTCGTCAATTGTTCTAAAACAACCCATACATACATTATTTTTTATTTTGCAGACGTTTTGGCACGGGCTTACAATACGCTGTGATCTTTCTGGTTTTGTCATTTGGATATGGAATCTCTGGTTGTTCGTTTAGTCGTCTAGCAAAATACAAGCAGTCATTAACATTGGGAAATGTTTGATCTTGATTAATTATTATCGTGCCTATCATATAGACTAAAGCAAACTCTATCATTCATCTTTGGTTTTCCAAAAATACTCATCTGTATCACCAAGTCTGAATTTTTGACCATTCTCAACTTGATATTCTTTTGTGCTAACTTTGAAGTCTGGTTGTAATGGTTTGTCGGGTGTTAATGAATTATCGTATACACGCATTCTATTATTTGGATACAAACAGAACTGTCCATTTTCAAGCTCAAGCAAGTTAAATGATTTATGTTCTGCTGGTTTTTCGCTGGTTGAAAAATCAACAATATCTGGATCTACATTATAATTATCAATTGTTGCAATATATTTACCTTTTAATGTTCCGTGATCTCTGGTTAATATTTCAAAATCCATTGACGCTATGAATTGTTTAGTGATAGCAACCACACCATAATCCATACAGTTCCAAAACTGAAGGTTGTAAAGATCCATATCTGGAGTCGGTGTAACTGGATCAGAAACGAATGCAGAAATAGGCAGCTTGTCATACAAAGCACCATAATCAGGAAGGTAAGTTTCAAAATAAAAAGCTCTACCTGGAATAGATTTAGCAGTAACCCAAATCCCTTTGACAAATTCTCCATGACCATCCTCATGATCTTTTAAATATTCTTTTCTAACCCATACATCTATAGAGGGCAAATTTATAATTGACGTTGACATTATGACTTCGGATTCTTCTTTCTAGCTTTTTTAGTTCTTGCATATGATCTATTCTTTGAAGCAGACACAACTTTTAACTTACTCTTTTTGTTAAGAGCATTACCACCAACGTGATGTACATCTTTACCATCACCTTTTTTTACCTTACCTTTACGCATCATTTGTCTACGAGCCAAGTTTCGATTAGCTCGTTCCTTTCTGCGAGATTTAGGTTCAATGGCGTATTCACGCTGATAGTTTCTTTTGTATGCCATTAGTGCATTGTCTCTTTCGGTATATCATTAATATTTACTAAAGGTTCTGACATGTAGCTATCGTGATAGTCACCATAAAAAGTATGACTTCTCATGTGTGTTTCTTTGACTAGTTGTCCTTTTTTTATTTTTAAAACTATAAATTGTTGCATGATTACTGTATCATCATCTTCTTTTTCTATAGCTCTTTTAAACGGACCTTCTTCCATTATATTATTCCTTTCGTATATCCACCTGCTCTTGTGTATGTTAGCACATCTTTTCTGTTAGCAACATCATTGACATAAGAAACATGCACCCATCCAGAGTTTGGTTCTATACCATCCCAGCATTCTAAAATTAATTGATCAAAATTTAAATTTTTTTCTATGTATTTAGCAAGATCATAATTGCTTACACCATAAATTTCTATGTCTGCTGCTTCTCCGTCACAATGTTGTGAGGTAGATTTTGATCCTATGGCTTCGCATAAAGCAGGACTTCTGTACCCAGAGTTAATCATAACTGGTTTACCAAAAGCTGATCTAATTCTTTCTAATATATTATGACACAACTCTACCATTGCTATAGTATGTATTTCATTTGGATTGTTTTCTATACCTTTTCTGTCGGCTGTTTGTGATTTAGTAAACTCTATAAGTGAGAAGTTATCGGATAGTTTCATTGTGTTCTATTTCCTATGGTTAAGTTTTTAAGAATATCAACTGGATTGCTTCCTAAGAAAGCAGGATTAGTTCTTGTTTGTGAAGAAGATTTAATTGCAGTATCAGGAACTAAATCACTAATGTTAACTGTAGGCATTGACGCTGAATCGTCAGTTGTCAAGTCGCTAATGTTAATTGTAGGCATTTCTTCCTCTATGTTATCTACTCCCCCAGATAATAAAGATTTTCCTAGTGAGTTTCTATATATATCAACCATTTCTGGTACAGGTAATTTATCTAAAGCTCTTCTCTCTAGTCTTATTTTGCTTTCTTTATAAATAGCTTCGTAAAGTTCTTTACTTGGTTTTATAGGACTAAACTTACCTTTTAAAATCATTCCTAGTTCTTGAGTTCCTAAATTAGAATCTTCTTTAAGAGCGTATATTATATCTTTTTCAGATAATCCAGCAGATCTTGCAGCTTGAATTTTTGCAAACATTTCTCTTTGAATTCTAAATAAATTATCATTACCTTCAACATAGGCTTGTAAAACATCTTCTTTTGTAGAATTGTTAAGTTTAGCTATTTGACCAAAGCCTCTTATAGCAGAACTTCTTGTTTGAGTAAAACCATATCCACTAAAGGATAAAGCTTTTGGTATATCTAGTTCTAATTTTCTTATACCAGTAATTGCTGTTAAAGCTTCTTCTGTTTTATCATACTTAGTTCCTGTTGATCCTGCATCTCCTGATATAGATAGAGAAGTTCTTCCTTGTTCAAAACCACGAGGTGTTAACTTAGCAAACTGTTCTACACCACCAGGAAGTAATCCACCTAAAATATGATAAAAACCTTTTTGAAGTTTTGTACCAGCAGGTTCTGCTTCGTTCCATATTGGAGATCCTGTAGGAGTTTGTCCTCCACGACCTAAATATTGTGATGGTAAAGCATCTAAAACACGTTCTGCTATTAAAGATTCACCTGCAAATGGTTCTGCTAATGCTTTAAATGATTCCCACGCTCCACCCAATATTTTTTCTGACTCAGATGCTCCTACTTCTCCCTTTTGACTATATGTTTGTAGAGCTAATCTTGCAGGAGCCAACACAAAGTCATAAGGTAACATATAACTAAGATCGACATACTCAAACTTTTTGCCATCTTTTGGATTGTTCAAAGGAACTGTTTGATGTCCTTTCAAGAACTCTGGCATTAATTTTCTTATGTTTTCTAATTCGTCTTGAGACATATCGACTGCCATTAAAGCACCTTTTGTAACTCCCAAAGGAACAGTAGCAGCCATATTTACATAACCAGCCAATCTATTTGCTCCGATAGCACGGATTTGTCTTTCAAGAACGGCTGCTTTATCTGCACCTATCTTTGCTATCAAACTATCACTTGCTTTAAAACCCATTTCTGTCAAACCACGGTTAAGTATGTTTGTTGAGTTTCTCATAATCTCAGCAGGGAAAGCTATAAAGTTACCAAACACAGGAACTCTTCTTATGTCTCTAATGAGTTTTGGAACACGAGAATAAATAGGCATTGTTTCTTTTACTATGTCACCAGCAAAAACATTTATGAATCCATGCTTACCCATAAGATCCGAGGATCGAGGAGCAAGACCAGAGTTTACTAGTTCTTGAACTATGTCATCACCCAAGTTATCAGGATCTAGTCCAGCCTTACGGAAAGCAGATCCAAACTTTGCTTTCTCTCCAACAAATCCTACAGTTTTCCAATAGGTGTCAACATTACCATAAACAGATTGGAATGCTTTGAAAGCACTTGATATGATAGGGAGTTTATCCATACCATACTCGATTGCTGCACTTGTTTTACTAGCACCTGTCAATCCAGCACCTTCTCTTATGTTTCTTTGAAATTCGTTTATAACAATATTTTCTTCTCTTATACCTATGTCACCCAATAGTTCGTAAAACTCTCTAAACTCTGGTTCACTAAGATTTGATACTTTACCAAAAGTAGCTGACATAGATTGAGAAAAATCCATATTTCTTGCAATATTCCCGTTAGCTCCTACCATGAATATACCTGATAAAAAGTTACGAACTTGAGCTAAAGGATTTAAAACTGTTTTAGCTATTTGAGACAAACCTTTACCTTGTAGAGCTATAGCCAACAACTCAGAACCTATGCCCCCGGTTCTTGTAGGTATTGTTAAAGAATTAAATATTTCTGGTGCTACATAATCGCCAGATAAAGCACCATAATTACCACCAGATACAGACATTTTATCTAGTTCTTCTTGTTTCACTTTTTGATTCTTTTTCAACTGATCTTTAGAAAAAGGTTTTCCTGCTTCTGCAGCTTTTAATTCTTCTCTTTCTAGATCTTCTATAACATCTGATTTTTGAGGAACACGTTTACCTAACTGTTTGTATCCTGCAGCTTGAAGATCAGCTATTTGTTGTGGTGTTAAATCTTGTCCTTTTACAATCAAAGGTCTTGCAGCTTGTAGTAATTTACCATCTGCACCCTTTGCTTTTGTAAGCCAATTATTTATTTTTGGTATTGCTGATTGAAATGTTTCTGAAAAACCACCGTCTGCTGTCGTTCTAGCCATACTTTTGTATAAATTATTTGTACCTATAAACTTACCTAAATCACTTATTGTTTGTGTAAACAAGACTTTAGGATCACGGATCTCGTTCATAAGTTCTCTTAACTGTGGATTCTTATCCAGAAACACAGATCTTTTTTTGAAAAAACCTTCTGATATTGTGTATAAGGGAACTTCTTTTATTCTTGACGACCCTGTTACATCTCCTCTTTTCTTTAAGTTAAGTATAGCTTCTGGACTCAATGATCCTTCAGAAAGATCGCCAAGTATAGCTCTGTCTATTGATTTGGTTGCATCTGCCATAGCCTCATCCAAAGTTTTTTCGGGGTCAGACTTCATAATTATTTTAGCAGAATTTTCTACACTCGTTGCATATCTAGGATCAGCTTTCATAGCAGCTAAACCTTTTGCATCTAAGGAAACGGCTCCTCCATAAAGTCTACGAAGATAAGCACCTTTATTGTTTTGTATTTCTTGCAGTATTGGTTTAACTAAACTAGGTTCAACAAGACCTTGTTCCACCATATCTTCCAATTGTTTGTAGACTGTATCTGATAAAGCATCTACCTGCATTCTCATACCTTCTGCGGCAGCTTTGACCCTAGGGTTGTACAAAGGTTTACCATCTATGATGGTATCAAAAGCTTTCTCATCACCTTCAAGATATTTCATTAAATCAGAATATGCTCTATCTATTTCTTTTTGTCTTTTCCCTGGTAACTGCATTACACTGACAGTTTTCTTAGCAGCTTTTTCAAACTCAGACAGATAACTCATTGCTAGATTATCTTGTGAATTAATCATGGCATCTACATCTTTCATTGCCTCAAATAATTCTTTTGGTGTCTCACCTCTTGATGATAAATATTTACCAAATGATGTTTCGCCTACTTTTTGTCCTATTCTTTGAAATCCATCAGAAATTAAACGTGCTGTTTGTGGCACACCAGGAACCATAGACGCAACTTTTATTGCTGATCCAGCTAGTGGGATTGCAGCCTCTACACCTAGTCCTATTGCGGCACCCTCAGTTCCTATTTTTAATTTGTTGGATAATGTTTGTGCGGCTTTTTCTCTACCTGTCAAACCTTCCCGTCTATCTGTTCTTAGACTTTCTGGTAAAACACCAAACGCATCGGACAATGTACCTGTGCCATCTGGTGCTACAAGTGCTTCTGCTGCACCACCTGCAAAGCTTGTTACAAGTGCTTGTTTTGTTCTAGCACCAAATGCTGTCTTAGCTCCAAGTAAATTTTTACCCGCATTAGATCTACCAAAATTTTCTGCTGCTTTAAAAAATTTACTGGTAGCTGGTATTGTATTAGCTCCACGAGCCACGCTACTAGCACGACCAACCCAGCCAATTACTGGAATCAATGCTGATCCAAAAGTTGTTATACCCTCGGCTACTTTACCAGCAGTTCCTTCTGGTGTTAAACCAAAAAACTCTTTTGTTCCTTCAGAAAATGCTGTTACATCTCTAGTTGAATCAGTATCAAAGATATAGTCAAAGCCAGATGTTACTGTTTCTACAATACCTTGAGGTAGACCAATAAGACCTGCACCGACACCTTGAGCTATGTCCCCAAAAGTACTTACAGTTTCTCCTGCAAAATCAACGGCACTATCAAAAAGAGAATCATCCTCATCATCTTGATTAGCACCACCTTGTAAATCACTAACATTAATTGTTGGAATATTAGATGATTCTTCTTTCATTAAATCACTAACATTAATTGTTGGAATTTCAGCCAAACTACCCCCCTGTTACAAGAGTTGCGATACCATCTTTTCCAATTATATATTGTGCTCCAAATCTATTAAATTTTTTGTTTACCATATCATCTGCTTTTTGATCTGTATCAAAATTTATTTTTATAGAAGTTGGTATATTTACAGTAGTATTTCCACTCGAAATGTTTTTTCCACCAGAAACAGCGAAATCAACTAAGGAAGATAAAAATTTAGGATCTGGTGGTATTAAATTATTACCTCCTGCTGCTCTAGCCGCAATCGCTGTTGCAATTTCTTTTCTACTTTTACCTTTTTGTTTTAACTGAAGTGCAATTTGAAGAAGATCAGGGTTTTGTTTATAAAACTCTAAAGCTCTAATTGTCTCTGGTTTCTTATCTCTATCTTTTTGTGCCTCTGTTTCTTTAAATGTTTGCTCTACAGCAGCTAGTCCAATGGCAATATCTTCTTTTCTCTTAGCTTCTGTGGCTTCACCTTTTGCCTTACCATATCCAGCTAATCCCGCAGCCAATCCTTGAGCAATATTGGTCATTGCATCTGGACTTTGACCAGCGGCAACCAACAGTCCTGTCATAATAAGGTTATAGTTTACATCAGTTCTTACATCTTTTTCAGCAACATCTCTACCAAGAGCAGCAGATATAATATCTCGTCTTGCTTTTACACGATCTTTAAAAGATAGATCAGCAATACCTAATGCCTCATCTGAACCTTTTGTAGTGGTTCCTTTAGGGTTTTTTGCATCTTCTTTAATTTTATCAATAACGCTAAGTCCTGCAACTTCATCAGGTTTAGCCATTGGAAAAGCTTTTGGAAATCTTGGGTCATCTGGTGATAAAACATTAGGATCAACAAGACCTCTTTCTCCTGTGCTAGGAGGTGCTAAACGAGATGGACCAGCTAATTTGTCTCCCACTCCTCCATCTGGATCACCACCAGTAGCCATTATGTTTCTTTGAGGATCTACTGAAGCTCTTGCATTCAAATCTGCCTGCATTCCTGATAATCTATTTGTTACAGCTTTTTCTTTTTCTGCTTGATTTCTGAAATAATTTAATCCATCGTCTATTTTCTTGACAATAGTATCGTATCCACCACCAACACTAGACATAAAACCTTTTATATCTTTAGTAAAATCAGAGTCACCTTTTTTAACAACTAAACTTTGTTGATATTTTTTGTTTATTTTGGGTATATCTTTTAAAGGAGTTCCGCTTATTGAATCTATGGACTCTCCTTCTTTCATAGGTTTTCCATCAGGACCCACTATATCTACTCCAAAAAGACTTTGGTTTTTTTTCTTCGGTT
>Ga0208666_1000962_pt1 | contig 13103 bp, 16 predicted proteins | sample 5B_taG_FD_184078 | JGI IMG/M metagenome (GOLD analysis project Ga0208666, IMG submission 184078) | Marine viral communities from the Subarctic Pacific Ocean - 5B_ETSP_OMZ_AT15132_CsCl metaG (SPAdes) (version 2) | ecosystem: Environmental > Aquatic > Marine > Oceanic | place: Pacific Ocean...
CTCACCGTCAGGGTAGCTCAATGTGAGTGCATTAGCATCTGAGCCAGTAAAGCTTGTCTGCCCTGCTGTGGCAGAATAGATGAACCTGTTACGGATTCCTTGTTGTGGTGCTTTTCCTATGTATGGCATTATGCTAAGTCTCCGTTTACTGTTATTCCCACATATCCTTCATCTCTACCAGCTTCGTCATTAGTGTGGTAAACATGTACTTTTACTAGAGCTGTCGTTAATTGCATTATCTCTTCATCTCTTGTTGATTCTACATCATCGACTGCACCACAAGCAACCATTGCTACATAATTAATATTTGCCATAGGATTGGTATAATTTGCTTTATGTTTTCCAGTTGTTACATCTATTGAACTTGCAATATTAAAACTATCTCGTACTCCAGTTAAATTTGTACTTCCATCTATAACTGAACCATCAAAGTTTATCCAAGATTTAACTAAACCCTGCTGTAGATTAGTGGAAGCAGTGGCTTCACCTGCGATAGATGCAGCTACTCCTATTCCTGAATTTATTACCCTTGTGAGAGCCATTTATTTACCTCATGCGTAAGGGCTGTCGCCCAATGTGCTTGTATCCCAAGCAGCTTTTAGTTTAGCTATTGTGTCTGCATCATCTATAGCTTTTGCGGCAGGAGCATCTCTCAATGCTTTCTTCTTAGCTACAGATGCTGTTTTAGCAGATGCGTCATCAGCTTCAAGTGCTTTCATGTAGGCTATATCTTCAGCTTCAAGTAAAGGCTTTCGCACTTCCCTGATTTTATCTTTGAAGATAACTTTAGAAGCAGTTATGTCTTCAGTCATAACGCTACCACTTAGTTTCCAAGCCCCTCTAAAATGTCTGTCTGATGGCTTATTTATAGCAAAAGCATCTGCTATAGCACCATCTTTGTCCATTACGTATGTTTTAATTGCCATTTATTTTCTCCTATTTAAGCAGCTATTTTCCAAGCACCTCGCCATGTACGATTTTGTGGCAGTTGCTTTTTCTTGCAGATAACAAGTCTTGGTCGGTTTGACTTCTCGTAATCTCTCCATACCTTTTCAGGTATATCTTTCTGTATAAGGTACTCTATTGCTTCTTCTTCTGTCATAGCCTTTACTGGCTCAGTGTTATGCAACAGGTATCCTCGTGTATGCTTTACAAAGTCAGGCTTTGCTTCGTCCTTCTTGAGTTCCCAATACACCCACACAGGTGGTAGTATGCCACCATTCAATGCACACGCCATCCAGTTATAGTCAGGGTGTGTAACCTTTGCAGGTTCATCTAGGTTGTCAGGGTCTTCCCACACAATGCAATATTCTGTTCTGTGTGGCTCTAAGTTTTCTTTTGCCCACCCTAGTCTATCCCATAAATGTGTGCCTTTAAATTCTGGTGTCTTCATGCTAAGTCTCCTGCAAATGCCGCTTGATGAACGCTATCCTGTACACCATGGCTATCGTTAAAAGAAAATTGTTGAGCAGTTGTAGTTGTTAAGTCTTGAGGAGCAATCATTGCATGACCATAATTACCATCGTTAGGAATAGCTATGTAGCCATCATTAGCTATGTAGGGGTTAGCGTGGGTATAATCAAGTCTGCCCGGGGCTGCGTCCACTACACTGCTCAAATTAAAGGTATCACCAGAAACACCATCTGACTGCCTAAATAGAACACAGAAACCTTTTATTAATCCCTTTTGAATAGGTGTAGTGACAACATTCCCTGAACCTGCAACAATAGTAATGCTGTTCTTTGCGTCTACTCCCTCTAGGGCATCTGTTCTTAGTGTACTCATGCTAAATCTCCAAATATACCAGATAAGTTTTGAAACGAATCTACATCAGAACTTGCGTTATAAGCATTGTGTTTAAAAAGCCCTGTCTCAAAACTACCAAAACCTCCTGCGTGTAAGTTGGAAAAGTTAGTGTAAGCTGTTCCAGAATCTGCATTAGTATAGTAATAACCACTATAATTAGCATTAGCCATATTATTATTGATGTTTACTGTTGTTTGTCCTGTAGTTATGTCATTTACACTACTCACGTTGAAGCCGTCTCTTTCTGCTGTAGTAGTTATACCTGTGTAATTTACCCAACACTTACACAGTCCCTGCTGTAAGTTGGTGGTTGTAGAGTTGCCCTCTCCTGTGACAGCAATAGACCCTGCTGTTGATGTGCCTGTGAGTGTATTTGTTTTGAGTGTTGCCATTATCTTATCCTATGACGGTTTTGTTGGAAATGTTACTGAGGATGGGTCAAGAACATCAGCATGAGGAGAAGCAGAAATAACTTTTGGTGTAGCTGTTTTAGTTAAATCTCGCAATGCTTGCCTATACGTTTTCCATTCTGAAAGTTTTGTATCTGATAGTGCAGTATCTGGTAAAACTACCCAATCGCTTTCTAGTAGTAATTTATCTCTTTCTATTCTTAATGCTAACATTTCATTTGCCATAATTTTATCCTATTAAGTGACCCCAAAAAGAAGTATATCTACCAAGATTTCCTCCCAAAGCAGTAACATCTACATTACTTTCATGGGAAAACTGGACTGTATCGTTTACTGCCAAATAATGTTGTATAGTATAATGTTCTCTATGGTGTGTGTTTGTACTAGAATCTTTTTCACCCCATCCACCATGAAACCTTTTGTTGCTTCCTACTGAACCATTAATTGTTACTTCAGCAGACATATAGACAATAACAGTTGTTGCCGAACCAGTAGCAAGAGTAACACCAAATAAATAAACACCTGCTATGGGAACAGTAAATTTTCCTGTGGAAGTAGAATAATGACCTCCAACATTATGTTGTGTGGTGTCAAATATTTGAGTAGTTCCTGATCCAGTGCCAGTGCTAAAGTTTGCAGAAGGATAGGCAAAAAACGCAGGTCTTGCAGGAGTTAGAACACGCCCACTACTATCTACTGTTTGAGCCGTAGTGCCATTTGTATGCTTTATGTTTTGTACTAGAAGATTGCTCATAGTATTGCTACGTTCCCTCCTGAGTTAATCGTCAGTGTCACACCACTTGCTATGGTCAAAGGACCTGTGACGTTAGCATTTTCTGTAGCTTCTATTGTGACGTTGCTATCCATTGACTTTGCATTAGTTCTGAACATACCACCATGCTTGAAGTTACCCTTGTTGGCTTCAGGTACTGTGACACTACCGTCTGTTAGACCAAGGTAGTTGACAAAGATGTTACCTGTTCCTGATGAAGGTGCTGCACTAAAGGTCAGTGTTGTACCGTCAGGGATTGTATAAGCACTGCTGTCCTGCACTACACCATCTACTGATACAAGTATGTCCTGAACGTTAGAGATAGTCTGTGACAGCGTAAATGTCGTGTCAGAGCCATCTCCGTTAAACCTTTGCACAGATGGTATTGTGCTAAATGTAGTTGCTGCTACGTTACCTACATAAGGCATTATGTTATCTCCATTATGCTTAGTGTACCTGATAGTTTATCTGCGACAGAACAGTTTATCGTAATTTGGTCATCAACTTCTAATACAACTTTATTTCCTGCCATTAGTTCCAACGATGAACCAACAGGAATAGGTGCGTCTTTCACAATTATACTTGTACCATTTTGAACAAGACTTCCCGTTGCACCACCTCTATTGGCTGTAGTGCTTACAAGGCTTACTGTAGCTGTAACTTGTGAAGTGTGTATATTAGCTAATACTAAACCAAGAACTATTGCTGTTACCCCACTACCTGCTTCATACATAATATACGGTGAACTTGTATCTGCAGGTTCTGCTGCAAAGTTAACCATTCTAAAATTGTTTGCCATATTTTTCTCCTATATCAACCCAAGGCGATGGCTAATGCCGTGGCTTCATTTGATGCTGATACTGTCGTTGCAACAGTACCTGATTCATCTCCAAATGTGAAAGTTCTATCTGCTGTTGGGTCTGTAATAGCGAATGTTGTTTCAAAATCGTTAGCTGTAGCACCCTCAAATGTAATACCTGTGGCTGTCAGATTACTAGCTGCACCCACAGTAGTAGTTATATATGCTTTAATGGACTGCTGTGTAGCAAGAGAAGTGGCACTATCAGATGACATATCGTCTTCATCAAGAATAGCTGTTACAGTTGCACCACTAGCAAGTGTTAAGTTTGTGCTTGCAGTTAGGTTAGTGAATGTACCTGCCGCAGCACTGTTAGCACCAATTATTGTTCCATCAACAGCCCCACCATCAATGTCTACTTTAGTAATGTCAACTTCACCTGCACCATTAGGTGTGATTGCAATATTGCCATCAGCACCATCAGCAATCGTAATTACACCAGAACTTGAACCTGCATTAGTATTTAATGTTAAGTCACCTGTGCCATTTGTGGTAATTGTTACGTTAGCATTGTTGTCACCAACACGTACTGTGTCAGCATCAAGCTGAACATCACCAGTGCCATTTGGGGTAAGAGCAAGATTACCATCGGTGTTAGTGCTAATAATAGCGTTACCATTGACATTGATGTTACCAATAGTAGCACCACTACCATTTAACTTTAGTCTTTCTGCTGCAGTAGCACCACTTGACATAGTTTTAAATACCATGTCAAATTCTTCAGAGGTAGGTGTAAGACCAGTGGTTACAGACTCAATAGTACCCCCTGTCTCAAGTGTACCTGCTGCAGTCTCAGTAGAAAACTCAATACCAGTACCAATACCTACGGCAGGTGTGCCACTGCTTTGTACTTGCAGTTTAAGTAGGTCAGTAACACTATTTGTAGTGCTATTTTCTACGTTAAGAGTAACACCTGTATCGTGTACATGTGTTATATTTACTTCACTATTTGCTCCAAGATTAATTACTGCAGCATCTGATGTCAGACTCACATCATCACCTACATTTAAATCTGTGCTAATGTCAATCTGACCTGTTACATTTATACCTGCAGAATCTGTATCAAGTTTTTTACTATTATCATGATAAAGTTCTACTGCACCATCTTTATCCATAGCAATAAAAGTTTCAGTGCTTGTATCACTACGGAGAGTTATGTTATTACCTTGAATAAATAACTCACCTGTATTGTTTTCTATAATACTGTCTGTGCCATCATGGTATAGTTCAAGGTCTGTTCCTGTACCAAGTTGAACTTTTTCATTATCTCCTAAACTTAAACCGTCCATAGCAATACTACCAGTAACAGTAACACCTGTTGCTGTTGTTGCTAGTTTAACAGAATTGTCATGATATAAACTTACAGCACCATCCTCTACGAATTGTGCCATAACCTCTGAGCCATCATTCTTTCTGACTTCAACTGTGCTACCGTCTAATGCTAGTTTACCTGTGCCTGAATCTCTGATGATACTATTTGATGCATCATGAAAGATTTGTAAATCTGCAGCGTCACCAAAAGTAGCTTTAGCACTATCTGCAAACTCTAGTGCATTATCACTGGCATCAAATACAACATTGTTTGCTGCACCTGTTAAAGTAACATCACCAGTAGTAGTTACGTTTACAAGATTAGCTGTACCTGCTAGGAACATATCTTTAAACTTTAATGATGTCGTACCAATATCAAGTGTGTTATTTGATTTAGGTTTAATCTCTGAAGTGGTTGCTACAAAGTCTTGAGCAGGTCCAAGCACTGTAACAGGACCACCTTCGGCTGATGTACCATCATGTGTGTGTCCTGAACTACTGTTAAAGGCAGCTTCAATGGCATCATATTCGCCATCAAAGTCAGAAGCGTTTATAATGTTACCATCAGCAATGTTATTACTGGTATCGGTTCTACTGTAGCCTGTTCCCATAATTTTTACCTTCTATCGTTTAATCCATATTCAACTGTGAGTGCATCTATTGAGTACGGTGGGTTTTGGTTATCTGAATCAAACTGAAATGACACTGTAAATCCTGAACCTACAACTTGTGCTTCAAACAGTTTAAGTAACTTTGTACCAAATTTTGTACTACCAAACGTGCCACTTCCAAAAAACCCAACAACTCCCTGTGTATTTAAGATACTAAGTGGTGGAGGTTGAATAGTACCCTGACTATCAAAGTCTAGTTTTAAACTTACATTAAATGCAACACTACCTTGAGGGTCAGTATATAAAAACAGTTTATAAAATGTCTTTCTTTTACGTGGGTCATCTATAGCTATATGTGGTGTAGCAAATGTAGTTTTAATATTTGAACCATCAAATGAGTTGCCACTTTCCATCTGATATAAGTAGCCATCGTCATGTGAGAACAGCACTACCTCTGTATTTTGATTGTAGTTACTGTCTGCTACGTTAGCTCTTATACCTCGTGTTTCTGCCCAAGCCATGTTATCGCCACCTTGAGGTGCAAACTGTGTTGCTAGTATACCTTGAGCATTTTCTTGTGTAATATTATTATTAAAACCCAGTATTCTATATTGTGACTTTTCACGAATTACACAACTTGTAAATGATGTGTTAGCAGAAATAAAGCCTGTCATTGTATTCTGGATTGTTTTAGATACGACAGCTAATCCAAAATCCCCTATTCTGTCTGTTCCACTAACCAGTCTCAACCCATCAGGACCAAGAAACATTACGTCACCACCTATTTCTTGTACAGTGTCTGAATCAATACATCCAATGTCTGTTGTAATTGGTTGTAGTGTAAAGTCTGCAATGGTATTACCTGTTAATTGGTGAATACTAGTTTCTGTAAAAATAATTAACTGTTGTCTAAATACAGCCAGTGCAGTAATCGTACCACCAACATTTACATTTCCTCCACCATTTGCCACCGAAAAGTCTGTATCTGTATATGGTGCAGTAAATGTTACTGTAGACCCTTTAGCAAAGAATAAATGGTTCTTAACTTCTGCCACAAAAGTTGCACCAATTACATCTGTAGGTGCGTCCAATAAAACTGTAAATGTAGCGTTGTCATAAAGTGCAGGTTCATTTAAACCATCAACAAGTGCAATCTTTTCTGTGCCGTTAAAGTTATACTTAGAAAATCTAGTTTTGTTAGCACCTTCTCTACTAGTTGATAAGAAAGTAATTACTGCATCATCTGATGGACTACTTGCAAGTGCAGGATTAATTGCTAGTGTAGCTTCCCCTGATGAAACTGTGGCATTTGCTGTAACTGTGTATACTTTATCTATACCTGCAACTTTAAATACGTCACCTGCTTGTGGAGCAGAAGTCAAACCATCAATTGCTAGACTGCTACCAGTTTGACTACCTGCATTTACAAGTGGAGTGCCGTAGTCAGGTACGTTAATCTTTGTAAAGCCACTACCACCACTTTTAAATATGTCAGCATTTTTACAAACAATTGCACTGTCTTCCCATGATGCAACACCTATAGTCAAGTAATTAGATGTTGTTGTTTTAAAAGTTACAACTGCTGCATTTGCAGGACTGCTTGCTAACGAGGTTGAAAGAGTTAATGTAGCTCTATTATTTGTAGCATCAAAACTAACACCACCAGATGCAATTGTATAAGTGCCACTAACTCCTGCTATTTCTAAAGTATCTCCTGCAACTGGTGTAGTATGTATTGCAGCTATTATTAATGTTGTTCCAGATTGACTAGCCCCATGTACTACTGGTGCACCATATGGGGGGATAATATTACTATCGTACTTATCAAATCCCTCAATCCGTCTGTAACCACCCTCAACAGAGGGTTCAAAGTTACGTAGTATTCTTGCACTTCCCGGTGAATTTGTACCTTGTTGCAAAGGCGAGAGGTTTGTTATAAGACCTCCACGAAACTCAACTGGATAGGTTTGCCATGCATCCATTGTGTTAGCCTTTAAATATTGAAACTAGTACTTACCCTACCTGTACTATTAGGAAGCATATATGACCTTACATAGGGTGTTCTATTTATAAGCTGTGAACGCATGTATTTAATACCTTCGTCAAATTTTTGTTTCATTACCATCGCATCTTGTGTGTTACCTCTAAATAGATAACCATAGTGCATTGCACCATCTACAATAACATGCAAAAATCTTTCTGGAATTGTTGGAGCATCTGTAGTTGCAGACAAATCTGTTGGGAAAGTATAATATTCATATACCAGTTCATATGCTTTGTCTGGCTCTGGTGTCATAATATATTTTAAGTCAGGTGCTTGTGCTACATGTTTAGGTACACCTTGACCAGTAGATGTATTATACTCTTGTTGTATAAATCTATCTAAATAATCTTCATATACAATTTCTGTAAGGCGTGTGGTGGAATTGCCTAATGTAGTATTCTCTTTAATACGAAATGTGTTAAAGTTAATTACTTTGGCATCTGTGGGAAAAGCATAACGGCTTGTGTTAGCAGTTAATGTTTGCTCTTTTGTGGTATGATTAAAAGACCAAAAGTATTCTGACTGATTTATATATCTAATAGCAGCATTGACTGCATCTTTAGCTTGTGAATAAAAACCTGTAGCTGTAGCAAAATTAGATGAAGTAAGTTCTACCTCATTCAGTCTTCTGTTCATTGCATTTACTAAGCCAAGAAAATTATATGCCATTCAATATATCCTTCTTTAGGATTGTTTTGTCATATCTAATATGATGTTATATGTTTCTGTGTTTGCAGCCCCAACAGTTGTAAACATGATGTCACCTGTTTTACCTGAACCTGCATTGTTTTGTAGCCCACCAAAATGTGAGAAATCATAATCTCCTTCAGTATCTAATAGTTTGTATGCTTCTACATCTGTAGTTGCATCCCAAAGTATCTGCACTTTCATTCCGTCATTTACAAAATGTATTCTATCTATTGTTACACCTGTACATGTTGCACCTTGTTCACCTGCAGTAAATGCACTTACATCTACTTTCTGAACGGCACTCTCTCCTGAACCGTCACTTACATTGGTAAACTTCATGACTAATCTGTAAGGTGTATTTAATATTGTTTGACTTGTGACTGCATCTGCCATTGTTATTCCTTTATGTTAAAATAGAGGGCAGGTCAATCCTGTTACACCTGCCCCCTAAGTTTTAATTTAGGCTAGTTGATCCCTGTCAACATCCGTAGGTCTACTTAGGCTGCCCTCAATAGGCATACACACTGCAAACACACGCATTACACCTGCACTAATAGTACTTCCTGTACCTGCAAATGTTACTTTTAACGAGCCATCTGCTGTTACGATGAGTGGAACTCTTGCTGTTGCATCGTCCACTGCAGCGTAAGCACTTGCAGAAGCACCGTCAATGTCAAAGCCATCTACAAAGTAGTCAGCATCCCCACCTGCTAGACCTAAGTCTACAGTAGCATCGGATTGATCATTTGTTAGAGCAGTTTCAACTTGAAGACTTGCAAACAAAATTAAGTGATCTGCAGGAATTGCACACATTTCAATTGTACTTCCATTAGCATCAATATTTTGATCTGCAAAGTTGAATGTTTGCTCCACTAAAAATGGTTTTACCCTATTGCTAACTCCAAGAGTAGGTCCATGAGTGGTGTTAGTTGTAGCTAAAGCTGTTGTTGTTGCCGCCATTTTAACTTACTCCTTAGAATTTAGAGACATATATAGCACGTGTAAGTGCTTCAGGTCGTAATATTTTACGTCCATAGAGATGCATACCTCTGACGATGTCAGCAAAGCTGTCAGGGTCACGATATGTCTCTGTTTTGTTGATTTGCTCTGCAGTGGCTACTGCTGAACTATGTCCTGCAACGATTACACCAAAGTGGGCTGTTCCTGAAGCAGTAGCTCCTGTAGGACCATTACCAACATTAGGTAGGTTGTTTGACATGAACACTTTAAAGCCATGCAAGTTGCTAAAGATCATTCCATTTTTGAGTTCGTCCTTTGAAGAAACAAAGTCACCATTCATAATTCTGGAATCTTCATCCTTTAGCAATTCAGCAAAGACTGGGTCGATTACAAGCCATCTTCCCTCTTTATCAACAAACTGTTGATCTAGCTTTCGCCCCATTCTGTTGATAACAGCTAGAGGTGTAGCATGTGCAGCAGTGGTATTAACACCGTCACCCATTCCTCTTGGCTGAACAACAATAGAGTTTACGCTAGTACCACCGTTAAAGTCAGCAGCGTCTACCTGCATTTCTGCAAGCAATTCGTTTGAAGCTGCAGTCGATACAGCTTTAGAACCAGACACAGTGCTATTCACTGCATTTGGTCTGCCATGTAACGCAGACTGCTTATAGCCTGAGAGGTAGCCTAGAACTTCCTGATCGTACTGATCTGAAAGTCTGTAAGCTGCTCTATCGGTAGCTAAAGATTGAAAGTTGACATGTGAATGAGCTTCCTCAATGTCATCGACTTTAAATGCAAAGTAGTTTGCTTTGTCAACGGTTAGAGAGAAGTCCTCATCGTCCAAGTCCTGAGGTGTGATTGTTGTGCCACGAGCATACTCTTTTACAGTAATCTCTGGCTCTTTTATAATTTTAACAGTATCACCCATCTGAGCAATCTCACCGAAATAATCAGAGTTTGTGATACCTTCCACAACAGATGACTTACGGAAAGCAAGCTGTACCTGTTTGGAATAGATAATAGGACTAAAATTACCGTTTGGTAAACTTCCATGTCCTACTGCAGATTGAAAAGCCATAGTAAATCCTCCTTACTTTTCAGGGTCACAGATACAAATTACAATTATAGATTGGGGCTAATTTAGATCAAGGTGCAGATGTACATTCTGGGCTTGTTAAACTAGGTAAGTCTCACCATATTGTCGTTTGTGATGTAATGCACACAACAGGTATCCAAAAGGGGCTATATGTGTGCATTTTAAGTATTATACATAGTTATATGTATAAATTAATAAATGTCAACTTTTTTATCTAGCAGAACCAGATACGTCATAAATAAACTTGCCAGTTCGTATAGCTTCCATGACTTCATCGGCTCTTCTCTCATACTCCTGTGATGACATTTTTTGTACTTGAGATTCCTTTAGATATGTAGACTCCTCGTTAGTCTGAGGTTTAGTACGTGTTGACTTTGGATTTGTAGCTAGGGCTGCATCCCTTGAGCTTGTTTTCTTTTTACCAATATTGTTATCAGCTTTATATAAATCAATAGCTCTGGCTGCAGACTTTGCATCATCATCATTTTCATACAAAGCTTTTTGCACCCACTGTGGTTGCTCTTCTGCCCAGTTATGAAAGTTATCATCCTCACGAATGTCCACAAAATCAGGATGTATTTTTAATAGTTCTACTTCAGCTTTCTCCTTCGTAGCTGATTCCTGCATCTCATTTATTTTTTGAATCCTATCCTCAAGCTCTTTCGATTGCTCTTTAGATTTTTTTATAGCTATAGTTTCTACTATAGCTGCTACATCAGGATACTTTTTTGTCCACGCTTCAATGTCCTCATCAGACTTTGGTAGCTCTATTTGTTTCTTAGTAGCACTATCAAGCTGTTCTCTTAACTGATTTATCTGCTCCTGCAGATCAGATTCTTTTTGTTGAGAATGTCTTCTAAGATCACCATAGCGTTTCTTAAAAGTCTTCTCTTCTGCAGAGGTAGGCTCTTGCTCTTCTTGAGCTTCTTCCTTCACCTCACCTTTGTTCTCTGCAATAAGCTGATCTAATTCCTCTTGATCTTTTTGAATTTTATCTTCTCGTGAATACTTACGAGATGCTAATGCCATTACCTTTTTAGGTGTAGCGTCTTGTGTCATTACTTTTGCTTGTGCTTCTGCCATATTACTTACCTTTCGTTAGGGCTAACTGTATGCCATGTTAGATGGGGAGTTAGGTAGCCAACATATTGTGAACTTATTTTTTCTTTGAAGCTAGTCCACCCTTCTTCATTCGTTTGGGTTTAACTTTGGGTTTAGCTAAACCACCCTTCTTTAGTCTCTGTGGCTTCATAGGTTTTGTGGGTACACCACCTACATAAAATCCACCAGTAGGACCAAACCTTTGTCCTCCACCACCACCACCAGTTCCTATAGATGGTGTAGATGGCACTCCAAATGTTTGTGGTCTTTGTTGCCCACCTGCTGTTTGAGATGTATATACTGGTGTTGTAGTTGGTGTAAATGTTGGTTGAGATGGCTGACCAAAGTCACCACCAAAGAAATCATCTATACCTGAAGATGGACCACCATCATCCCTATCATCATCCTGTTGTGTATCTTGTTGTGTTCTTTGCTGACCATAATCTGTACCCATAGATGTTCTCTTTTTAAGTTCATCTGCTTTCCTTCTTATGTCCTCTGCTTCTGCTTTCATTCTTACCTGCATAGCAACTGTTTGATTTTTAAGTTGTTGAAGATCTTGCTCACCTGCAGTTAATCTTTTCTTACTTCGATCTTCATCAATACCTACTTCTGATTCTAATTCTGGTTCTGTTTCTGTTCCTGCAGGTTTTGCACGTTCAATAGGTGCAAACGGATCTCCTTCATCAGTTTTTGTTTGTAATCCAGATCTAGGCTCAATTGGTGTAACCTCTGTCTGTTCTACGGTTGCAGATTCTATAGGTGTTGTAATAAACTCATCAACATAATCAGACGCACCAAAGTCAGGTGCAACTGGAGGACCTTGCTCTGGACCTAGTACTGGTGGACCTTGCTCTGGACCTAGTTGTGTTCCTAAAGTCTGTGGTCTACCTTCTGATTTATATTTTTGATACATAGCTTTATTAGCGTCAGCAAATGTTTTTTGACTGTCTGAATTTGATTCTATTGTACCACTTGCAGCTTTTACTGCACCTGCAGTATTACCACTTTTTATTGCTTTTTCAAACTCAGTTAATTCTTGACCTTGTTCTGTGTTACTTAGTATACCTATGCCCTGTAATAACTTTTTACCTAAAGTACCTATACCACCTGATCCATTCTTTCGTAGACTTTCAGCAATTGTTAACACACTCTTTCTTTGTTCAACAGAAAGCTTTCTTCTTTGTAATTCAGCTTGCACAGCATTTAGTCCAGTTGGTGAGTTTTTGTTACTTAGAGTTTGCCCTGCCATAATTGCTAGTCCTGCTAGTGGGCTAAAAAATAATGCAGCCCCTGTTGCAGCATACCTGTATATAGGGCTATCAAATTGTTTATAGTATTTTATTAACGTATCTGTATCCATAGATTGTGCGTCAATGCTCGTGTACTCTTTACCGTCTACCATTAACTTGGGCTTTTCAAATGTCATTCCATCACCAA
>Ga0208666_1000971_pt1 | contig 13062 bp, 12 predicted proteins | sample 5B_taG_FD_184078 | JGI IMG/M metagenome (GOLD analysis project Ga0208666, IMG submission 184078) | Marine viral communities from the Subarctic Pacific Ocean - 5B_ETSP_OMZ_AT15132_CsCl metaG (SPAdes) (version 2) | ecosystem: Environmental > Aquatic > Marine > Oceanic | place: Pacific Ocean...
CCGTCAACAAACAGGTAAAGAGTAGACCCCGTGCGAGAAACTTCAACATGATGCCAATCGGTGTCATCGTTTGTGTAAGCTAATGAAACTACATTGTTTGATGACGAACTGTCCCGTAAGGAAACGCTCACGCTAACAGATGAAACATTGGCGGTTAGACCGTCATACACATTACCATCATTGACGTTTGAAAAAACAGTGCCAGTAGATGAGCCGTCTGGCTTAAACCAAAAATCTAACGTGAAGTTGTTTGTGGTTGTCCTAAAGTCAGAGGTGGTTCCAATGTTTAGGTAATCACCCGTCCCATCAAAATACATCGCAGTTGATTTAGCTGCGGCATCGTAGGGGGTGGAGGATGTGCGGGTGGGCGAGCCAGCAGTTGTAACAGTGTGGCTATTACTTGAGGAATCCCCTATGCTTGTATCTGTTTTTGTTGGCTGCAATAACAACGATGACGAATCGCCAGAAAGTTTTGAGGTGGGTGGAGTAAAGTTACTGGTGTATTGGGCTGTTCCTTTTGTGATCCGGTAGTCAAATATGTAACCTCCATATTCTGCTCCGCTCCCAAGCGAACTGTTACCTTTAGCAATTTTTAGGTTCTTAGAAGGCCAACTATAACTGGCAGAGCTAGAAATTGTTTCGGAATCAGTTTGAGCAGTTCCGTCAACGTACATCGTAATGGATGTCCCGTTTCTGACTACCGCAAGGTGTTGCCAGCTTCCATAGTCGGGCGCACTGTCTGACTCAACATCGAAACTATCCGAACCGTTAACGACAAACTTGTAAACATTCTGCGAGCTTTGCCTCTCTATACGAAGATACATCCTGTCAGATGTGCTGTCGTAAAGCTCAAACATCTGCGCGAAAGAACCGCTGCCTTGGTCAGTAGGATTAACCCACATCTCAATGGTGAAATCTCCCGTGCCAAATTCGTTAAACGACGAGTCCGATGTGACTACTAGGTTGTCATCGCTCCCATCAAAATAAATCGCCCTCCCATCACCAGTGAACGGATTGCCAACTGCGATGCTATGCTCTGGGTCGCCACCTTTAGTAATCGTATGCCCCTTCGCCGCATCAGCAAACAACGTGTCGCCGTCGTTGCGGTCTATGGAGGATACCAGCAAATCACTGTCGTTCGCCACCTGTGCGTCGATATGAAATCCGTTTGTGCCGAACTCTCCGGTGTATTCTTTGGGCTTGTAGCCTCCGTAGCCATTAGACTCGATGAAATCTGTGGGTGACTTTGCGTAGCCGTCCGTGAAATACACATCCGCAAGAAGTCCATCGAAACTGTCATAGTTCGATAGGCCAGTAGAGGTAGGCGTTAGGTATGTGCCCACGTGCATTGGCCTACTGTCGTAGATTCCGTACTTTTGGGTGGAGGAGATGGTTTCGCTAATAACTTCAGTGTTGTTGACGTAAACCTTTAGTGAAGCCCCGTTTCGAACAAGCAGTAGGTGACTCCACGCCGATGGATCGCGAAGTAGTGCGTCAGAATCGTATGAGTTATTATCACTACTACCATTTGCGAGCCGCACACTTAACTTTCGGCTTGCAAGAATCCTTAAAAGAACAAAATTTTGGTTGGAGTTACTAGTCCAGTACCCAGCCGAGAAAATGTTCTGGCTTCTGGAATTGGAAAGCTCACCCAATTTTGCCCAGCAAGAAAACGTGTAAACAGTCTCGGAATCGTAAGTGGCTGTGGGGTCAAAGTAGAGTCCTGAATTGTCCCCGTCATTAAACCGCAGCGAACGTGTCACAGGGTCTTCGGCTGGGGTTGAGTCAGCCGCTGCGCTTCCTGCTGGTAATATGAGGTTAGCTCCCATTCGATTAGCTCACGTTCAGTTGGCGACCTACTTCGAGTAGGTTTGTGCCGTCTCCTCGGAATACGAGAATGTCTTTCGCACTAGCAGTTGTAGTCAGCGTAGGGGCCGTTCCTCCAGCCCACTTAAACACTGCATCCCAAGCTGCGGTGCGGCTGCCTGTGCCATCTTGGATCAGAGTTATTGAGTAGAACCCACCGTCCTGAATGTTGGTAGGAGCATCAAAGGTGGTGTTATTTGTAAGAGTAAGCTGGCAGACTTGATTAGTAGATAAATCCCAATCCTGCGTAGCATCGAAAGTTAGCGTGGTGCTGTTGAAGTTCTGGGTGGCAGTCCATTCGGTTGCTGTGTCAGTCTTACCGTAGCCTGTTATGGTTTTATTAGAGAGAGTCTGGGTAGCAGCCGTGCCGACAATCTCTTGATCAACACCAGCAGGAAGCGTGAGCGTGTTGGTTACAGCAGCAGAATGCGGTTGAGCAATAATAGTCTGCCCGTGACTGTTTGATTCGCAGTTCAGCTTAATTGCACCAGCGTTCGTATTGCCCTTAAACACCGTTGCACCTGTACCATCTGGAGCAATCACGATGTTGCCGTTGGTAGTGCTGGTGTTTACTTCGTTAGCCCCAACATCTAAATTGCCACCTAACTGCGGCGTAGTGTCTTCGGAGACGTTAGCAATCTTTCCGTTCCACGTTGCTTCGCTGGCAATGTAGCCATCAGCAATCGCAGTCCCTTGCCACGTTCCTGTCGCAACCGTCCCTAAAATTGTAACATTTGCAGTTCCTGCCCAAGAAGACAGTGCAGTGTTTTCCACATTGCTTAGGCCAACATCAGACGCAGAAGTGTTAGTATTAAGCAAAGTAGCAATGCTAGCAAGCCCAGTACCGCCGTTCGTGGCTGGAAGCGTTCCTGTTACGTCAGCAGCTAAATCAATCTGAGCCTGAGTAATTACTTGAGTGGCCGCATCTATCGTAAGGTAGTCTGGAGTTCCCGCTAAACTAACATTTGTTGAATTATCTGTTCCGGCAGGGTCAACGCTTAAAGCTGACCTAGCCGCACTGGCAGTAGTTCCCCCTGTGCCTCCGTCAGCTATGCCCAGAGTCCCTGTAATGCTTGACGCTGCTAAGTCAACTGCCACCTCAGAAGACTCGATAACCAAACCGCCGTTAGCCTTTAGGTCAGCAGAAATCGTAGCAGTGTAATCGCCAGACCCTGTGTTGGACTGCGTAATAGTAAGTCCATCGCCAGCGGTTATATCAACGCCAGTTATGTCACCGCCGCTAGTGCCGGACGCAGTTGACTCAATAGTAATGTCGTTAGTGTTTTCGGTTAGGGTAATGTTTGCCCCAGCCTTAATCTTTTTAAACTCTAAATCTACACTGCTTTTCTGCTTAAAGATTCCAAACTCAGTGCCGCTTCCAGAGCCAACATTGCTTGCAGTGTTAACTTCCCCGCCGCCGCCAGCCGTACCGTTAGCCGCTGTTGTTATGCGCCCCTGCGCGTCTACGGTAATGTCAGCGTTAGTATAACTTCCCGCACTAACATTTGTGTCAGCAATCTTTGCCGCAGTTACCGCATCATTAGCAATCTTTGCGGACGTTATTATGTTGTCAGCTATAAGGTTATCAACGGTAATTTTCTTAGTCTCACCAGAAGACGTTACCGACTGATCGCTAACGTCCACAATCGGCAACACATCATTAGATGCTGCCGATGTTAACTCACTTAAATTGGTAATCGTCTTCTTGCCAGCCATTTAAAACCCCCAAGCTTTTTTAATCTGTTTTGTACTAAACTGCGATTTACGCAAAAAACTTGAGCCTTCCGTTTGCTCAAGCTTGTGATAACCCTGCTTAACTTGTTCCGCAGGTGTCGGAATGTTGACCAAGCTCCCAATGGAAAAGCCCTCATTCACAATCGACCTCTTGTATTTTTTGCCGCCGATGTCAACCGAGTCTGTTCCACGCGGAACAACCTTCTCGATTACGTCACCCTCTTCCGAAACAAAAGAGTAAATAGGCATTAGTAACCCTCTTCTTCGTCTGCTTTTTCAGCAGCAGCCATAAGCTCTGCTTCCATAGCGTCTTCAGACGGCTCTTCAGGTTTTTCTTCTTTCTCGTCATCAGCGTATTCAATCGGTTCGCCGCCAGCGGTTTTAAGTTCAACATGAACCATACCGTCTTCGCTTACAGAACGAATCTCGCCCTCGACAACATCCAACGCGACCATATCGCCCACTTCAGGAGCAATATCTTGACCGCCTTCATCTTCTGCGGCTAGTGCCGCTACAGGAATCTTAATCATTTTCTTAGAGTGTTTACAGCCGCAATGACCGTGGGCAGCGCGTTTATCCGCGCCACCCACGGCAATCATTACAACCGTACCTTTACTATGCACGGCGACTATTACTACGCAACCGAAGCGGTTTTGCTCCGCATCACGATGTAATGGTTCGGGTTCAAACGCAGGGTAGACCAGAAGGTTTTGAAACCGACATTGGTCACTTGATTCAGCGGATCGCTCTTATCAGCTTCGTCGGTGATGATCACCTTCGGGCTGAACGGAGACTGCGTACCCAGATCAGGCACACCGTAGGCTTGTTGGCCGAGGAACAAGGAAGCGTGAACGTCCTTGCCAGCAGCCAAGCCGCCACCACCGGAGTTATCGTAGTCGAAGCGATCATCATCCTCAGAATTAGCGATACCGCTAATGAACGGGTTGGTGGTCATCACGAACTTAGCACCGTACAGCGAGCCAACTTCACCCTTATAGAGTTCGCCAACATTGCTGTACTGAGCAGCATTCAACCACTCGTTGATCTTCATGATGTCGCTCAGAACTTGCGGAGAAGCAACACACACATAGTGACCGCCGGAGACGGGGTTAGCGCGGTTTACTTTCAGCTTAGTCACGGCGTCGAGGATTGCGCCAGCGTCGAGCGTGTTGCCCGAAGTGGTAGCCTCAAACGTGGTGTAGTCAGTCCCGCCATCAGCGTACATCTCAGTAAGAGTGTCACTGTTGTCGAGGGCGTTTCCGTCACCATTCTCCTTAGCGTCACCACCAGCGTTGGAACCAACAAGCACGTTGCGCGTGATGGTGTCCAGATCAAGAGCAGCGTCTTCACCGCAAGTCTTGATGCTTTGTTGCAAGCTGTTGAACAGGTCGGTAGCAGTCAGGATGTCCGTCAGCTTAACGACTTGCCCACGCTGAGTGAGTGCTTTCTCGATCTTCGAGAGCGTCAGTGAGCGAGTGCCAGTAGGCGCAGTGCCTTCAACCAAGTCAGCGATTGCTGCTGTCGAAGGTGAGCCGTAGCGAAACATAGTGATAGCTTTGTGACCTGCTTTCGCGGGTAACGGAGCTTTTTCACCGAATTGATCCAACACAAGTGCCTCAACAGCGTAGGTCAGCAATTTCTTGCTGAAGAAGTTTTGGTACTGGTTGGAAAGAGTAGAGCTAGTATTTGTAGCCATAATATTATTCCTTAGTTACTAGCCCGTGAAGCAGTTATTAGCCTCGGTTATCGTGTTCCAAAGCAGCATTAAGAAGAGCAGCAGACTGCTCGTCATCTGATAGTTCATCAAATGATCGAGTTCCACCGACCTTCTCGTTTGTATAACCGCCATTCACGGACAATTTTTTTTCCAGTTTAGTTAGTTTTTCAGTAAGTTCTTTAACTTCAGATTGGCTCGAATCAGCAGATTCAGCTTTCATTTGCCATTGAGCAATTTGAACTGCGTGTCGCAGTCCTTTACCCTCTGGTAAATAAACCAAATCAGGATATTCCCGTAAGAGTCCGTTGGCCTTTTGAGTGAGATCAGCATCTTTATCATCAAGCTCTGGGTGTTTAGCGCGTAATTCGTTATACGCGCCCTGCCAGTCTTCCTGATGTTTCTTGCTAATCTCCTCTGCTTGCAGGTCGTTTACTGTTTCATTGCCTTTTTCACGAAGCTTTTTAGCTTCCTTCTTAGCAATCTTAGCATCTTCCCGCTCGCCGTTATCGTCAGCTTCTTCTGCGATTTTATCCCAGTCATCAGCCGACAAGCCATCTTCATCCCTGTAAGCGTTGCCTTCTTGAACTTTAACTTTCAGCTTCTCAATTTCTTTTCGAGACTCTTCAAGTCTTTCGCGCTCGGCTTTAACCTCCTCCTTCGCAGCATTTATTTCTTGCCACGAACGAGATTTGCGCTCCTCGTTCTTAGCCCACTTACTCTTTTTGGGTTGCTCCTTAGCTTCAGGAGCCTCGCCCTCTGTCAATGAACTTACTTGTTCGTCAGCATCCTGCCCTTCAGATTGCGGTTCCGCATCTGCCTGAGCTTCTGTCTCCACTTCCTCGCCCCCTTCTGAGACTTCCGCCTCAGCTTCTTGACTGCCGTCAGGCTCCGTTTCCGGCTCCTGCTGGAGTTCAAATTGGGGTTCGGGTTCCCCCGCAGATAATGAGTTGTCATACTCAGTAGCTGCGGCCAACATTTGCTCGGCGGTTACTTCGCCGTTTTCTTCTGGCATTTTGCTCTTCCAATTAGTGCTATCCTCGTCCAATCAACGCACTAAACCGATTGGCCGTTGCTGTGGAGCCTTCACTCATCGAATACTCGGCTCCGAGTGTATCCGATGTAAATTCTTCCGGCTCTTCGACATCTTCTGCAAGAGCTTCAACCGTGTGAACAGCCGTGCGAATACCATTTGCAAAACCAGCATTAAATTCAAGTTCTTTTTTACTGGACACCGCTTGCTGGTTTTGCTTGAGAACCATATTAAGCAGCACCATTCGGAACCGCTTACCTTCATCAGACACAAGAAACTTGCGTAAAACTGATGATTCTTGCGCTGTCCACTCAGGCTCCCCAATCCACGGGATATGCTTAGATAGACGCCACGCAATAGATATAAAGTTAAAAAATCTCATTTATTCTTTTTCCAGCTAATCCGCTCCGGCCCTTTTTTCTTTCTCATCGCACTATTGCACTGAGACTTCGTTGGCCTACAAGCTGGGTAGCCATCCCGCTTTTCGCCCCTCTGGCGGCCACAGGGCTTGCCAGTCTTGCAGTCAACCCAGCCCTTCCCGTCATTACGGGCAAACCATTTATGCAGACTTTCTTTTGCCACTCTTGTTTCCCCAGTTTTTTGCCCCAACCTTACGGCACTGAACAACAGCACCAGATGCGTAAGCCGAAGGCCAGACTTTGTAGCGTCTCTTGACCTTCTTGGTGCAAGCGTCTTCTTTTTTCTTTTCAGCCATTACCACTTTTTGCACGACCAGTATCGTGCGGACATTTTATCGGTTGCGGTATCGCAGTTGTGTCGTGCGCGGAAACTTTTTCGTCTGGCTGGGTCGCTCTTTTTAATCGTCATGTTAGCATCGCCAAACCGGATGATTTTTTCCTTACCATCTTTACACGCCTTAACTACAAACTTCTTCCCACCCTGCACTTGACGCTTAGGCGAGTTACACTTCATTTTGGATTTATCTATAGCCATTATACTGCTGCCTGTTGCGGTTGCATTTGTTGCATAATCTGTTGAACCTGTGCTGCTTGCTGGTCTTCCTCAGACGGAATCATGCCAGTCTGCCGCAAGTAATCTTCCACATCTGCTCGCATTGAGCGAGCGTTGTTAGTGTCTACCTGCTCGTACCCAGCCAGCAGTTGGTCTAGTCGAGCCATAATTGCTTGCTGCCCTTCTGGACTAATCTGCAAGCCAGCCTGCCTCGCTTTCTCTAGGTACTGCATTAACACGCCGATTCGAGCGGGATGCTCGTTAACCTGACCCGCAGGGATCATTTCTCCGATTAGTAGGGCCGGAAGAATCTGTTGCTCGTCGGTTACTTCACTGGCTGCTTTCTCGTTCGGGTCTTGAACCAGTCTGGGAATAAGGGAGGGGTCTTCCAGTTCGAGGATAGACTTGTCTAACTCAACCTGATTGATCCACGGCGAGTTCATAAACAACTGCTTACGCTGCACCGCTTTGTTCAGCAGCATAGCCTTGCTTACCATATCCATACCACCCCGTGGCTCCAACTGATACTCGTCGTGCAACGCAACAGGGTCAACGGTGAGACTGTCTTCAAGAAATCTATACTGTAGACTTTTCTTATCAAACTGAAGGAGTACGCTCCAAGACATGCGGAACAAATCTCCCAAAGCTTGACGGAAGAGGCGCAGACGCAAATCCATATTCTGCTGCGCTTGAGCGTTAACGGATTCGATCTCAGTGGCAGTGCGGCGATCCCTGTCCGCCATTATTCCATAGTCGGGAACGGTGACTCGCTGCTCGGCTATGGCTTGCGTCTGCTGAACCTCTTTATCAAAGTCCATTGGAGTGCTCGGCATTTGAACCGGAGCAATGCCAAAAGGCAGGATTTGGCCGGGGTTTAGCCTTAAATTAACACTATTAGGCAAGTCTCGCTCGGCTCGGAACAGCGGTTTGTTGAACAGCGTAAAGGCGTCCATCTTCTCGTTCCAGATTTTGCACATCGAAGCCTCGAAAGGTGCAAGCACTTCGCAAACTCCGCGAGGCGAATACCAGCCGCCGTCAGTAATCTCATACTTAGTAACAGCAAAAGGAGGTTGACCGTGATCAAACGGAACCTCCATAGCGTCTCGCAACGGAATCTCTGGGGCTTGCGGAGAGAAACATTCCATCATCCACTTGCCGTCTTCGTCCTGTGTGTAGACTTCCCACACAATTATCTGATCTTCATCATTGGAATGCGTAATCCCCTCACGAATCTCCCGCTCGTACTTCAGATCATCTGTGATGCCGGAGTCCTTAGCGTTGCCGCCCTTAATGCGATCAATGGTTTCCTTACTGGTGTCGTAAATGCCAGAACGCTTGTAGTGCTCTAGGCTCATAGGCATGACCTGTGTGATGCGATCAGCCGTATCCAGACCCTTCGTCCACGGCGGAACGATCATATACATTGGGTCTACCGCTTGGAACTCAACCTGCTTCTTGTCAGGGTTCCAATAAATCTTCATAACCCCCTGACCACTGACAAGCATATGGTCAATCCAACTCATCACCTCAGTGGCGTAGTTGCTCTTCTCGTTTAGCTTGTAGCTAAACCAATGCTCTGCCGCCGTAGTGAACGCACCCAACTGCGAACGCATCGGCACAAAGGTTGCCAGCACATCTAGCCCCATTGCTTGCTGAAAAAACGCAGGCTTGAGTTTATTGATGGTGGTGTCGATTAAGGGGAAATGAAAGTCAGAGGCGTTGGCCCACGGTTTCTGGCGGCGGCGTAAGCCGTCATTCCGCATCTGATACCATAGGGATTGTCGCGTTTCCCATCGTGCGCGACTAGCGACATCCTCAACGATGTCAGTGTAAAGTTCTTTGCTCATACTACTTGCCGTAGGTTGTTTTCTTTTTCTTCTTTTTACCTTTACCGTAAGCCATCTTCAAATTCTCCTCTATACGGGTGCCTTACTCGCTTGCCCGCCCAAGCTGTTATCATCGCTATTTCTACTGATACTGCTGACTCTATGCATCCATCACACACGCCGCCACGGCAAACAGTATCGTAAGCTACTATTTGCCCAATCTCCCCACATACAAAACAAACACCTTCATCTGTCTTAGCGGGCTTTAATGCTGACCGCTGTAAATGCAAAATTTACTTGACTGCTAATAACCTACAAACATGCCATCTGGCAAGCAATCTTCTTTAAAACTTGCTTCGGCGTCTTCGGTTAACTCAGCAAGAGTAGGACGGGTTATGCCACTAAACCTCTCCCACGTTCCCCCTACGCCGCCACCGCACGAAATGCACCCCATCACTGCATCCGCACGGTCAGGACTGTCTAGGCCGCGAGAGCGCATCTTGTCCTTTGGCTCCAGACCCAGCTTGCCTGTTCGGCTGACCTCGGCTCTGCGTGTCACCATCTGCTGATGCAACATACCGTCATCGGGCAGGATAATCTCCCTCTTCTCTATAATTCTTGCGGCAACATGCCACATCTCTGCGGAGCGGTTGGAGTACCTGCTATCAAACGGCTTCGAGCCAAAATTCACCCTATGGATGTCGTATCCCGCATCCATAAGCGCATCACACAACGGAAGACCTAATCCGCCTTCATCAGCGTAGATTTCATCCTGCGCTAAGTTGTGCTTCTTAATTAAATTCAATATCTTGCCGATAGTCACGTTAGTGTTCTTTTCCCGCCACGTTACCATCTCGACCACCTTATTGCCGTTACGCAACGCAAACACACACTCGTCTCCGCCTGCGGCAAAGTCAATGAAGGCAACCCGCATTCCCGTCTGCAACTCAGGCGGGTTTTGCATACACTGCTCCAAAGACTTTTGGTTCAGGACAAGCCCCTCGCTGCTATCGTCCACAAACTCCCCATAGATCATCGAGCGTATCAGCGGACTATTCTCGCCGTACATCTCAATCTGAGTGTCAATCCACTCCTTTGTAAGATGAGGGCAGTCAAATGCGGTAACAGTGTGGCAATCCCAGAACTTACGCTTCTTTGTGAACGATTCGTAGAACTCGCCCGCAGCGGCTCCGGGGCTGCTCATAATTAAAAGTCGTGATGGCTGGCAGCGAGCGATGGCTGTGAAGATAGGATCAGGCACAGTCTTAGCCTCATCGACAATCATCAGAAGGTTCTCTGTCGGCCCCTGCCTGTGCCAGCCCTCAAACTTGCCTGCGTCATTCGTACTGAAGCCGATAGCGCGGCTGCCGTTGGAAAACTCCAGTTCATTGCTAGTTGCCCTCCAGCCCTGACCCAGCCCACGGACGTATTCCTTTAGCTTCGGCCAAAGCTGACCTTCCACCTGACGCCAGACCCCCGCCGTGGTGACCACAAGACTTTGGGGGAAGCGAACCATATGCCACAAGATAGCGGATGCTGCGACAACACTTGTCTTACCAGAGCCGTTAGCCGCCTTCAAAGCTACCTGACACTCTTTCGCCTCTAAAGACTCCAACACATCCCTCTGCCACTGGTACGTCTCTAAGCCTAGAAAGTTCTTTGGGAAGTTGCACAGACGGCTGGCCTCCTCCAAAACCTCCTGCTCTTTTGCAATCTTCTCTAAAGCCTTATGCTTGCGCTTCTCGTCTGGAGACAACACAAGTGAGGGAGCAGGGGCTGGCTTAATCTTGCGGCGAGGTACAATAATGTCCCGCTCACCCTTACGCTTAGGAGGCTCACCCTTCTTAAAGACTGGCTGAACCGTCAGCGTCTTGAGCTTCTTCTTTTTGGCGGGCATTAGTTGCGAGTCTTAATCCGCTCTGGAATCGAAGACAACTGCGAGAGAAGCTCAGGCGAGATACTGCTCTTCGCGGACGAATTGTCGCTTCCAGCCGTCTTCGGACTCCAGTGCGGGAACCGCGATTGCAGGAAAGACAATGCCAGCTTCCCATCGCGGCTTTCTAGAATCTTGTCGATGAACGCCTCCTCAGCGCGAGCTTGAGCCGCCAGCACCTGTGCGTTGAACTTAGGCTTCTCCTTACGGAGTTGATCAACCCGCTTCGCACTGATGCCGCAGGCGGCACAGGCTCCAGTCAGGCTGACACCCTTAGAAAGCTTCTCAAGAAACAGATCGAGCGTTTCGCCCGTTAGGTTCTTCTTCACCGATATCTCGGACATAGGAAAATGGTACCATCAAGTTAAAACGTGTCCAGTTCTTTTTGGGGGGGATGTATAGGGAGGGGCGGCGATGGGGTGGTGGTATCCCCCCGTGGTCGCGCACGATACACGCGCCTGCTACCCGCGCAAGCCTGCATGAGCCTCCCTTATCCTGCCATCAGAAAAACTTATATCTCGCTGCACGCCCGCGCAACCCCCGCCCGCTCTACCACAGCGGAAGTATGCGCCAACGCCGCACGCGCAATCCTCAAGCCTAAAAACAGCAAAGCCTCAGAATGCGCTGTGATGCGTCTTCTCGTGCGAATAGTATCTGAACACCAGAGCATAACCCTATAGCCCCATACAGCAACCTCGCGCCAGTACGGCCATATTCCCAACGCGCAACCCAACCCACAAAAACAAGCCCAACCCACGCCAACCCTGACCGCCTCAAACGGTATCGTTTGCCCATCCATCGCCAGCCCAACCGCCAACGCCAACGGCCACCGGATAAAACTTGCGGGCAATGCGCCTTTTAGCTTGTGCAAAGGTACATTCTATGGGATTCTAAACCCGTGCCGCGCGTGTGCGGCACTCGCGAGAATTAGCCACTCGCGATTGACATAACCCTGCAGGCTACAGGGAAACGAAAGGTAAAAGATGAAAGATTCATTGCGTAACGAACTAGTGCAATTCCACAACGGGAGCGTTTCAATTGAGGATTCAATCCGAAAAGAGGCAGACGCCTTCCCAAAATCGGCCACCAAAAAAGGGCCGGAGTTGCTAGTGAAAATACTAGAGGCCACAATCTCCGTCATCTGCGAGGCAGATAAAGAGAACAAAAAGCCAAAGGAGCACCCAACTTACCGCACAATCAATGATATCTGTAACCGCATTATAAGTGAAAAAGGTTGGCCCAAGAAAACGGCCAATACTCGCGGCACTGGCAATGATTTGAAAAAGCTTGCCGATGCTATCACCAAAGCGGTCGCAAATGAGGCGGATTCCATTGAACCCACCGACAACCTGCGCGACATCCTTCCCCGCCTAACGGGGGCAGGAATTCAAGCTGGGATCGCATTTGCGATTGAGGGTGCCAACGCTACCAAAGACCGCGAAACGGTCGAAAAGAAAAGCGTTAGCGTGGTGCGTAAGATGAACAATGAGCAGCGCATCTGCTTTGTTCACGATATCGTATGGGCGCAAGCCAAAAAGATTGTCGCCGAGTACAAAGCGAAAGCACCTGATGCGGCGCAGGAAAGCAGCAACGCGCAAGCCAATGCTGAAGAAACCGTTGAAAATGCCATAAAAGAAAATGGCAAAAAGTTGCAAGACATTGCAAACAAGACGGCCACCAAAGGCGGCAAGCGCACACGCGGACGCGGCAAAAAGGCCACCGCGAAGGAATAAACCTAGCAACAAACCCACCCGAAAGGGTGGGTTTTTTTGTGCCCATACATTGCCGCCCCTTGCCAATATGGCGGGATTCTTTATGGTTGACAAAAAGGTACCTTTAGCGTACCATAGTGGCTGAGTTGGTAGGTATGCCAACACGATCTTTTACATCGGCAAACGATACCGTTTGCCACTGAGGGAAGGAGAGATATCCTGCGGAGGGGTGACGGTTAACCGAGCGAAAGCTCGAGACGGTCGCCCGCACT
>Ga0208666_1000973_pt1 | contig 13048 bp, 16 predicted proteins | sample 5B_taG_FD_184078 | JGI IMG/M metagenome (GOLD analysis project Ga0208666, IMG submission 184078) | Marine viral communities from the Subarctic Pacific Ocean - 5B_ETSP_OMZ_AT15132_CsCl metaG (SPAdes) (version 2) | ecosystem: Environmental > Aquatic > Marine > Oceanic | place: Pacific Ocean...
GATTGATTATCGCCCATAATATGTCCAATCTCATGCAAAGCTGACACATAGTAACCTGTGTTTTTTGTAGGTCTTATGTGAATATGCTTTTGACCTGGATTAGCATAATATCTAGGTATTTCGTCATTTAATGATTGATAAGTAACAGTGATGCCATAATCTGCACACAACTGCTGAATATGTAATGCCATATCTATACGTCTAACCAATGGTCTCATATTCTTGCTCCTCTCGTTTGATCTCGTCACGAACATATTCTTCCCAATGCTCGCCATAAGATTTTTTAATTTTAGCAATGGCTTGTTCATTTGTCATGCCATCATCATTAAGATAGGAGTAAAAGTCCCCCATTACTCCTATCATCATATCTTTATATCTACTCATTATGCATATTCCTTAAATATTTCTAAGGCTTGATCGAATGGTAGAAAGTTTAAACACTTATCCACCATGTGAGGATATTTTCTTTCAAGATGTCTGACAAACGCATCATCATGTCCTTTGTCTGTGGAATTTCTTTTAAAAGAAACTATAAACTTTTCATCTTTTTCTTTTTCAATACAAAGATATTTCTTTTTTAGTTCTTTCTTTAACAATTTAGCATCAAGCCAATTATATAATTCTTGATGGCAATAATGCTCTAAGTCTAAATCTGTGGAATAGGTCTTTCCACCATACTCCCAAGTCTCTTGACCAAACTTTTCAACGCACCATTTATCAATGTCTTGAAGTCTAAAATCACATTCGGGATAGGTGTGTTGTCTATCACTTCCACCATGTCCATCATTAGATACTTCAACTGCTTTTTTGCCATTGATGTAAACTGTTGCATTGTAACAAGGTGTTTCTTCTGAACCTCTTGCATAGTGACTAATATTTTTTACTTCTAATTTAACTATACTCATCTACTTGCTCCTTTTTGATAGTTATTTATATTCATAGATAGCAATCATTACATAGATAGTCAAGCATAAAAATAATTATTTATAAATCGTCAATTATGTTTCTTGAAAAAATTTGTGTAGGTTTCCTAATAACACGACCGTACTCAACTTCTTTGGCTGCCCTGGGATCATCTTCGAATAATTGTTCGGACTCATCTAGCACAGTTTTTTTGTTTAATATTTTTTTTGTATAGGCACGAAGATCGTTATAATTTTTACTTACTTTACTTAATTTTCTTTTCTTAGACATTGTCTGTAGCCGTTGTAGCCTCGTATTCTCCACGAGACATAACGCCATCAACTGTTCCGAGCCACTTACGACCTCCCGATGCAGAAAAAGAATACTTCCCGATGCGAGCTTCTCTAATAAGTTCCCGAACAATTCCATCAATACTTCTTTGTGTAAGGTTGTTTAAGACTTGTGGTGCATCATGGTCTGACGCTAGTCTTTGTCCTATAGCATCTGCACCTGACTGTTGTGTCAAAGCTCTGCCCTCCCTCTCACAGGTTGCAATCCAAGCGTATAGAGCATCCTTTTTAATCTCTCTATTTGAGCCAGAATGCAATCGTTTGATCTCTTCTGTCTTATCTTCTAATAATCCAGAGTAACTATTTCTAACAAAATGTCTAATATTTCTGTTGGCTGGTCCATTACTTTTTACAACTGCACCATCAAAACATCTATTACGTTCATACTCAGTTCCAATATCTTGACAACGTCTACGACCACTTGCCTCATCGACTTGCCACAATGCGAAGGCACATCTGACACCATCAACAAGTGCTGACGTACCTCTAATGAGCAACCTTGCTTGTTCAGGAGTATTGATAACAGTATCATCTTTAATCTTTGTCATATGGTGACACATAATCACCGAAGCTCCAGTTTCAGTTCCAATTTGAGCTAATAATCCAGTTAAAGCTGCTCCTGCAGCAGGATCTGCATTGACATCAGCATGCACAAACGAAGCTAACGGATCAAAAATAATGAGCTTCAGGTCATTTATCTGTAATAATTGTTCGTATAATTTGTTAAATTCTTCGCTGGTGCTGTATCCATCTCTAGTATCCTGAAGTATTGGAAACACACCTCCTACATTCGGAAGTGACACCACACGAAGCTCATGCCTGTAGGAAAATCGCAAATTGTTCGGATCTAAACGCTCAATTCTCCTGTGCATTTCTGCTTCATCATCTTCTGCTGTAAATATAACCACGTTACCAAACTCCCCGATGGAGCTCCCAAAACTCTCCGATAAGGGCTGACCCGATGCTACTTTCATTGCTAGATCCAATGTCATCATACCTTTACCAGCATCTCCTGCTGCCGAAAAAATTATTGGTACACCTAACGGAAATGTGCCATCGACTAAAAACTTTTGTTCGGGTGCATGACCTTCGAATCTGCTGACCAGGAGGCTATCATCTAGTAAATTTATATTACGCTTTGTATGCTTGACTGTTGTATTTAAAAAATGTTGTACATCAAAGCTTTCAGATATGGCATCAACTGCATCCCAACCTTCAGGTTTACCTCTTGGTGGTGTTAATGTTGTAACCGATCTAGCTCCTGCATTCAAAGCCAGTTCCTGTACTAGTTCAGCTACCTTACGACCTGCATTGTCATTATCCCCCCATATGATAAGTTCTTTGTCCTGTAAAGGGCTAAAATCAAATCTACTGGCTGATTTACGTGATAACATCCCTGCACCACCCATAGTGCAGGTAGCAGTATATCCGATCTCATTTAAAGCATCAGCACACTTCTCGCCCTCAACCCATATAATTTTATCAGAAGCAACAATATTTGGTATGTTATATAATGGTCTAACATCAGGAATCCTTGGATATGGCGAGTCTGTAAACTGTCTAAACTCTTTCTTAGGCTTTCCATGACTATCCATAACTGGATTACCAAGCTCGTCTTTTATATTATATCTTCTGACACGGCATAATATTTCCCCATCACCTGACAGGTATAAATGTTCGGAGTCATAAGGTGTATTTACGTCAATAGCTCTTTTAAATGTTATTCCTAACTCTTGTGGTATGTCTTGTTCAACTGGAGGAGGAGCCGTTTCGTCCAGATAATTTGCGAACAATTCTTTTATTTCAGGTAGACGCATACCTCTACCTTCCATCAAAATTTTAACTATACCCCCGATACCCTGTGATCCGTTGAAGTCTGAACCCTTCATAAAATAAGGTGACCTTGGATTAATATCTATTTTAAGAGATTTACCAGCCTCTCCATCTAATGACCCGATGGTGAACACGTCACCCCGAACAATTCCATGTGGAAATGTATTTTTTAATTCATCTATTTGCACACTGGCTGGAACTTTTTGACTTATCATATCGACTAATTCATTGGCTGACATGTCTCTATTCTTATTGCCAAGTTTTATAATGTTCATTATACTAACCTCACTTCATTGGCTGAAGTATATGGGGGAGATGCTACCTTCTCCCTCATATTAATTACTCCAACAACTATCTTGAAACTCACAATATTTACAAGCAAAGTAATCACGAGAATGTGCTATACGTGGCAACATCTCATTTGCTTTTGTGGCTTCTAATATTAAAACTGCTTTATCACTGATCTCCTGTGCAAGGGCTTTGTTAAAAGGTATAAACTCATAATATATATCGCTTGTGTTTTTATTAAGCACAGTAAACAAACAAGGATTGTCTGTTAGTTGCATATAAGCTTGATACAATGCAACTTGTGCAGCATACACAGGATTAGCTATTACCACACCTTTCGTTTGAAACTCTCTAAACTTTTTATCATTGGCTGACTTACATTCCCACAACATAGGATACTTTGTCTCCAAAGGTCCGTTACATATGACACCATCTATATGACCTTTTACTTCTCCTTCTGCTATGCTAAATCCAAATTGTTCGCCATTTTTATCCTGGACTCGCAAATCAAACCCAGCTTGTCTTAGCCAACCAGCCACACTAAATTCTATTTCGTGACCAAACTGAAATATACGTAGTGTCTTAGCATCAAAGTCCCGATCATCATCAATAGTTTGACCCATATACCGATATTGTATCTTTCTGGAACAGGAGTCTCCTAAACTAGAAGCACCAATATATGTTCTTTTTTTGACCTCCTTGTTCCGATCAACAATAGCTTTATCTATTATATTTGATATTTCCTGCTGCAACATTTTAGAAGGGTATTTCGTCATCTTCGAGTATGTTTGAGTTTGGATTAAGGTCGAGAATGCCACTATTGTCTCCACTAGCTGATTGAATGGCATCAATTATGGCAAGAGCTTCGTCTCGTGTCAAATGCTGCAGTTTTTTATCCCAACCTATTTTTGCAAATTGTTCGGACAGTATCTTTAATGTATCGTGTCTGTCCCTGTTACCATGTTGTTCCATCTTTTTCCTCCTCCTTCTGTTACCATAAAATCAAAATAATGACTGACACCTAAAAATTCAGCCACTATTGTACCACCTAATAATTCATCATCCGTGTCATCAATAGCTTTCCCGATAAATTTATCAATATGATCTAATACATGATCGTTATCATCCTCTAAAAATATTGGCACAACTATACTACCCTCAAGAATATATTGAGTATTACTTTTAGATTTCATGTTTAATTGATAATCCACGTTAATTCTTGCCACTTTTACCCTCTGCCCATAAAGCTCCGTATCCTATTACATCTATTGGATTATCCATATTTTTTGGATTTTGAGAGTCCCGAACAAGTTTTTGCACTATGCAAAATTTATATATGTCATCATAAGTAAGTTCTGCTTTAAGTTTATGTCTCCATAATACATTCATAATTTTAGCTATTGACTCATGTGTATCTTTTGCATCTCCATGTGTCCTAGCTCTAGCTCCGTTAATTAATTGTTCGGCTTTTTGTAATGCTTCACTACGCTGCATTCTCATCTCCTCCATAATAATCTAAAACTCTGCCATCTATTTCTTTTTTGTTCCACAAGTAATTTAACCAGCATGCAGCTTTATATTTACTAAAACTTAAGTCCAACTGACTTACAATTTTGTTCTCTCTAGCCAAAGCCTCTCTTTGTTTATCTGTCATAGCTTGGTTGAGCCATCTTTTACCTTTCTTAGCTCCATCACTATCTTCAATTTCCCTCAAAAAATCATCAGCAGAAGCCAAAGCTTGTTCTTTGGTCCCAACACCTACAACTCTAAGTTTACCTCTTGTACGCTTAACTAAGGCTACAGAAACGTCATCTAAATGTGCTACTAAACCAAAACCATTAAATCCACTAGCTGACATGCACCTGCCATTGTTAAATAAATCAATCCATCTAAACGGAGATCTATCAATAAGATCAACCTCTGTCATCTCAAATGTTTCAAGCATCTCCTTTGCCTGCATCTCGATCTCATGTCCACACATAGGACAAACACGGACACTCAAAGGTATAAGACATTTACAATTAGGACATACTTTCTCAGGTCCTGATCCTTGTTGCATTTTATCTTTGCCATCAAGATCAACACCCTCATCTAAAGATCCATGTGTCAACACACTCGTGCCAAAGTCTAATACAATACAATCTTTTTTAATTATTCCAGGATGTGTCTCAGGATCTATTGTTCGCAAACCACGACCAATCATCTGCACCATTGTGGATTTGTACGAACATGGTCTTGTAAGCACAATGCAACTGACAGGTGGTGCATCAAAGCCCTCTGTTAATACTGCAACATTAACCACGACTTGTACGTCACCATGTTCCAGATCATGCAGTATTTGTTTTCTTTCTTCCGATGGTGTTTCACCTGTGACAATTTCTGCACGGATTTTAGATCTTCTAAACTCATCACATAAATCATGTGCATGAACCACTGTGCTACAAAATATAACTGTCTTTCTGTTTCCTGCTTTTTCTTGCCACTCTTCGACAATCTTTTCGTTGATTGCACGTTTGTTCATTATCTGCTCGACCTGTCCCATGTCAAAATCTGACACAGTTTTACGAACATTTTGTAAATCCTGCTGCACTCCGACATCAATTACGAATGTCTTTGGTGGTACAAGAAAACCCTCTCGTATAAGATTAGCTATCTCGATCTGATGTGAGCAGTTGTTGAACACACCTTTTAAACCTTTTCTATCTCCACGGTTAGGTGTAGCAGTAAAGCCAACAATCTCAACTGACTCATTAGCTTCTTTAACTTTGTTTATAATTCTGACATATGTATCTGCTATGGCATGGTGACTTTCATCTATCACCATCATGTCTACTTTGGACATATTAGCTAAATTGTTCGGTCTGGATAGTGTCTGCACCATACTAAATACTGTGCTACCATCCCAGTTTTTTTCTGAAGCATCTACGATAGACGTAGATATTTTTGGATTAACACGAGAAAATTTGTTTTTGTTCTGTCCTACAAGCTCATCTCGATGTTGCAGCACTAAAATCTTTTTGCCTTTTTTGTATCGTTTGCCAATCAATGCAGATAGCATAATTGTTTTACCTGCACCTGTTGGTGCAACAACTATAGTATTCTTATGCTTATCCAAAGCATTAGAAGCATCTTGTACTGCTATTTCTTGATATGGTCTTAAAATCATTTGTCTCTCATTGGCTATAAATGGTGGGTAGTTTTAGGGCATCGCACTACCCAAGCGACTTGCAAGTAGACTAAGGTCAGTTAGCCCTTGCTATGCTTTCCATCATTACTTAGCCCAATCAGGTACTGCATTACTATTAGTAGTAGGTGCAGGCGATGGAGTAACAGGTGCAGAACCACCACCACTTGGTATGTAACCATCCATACCTTGTGTCATAACAACTCTGCATTTATTCTGATCAGCATATTGAGGATTATTAGATTTCTCAATACCAACTTTTACACAAACATTCATACCATTTATGGTGGCAATACCACCTTTTTGCATGTCTATTTGTCTTACTGCTTGAGCTTGTGGCGAAGCATCCATTGCAGAAATATCATTATGACTTTCTACAACTGCCTTCAACCACTGTAATCCAATCTTTTTTGATTTAGATACACCATTATCATCTTTGGCATCGCCATCAAAAAAATGATTAGTCCAAAATTTACGCTTATCGAATGGACCACCAATAATAGTGTACTCAACATCAAGCCATTTAGCTGATGAAGATGGTGTATCCTTAAATATAGGTGTATTACTTAATTCAGGAATTACCACTGCGTGTGGTCTAATGGTAATAATTGCTCTTGCAATAGTACCTTCAGGGATAAGTTCGAAATCAGAACCACCCCCATTTTCAATATTATTTAAATCAATCACTGGACTTCTCCTTTCTGTGTTGGTTGTGATTGTGGATCAACAAATGTTAAATCCTTTTTCTGTGCAGATCCATTAAGCTTATTTATAAGTTTACCAAGATGTGGCTCTTCAATTACATCAAGCTTACCTGATCTATCTTTGGCTGGGTATCCCCATTCGTTAAGAGTTTGACATACAAAAGCTCTGTATGGTTGCACACCATCTGTACCACCCATAACTGTCATTGTAATAACTTCATCAACAATTCCAGGTAGTTCTCGTGCAGTTTTAGAGCCTTCAATTTGCAACTCGTAGTTGGTACGACCATAGTCATCTATCTTAGAGTCAAGTATGCCAACTAAAATAACATTTTTATCTCTAATATGTTGTAGATGCGTAAGCCATCCCATCATTTCTCTTCCGTGCATACCATAGGCAGATCTAGTATCAACTTTACCAGACCTTTCTATAACATTATCAGGGTGAGACATGCAGTATTGAAAACATAAACGTCCTGCAACTGTAATACTATCAACAAATATAGTATCGTATTTGTGCATTTGAACTAATTTGTCACCAAACTCCTGCATTACTCTTTCGTAATGGATATGGTCATAAGGCTCTCTTGACAAAGATGGATTGACACCACCAATGTAACAAACAAAATCACGACACTCTTGCCATGTTTTAGGTCTAATTACATCAATAGGAAAATCCTTAATTGCAGTATCGCCTGCCTCAAGGTCAATAAACAAAGTCTTATCAGGATCAAGAGTGCGAGCAAGAGTTGTCTTGCCCACACCACTTTGACCACAGATGACCATCTTATGACCTCTTTTTTCTGCCATACGTTGCTCGGCAGTTATTATTTCTAAAGCCAATTAAGCCTCCTCTGGTTGTACAAGATCAATATTTATTGTTCCTTGCTCGACAGTTCTGGCTGGCTGAAGCTTATCAATAATAGCTGGAGGAGCATTTGTATATTTTCTCTCTTCCACGGCATATGTTACTTTTGCATAATGCCTTGCATCTTCAGGGTCCATGCTATCGAAAGCATCTCGCAATGCCTGTTGATCCCATGTTACTTTTTTATTAATGGAAACCTTAACTTTATCTTCTTGTTCAGAAAATATAGTAGTTGTACCAAAGTCTTTACCTTGTCTCTGTAAATCTTTATGAGCATCGTTAAAGAACCTTGCTGACAAAAGACTGTTAAGCTCTTCCATCTTCTTTTTTTGTCGATCAATCTCCTGCTTCAACAAGATCTTCTCCTGTAAAAGCTGCTGATCGTTCATGTCATAGAAATTCTGTGCCATACTAACCTCACTTTCGTTAAAATTTCTACTTGCAAGGTTAAATATAGACATCATTACATATATGTCAATACCTAAACTATCATTTTTTTATTTTTTTACTTGCAATATAAATATATTGTATTATGTATTGTAGTAATGATTGCAAAATCAATTATAAAATCCAATCAGTCAATGGAGGAAAAATTGGACAAAGACGATAAAAAAAATAAGAAAGATAAGAATAAAATTCATATCACTACTGATTACAATTTGTTTACTTATCTTGTTGGTAATAGAGATATAGTAGACAAACATGTCAAAGATTTATCTTCTCAAATAGATGAAAGAGATCTCAATATCCCTATTATTGTAAATGAAAAAATGGAAGTATGTGATGGTCAACATAGACTTGAAGCTTACAAAATTTTAGGATTGCCAGTTCAATATATAATAAAAGAGGGTTTAACTCTTCAAGATATAAGAAAGTTGAACTCTGTTAATCGTAAATGGACTATGCACGAATATATGATGTCTCACTTTAAGTTACATGCTGAGCATTATATTACCTTAGAATGGTTTGTTAGAGCTTTTGGTTTTAGTGTATCAGACTCACTTGCTATGCTAAATGGTAAGGGTTACTTAGATCAACACGACTATCGTGAGTTTCGTGAGGGTGGTTTTAAGGTACATGATTTAGAAAAAGCCAAAGAAATAGCCCATGCCATTATGTGGATAGGTAATTACTTTGATAAATGGAAAAAGGGTAACTTTATTCGTGCTATGATCTCAGTTATGAATGATAAGTCCTTTGTCTGGTCAATATTTAAAAGAAGGGTAGAAAACTTTTCTGCTAAATTAACTAATCAGGGTAGTAGAGATGACTTCATTATAATGATTGAAAGACTTTATAATTTTAAAACTAGTCCTGATAAAAGAATTAGACTAAAGATTTATGGCAAAAGGTCGTAATTGGTATAGTAATTGCAAAGTTACTGTATCAGGATGATTTGCCACTACCATTGAGAAGATGTGTAAAAAAATTCTTGATATAAGGCTCATACAGAGGGGGTAAAGACCCTCTCCTGTATGATTCTACCTGGAAATTACCGTTTATTTTTGTAAGAAAGATGTATGTCTATACCGTGTATAGCTTTCATCATTTTCTTTTTTAATTTAAATTCAGGTGTCAAAATGCCTTTTGCATCCTCTATAATTAATTTAGAAAATCCATCCTCCTCCTGCTGAAGGTATCTAAAATCAGCAATGTAATCACAAATTTTAATATCGTTAACAGATAATTCGTATTTTATTTGACGTTCTAATTCGGTAACAACACCAGCTCTCTCCATAGCTTTTAATTGTCCCCACCTTTCTGCCTCCCACTTTGAATCAAATTTTAAACCAAAAGCTAATGTTTTTTTTGCAAAATACTTATTGTTGCTTGTTCTGTTCTTTTTGGGTATAAATGGGTATGAATAGGTCATGGAGGTAGTATAATGACAGATACAACAAAATTCAAGTCAGTTGGTTTAGACATCGAAAGTTATGAAAAACTTCAAAAAATAACCAAACATCAAAGAAGAAACATTAGACAACAATTAGGACTTATGATTGATCAGGAATTTAAAAAAGAAGAATATAAAGATTACAGAGCTAAAGTTACCAGTTTAGGATTAGGTGCTATCAACAGCCTTCATACGAGAGACTAATCTATTTGCACGATTAGGAACTTGCTTGTGCCATTTTGAATCTTCCATTTGTACTGCAGCTTCTTGCCAATCTCTCTCAGCCACAGCTTTACATAATCGTCTGAATTTGGATAATCTTGGTCTGCCCAGGTTGAACATCATATTGGCTAAAATCTGCTGCACCTCTTCTGGAAGATCCTGAAAGTTACCGAATAATTGTTCGCATTCTTCTATTGTCACCTGGACATCTTTATCAAACAATTCGTTGACACGTTCTTCTGATACTGGTGTACCTACTGGTTTGTCGTACTCTTCATCCCACTCTGTCAGCAAATGCCCAATTCCTACGGTCTTCAAATTTAAATGGTCCAAATACACGGAATTTACACAGCCCTCATCAATTTTAAGGGTATCTCTTAATTGTTCTATGTTCACGGATTACCTCTTGTTCTTTGTGCTATTGCTATGTTCTGTGGACTAAGACCCAAGGAAAAAGCATTAGCTGGATTAGATATGTTTATACCAGCAAGTTGAGTTCCTGCTGCTGGTGGATTTATATTAGGAGCTGATGCAGTCAAACCTCTTGCTTGATTAACTCCTGCTCTCGCTTGATTAATAGCTGGTCCTAACTGTTGAGTTACATTTCTTATTTGATTTTTAACACCAGAGCTTTCTAAAACAGCATCAACTTGACTCTCTGCTTCGGTTACAGCGTTATCAATTGTTTGACCAGTTGATTGACTCAAAGCTTTACCAATTATAGATCCAAGACTTTTTGCTCTTTCATCAGGTCTCTTAAACTGTTTAAGAGTTATACCATTATATTGAGATATAATGTCATCATAATAGCTTTGTGATAACATTCTATTACCTAATATTGTAAACTTTGCAAGCTTACCTAAGTTTTGAAATGGTGATGCAGCTATATTCGCTGCAACAAGATCTCCACCTTCTGCAGCTCTAGCATTAAATTTTAGTATTTTACCAAACTTTTCCATACTTTCACCAACGCCACCAGGGAAAATTGTTCGGAGTTTACCATCTGCTGCAGCGTCTAAAATTCTATCTGCAAAAGCATTTAACGACTTACCATCTGTCATAACAGACTCACCAAAGTCATCAATCATACTATTTATGTAATAAGCTCTAATTTTTTGTAATCCAGCATCATCTTGATTTCTAGCAAAGTAATTAATTATAGGTCTAATTTCAGAGTTTTTAGTTTGTTTTTGCACTAAAAATCTTGAAGCTTCTAATGGATCTAAATCTAATGTTTCGTCTTGTAGCTTATTTATTATTCTGTTTTTCTGTTCTCTAGCTAATATTTTTTGAGTTTCAGAAAGTCCTCGCAGTTTAGTAAGTAAACCCTCCATACTTTCAGTGCCACCAACTGCATCTCTGTATTGATCTAAAACACCTCTGGCTTGCAGACCTGATATTTTTACGCCACCTATCTCATCTGCTAACTTTAATATTTCATTTGTTTTGTCTCCAAACAACTCTTTTGCTGTTGTGCCAAGACCCTTTACAGCCATCGCAAACTTAGTGCCATTGAAATCTTTTACATTTTTAAAATTTTTGATTCCTGATGTTTCTATAGCGTCTTCTAAAAACTGATTACCTGCTCTTGCAATAAATTCATCTGCAACTTCATCTCCAGATCTACCAGCTCTTCCACCAAATTCTCTTAAAAAATCTGTCGCTCTTTTTAGGAATTGTGGGTTGTTAGGTTTGATAATATTTCTGTAGATATCAATATTCATAGGTGCTTTATCAAGCTCACCTGGCATAGTTCTATATCTACTTAAATTTTTAATTGCTTGTGAAGCGTAAAGATCTTCTAAAATACTTTTACCCTCAAAAAATTCAGCTTGTGCTCCTCTAAGTGTTTCACCAGCTCTTTTAAACTTATCGACAGATACTCCTATATTGCCCAATCTTCCAGATAAATCTCTAAAAAGATCACTGTTTTCATCACCCATTTGTTTAAACATATCGTCAACTTCATCTAATAAACCTGAACCATTTACGTTTGTGAGTTCTTGTTTTACAGTATCATTTGAACTCATTCTTAAATCGCTAAGAGTTTTTCTTAAATTGTAGAGTTGATTAAATGATATATCTTTTTTCAATCCATCATCTAACTTTCCACCAATTGATTCAAAAGAATCTATTATGTTTTGAAAAGCTTTACCATCAGGATCTCTTGCAGCTATTTGTGGAGCATAATCACTTTTAATTCTTTTAAGATGATTTGCAAAATTATTAATAAACATAATACCTTGACGACCTAATCCAGCATCATCTCTTAAAATATCATCAACAGCTCTAAATTTACCTGATATAAATGTATCAAATTCATCTGAAGCACCTTTAAATATAGTAAATAAGTCATCATCTACAGAGCCATTTTCATCAGCAGCTCTTTTAAAAACACCTACTGCACCTTTCATTTGCTCAATAATTTGTCTTTGTGCATCTTTTTCAGCACGTATCAATTGTTCGTTGTTATCGACCATGCCTCGCTTAAGTATTTGACCAACGTCTACTGCGTCAGCTCCTTCTAAACCAAACTTTTCTTTGTAAGCGTCAATAACTTGCTTAATAACATCATTATTATTTTTTAATCTATCTGATGTTTTAAATATTTTTTCACCAATCGCCTGTATTCTTGCTACAAGAGATGGTGCTCTGATAGCTGACAATGTAGGCTTCACACCAAAACCACCTCGAACAACTGTGCCATCTTCTTTCGTAACAACACGATTAACAGCTTCAATCTTTTCATCAGCAGATAATCTTGCAAAATCTGCTGGTTTAATTATATTACCAGCTTCATCA
>Ga0208666_1000974_pt1 | contig 13040 bp, 13 predicted proteins | sample 5B_taG_FD_184078 | JGI IMG/M metagenome (GOLD analysis project Ga0208666, IMG submission 184078) | Marine viral communities from the Subarctic Pacific Ocean - 5B_ETSP_OMZ_AT15132_CsCl metaG (SPAdes) (version 2) | ecosystem: Environmental > Aquatic > Marine > Oceanic | place: Pacific Ocean...
CTTCTCTTTTTGATGGTTTTGATAGAGCTCTTCGAGGCGTCTAGAATAATAGAGGTCAACTCATAATTATAAACATGGATCACGTGTTTCAGCTTCCTAACGGTAAAAGCGTTACTGTAAAGGAGTTTTTATATAAAGATGTAAAAGAGTTCTTTTACGATAAACCTCTTGAAGCTAAGGCTGACTTTTTAAACACTTTTATAAAAACTAAAAATTTAAATGTATTAGAAAAATTTATAACTTTAGTTAAGCTGAGAGAAAGATGTATTAAACAATCTGTTACCTTAAACATTAATGGAATAGATAAAGATGTAGATTTAGAATACATTCTCAAAGCATTTAATGAAATATTAGATATTAGAGAAGAAGTTAAAATAGATAACTTTAAATTAGTTTTAGATTACCCTACTGAATTTGTAATATCTACTGATAATATATTTAAAATTATACAAACTATTGAAATAGATAATGAAATAGTAGATCTAAATTCAGTAACTTCTGAAGAGTTTACTTTAATTACAAACTCACTTCCAGCACAGGTATTACAAACCATAACTGATTTTTATAATAGAAAAAAGAAAGCATTAGTAGTTTCAGCCTTTGAAAACGCTGATGTTGAGATAAACTTCTTAAACTCTTCCCCTTTTCATTTTCTTGATACCTTATATAAATGTATAGATCCTAATACGTATAGAGAATATCTATTTGTTCTTAGTAAAAGAATGAGAGATGTTACGTTTTTAGCTAACAGCACCTTTATAGATATATTAGATTATATAGAGCTTTATAAAAGAGAGAGCGAAGATGAAAAAGAAAAAGTTGCAAAAATAAAATAAGAGTTAAATAATAGTATGTCTAACACTAAAGATTTTATCTCTAAATTAACAGAGTTAAAGAAAAATTTTAAGATTTTTATTCCATCTGTAAATAAAGAGGTTAATGCAACGCAAATAAATCTAAAGCAGCAAAAGGATATTATATCAACAGCTGTAAACGGGGTTGTTGGTGCTCTACAATTTACTAAAGCAGTTAATGATGTAATTATAGATAATGTCGATGGTGAAAATTTTTATACCTTCGATAGAGTACCAGTTTTACTAGCATTAAGACAACAATCATTAGGTAATAAAGTAATAGATTCAAAAGATAACATCGTCTCTGTAGATGATTTTGTTAGTAAAGCAAAAGATGTACCTAAGTTTGAGCTTAAAAAAGAGGTGAGTATTGACTCTATCAAAGTAAAATTAAAGATTCCTACTTTAAAGGATGAAAATGTTATTCTTAGGAGAAGTATTTCGGAGATAGAAAATTTAAAAAGCGATAGTCTATCAGATGCAATGGGATTAATCTACATTTTCGAAATTGTTAAAGTAATTGAATCAGTTTCTGTAGGAGAAGAAGAAGTCGAGTTTAATAATTTAAAGGTAGCTGATAGATTTAAAATTATTGAGCAGTTACCATTAGAGTTGTATGATAAGATAACAGGATTTTTATCACAAGTAACACAATATGATAAGAAGATTTTAACTAACGATGAATCTACTATAGTTATAGATGCTACTTTGTTTGATGCTACGGTTGATGCATAAATATATATGTGTCAGATAGTTTCATAAATAAATTAGGCGCTGCATTTTCCGGCGAGACTGCTAAGGAATCTATATCTAAAAATATAATTAAAAAAGTTAAACCTCAGCTTTCTTCTAGTGAAAAAAGAAGATTGCAAGTTGAGTCTACTATATTTGCAGAAACGTTAATTAATCTACAGAGAAAAGAAAAAAAGGATACATTTGGCGAGACTAAAACTAAAAAAGATACTCCTATAGATAAAGCTAAAAATGCAATAAAAGAGGGCCAGGAGAAAGAAAAGGCGCCTAAATTTAAGTTTCCAGGTATGCTAGGTCTAGCAGCAGGTATTATAGCTTTTGCTACTTGGATTTCTGAATTTTTAGGACCTGTAGGTGAGTTTGTATCTAAAGTCTTACCCAAGCTTCTCAAGCCTTTAGGTGGGTTTGTTAGTAAATCATTGAAGGCTATTAAGGGTGGTAAGCTTATGAAGATGCTTGGTGGCATTGCCGCTAAGATTGGAGGTAAGTTAGCTAAATTTGGTAGATTTATACCTGTTATAGGCTCTCTTTTCAGCTTTGGTTTCGGTATAGCAAGATGGAAAAAGGGTGAATATATACCTGCTATATTGGAATTTGTATCTGGTATTTTAAACTTACTGCCATTCGGTGTCACTAATATAGCATCAATGATAATTGATGGCGCGTTGTTATTATATGATCTAGATAAAGAAGCAGCAGCTAAACGAGAAGCAGATCCAACAGGCGAAAGTTTTAGTATGTGGGATAAAATTTTAGAATGGGTCTTAATGTCACCAGGTATTGGAAATATAGTTAATTTAGGAAAAGGTATTGGAGCAATCTTTAGAGGTGAATGGGGTGAAGCTGGTAAGTATTTCATGTACTCGATACCAATTATAGGTAATTTACTCAACTACTTTAATAAAGATGGAAGTCTTGGTGATAGTGGTGGGACGATTGTAGGTAATTTATTTCAAGGAGCTAAAGATTTAGGGTCAACCATATTGAATTGGATTGAAAGTATTCCGGTTATTGGACGTTTTATTACACTGGGTAGAGGTTTTAAAGCACTCTTAACAGGTAACTTTGCAGAAGCTGGTGATTATTTTGCAAAAGCTTTACCAGAACTAGCCTCGTTTATTAATTTTTTAGTGTCGTTAGGCGCTGACGCGGGTGAAAAAGGAGCTTCGTTTTTGAGTGACCTAGGCGTTGATTTTAGTGGTCCTGGTGCATTCTTTAAGTCTATAGGTGATATGATCTTTGGAGGCATATTTGATATGTTATCAGCTGCAGGAGGGTGGGTTAAAGATAAGGTAGCTGGTATGGTTGAAGCTGCTAAAGATCTTCCTGGAAAGGTATGGGAAGGGACAAAAGATGTAGCAGCCAAAGGATGGGGTGCTTTGAAAGGGCTGGTTGGGTTTGATGATTTTCTGGTAAGAGGTGATAAAGTAATTCCTTTTAATAATAAAGATGATGTTGTAGGAATGAAAGAGGGTGGGGCTATAGCCGATCTGATTAGAAACGGTACAGGTATAAATATGAAGGAGTTAGCTGAAGCTATTAGTAGTGTGGTAAAAGGTACACAAAATGAAAAGGACAGTAGTTCATTGATGTCGTCCTTTACATCTTTTGCTACTACCTTAGGGCGAGGGCTTACTAGAGCCTTTAATCCTTTTACAGAAAAGAAAGATACTACTAAAACAGGACTACCTTCTCAGTCTCTCGCTACTATATTAGCTAAAAAAGATAATACAAATATTGTAAAAGATGTTTTTGATAAAGCTGTTACTTCAGAGATTAAAAGGTCAAATGAATATCTAGCACAGCTTGTACAGTTAACTGCAAAGATGGTGGGTAGTCAAGGCGTACCGGTGCCATCTGCTCCTCCAGTACAGCAGCAGAGTAATGATGATTCTATGCAAGGCGATATGAACGGACCTACCTTTGTAGATAGTAGACTTAAATTTAACAGTTCAACATACAGCTTCGCGTAGTTTGACGCTTAAATATTATTATGGCAGCTCTAGACCCATATGAAGGAATAAGAACCGGTAACAATCCTGGGTCATTTGATATTGTAAAAAATTATGACTGGACGTCAGTTCCAAGAAATGTAAGGCTGCGGGATGAAGCACCTTCTGCTTACATTACTGCTTATGAGTTAAAATATTCACAGCTCAAACAGTTTATTGATGGCTATATGAATGTATTCTCTCCACAAAATAGTTCTGCTTCATATGCGGATAGCACAAATCCTGGGTTAGATTTCTATAAAGGTTTATATAGTGTAGCAAGAACGCCATTAGCGAGATTTAACTTCCCATTCTTTTCTGATGAAATGAGATCGTTTAGTACAGAATTTGAAAATACCTTCTCACCTATAAGTCAGAGAGGTGCTCAAATGCTTGGAGGTGATCAAATAATGGGACTAGGAGGGGCAGGAGAAAGTTTATTAGGCGGAGCCATGGCTACAGCAAAAGGTATCGGTGATGTAGGAGGGCAAGCTCTTCAAGATATGGTATCAAAGGGTGCAGAAACTGCTTTTGGCAGTATGAATAAGATGTTAGGTACTAATTTCAAAACTTCAAATCCTGGTACACAAACTGTAGGTGCTCCGGGTACATATATTGAAACTCCAAAATTTTACCAATATAGTAATACAGATAATGGAGTTCAGATAGGTTTTACTCTTTCTAATACTTTAGCAGACGACGGGTTTAATTTAAATTACGATTTTATTACTAAATTTACTAAGCTTAATAGACCTTATAGAAGAGGTCCTATTGGTATGAATTTCCCTGCTATTTATAATTTAGTAATACCAGGGGTACGTTATATTCAATGGGCGAGTTTAGAGTCCTTTACTGTAGGCATGCTTGGAAGCAGAAGAAAAATATATATATCTGGTAAGGGAGACGTTATTGTACCTGAAGCTTATACATGCGATTTCTCCTTTAAATCACTTACACTTGAACCTTCTAACTTTATTGATGAATTAACTGATTTTAATGATGGATTTGGAGGCTATGCTGATAATAGAGATAGTCTAGAGGGTGAAATTGCTGATAGACAAGCAGATCTAGCTAGGCAGAGAGCAGAAGATGCGAAAGAGGCTAAAAAGAGAGCAGAACATGAAGCAGAAGTTGCTAGATATGATAGAGAAGCAGCTGAAAAGAAAAAAGAAGCTGAGAGAAAGGCAGTAGAAGGTGATGAATACGAAGATAATAAAAAGAAACGAGAAGAACAAGAGGCCTTGGAGCGAAAAAGAAGAGAAGAATTCGTAGCTCGTAGTAAAGAAAGACAAGGTTTAGGACCAAGACCACTACAGGGCCCGGGCTTGTAAATTAAAATAGTATAAAAATTATGAGTTTAACAGGAAAAACAGGACAATATCAAGATGAAATAGGCGACTTACCTAGCCTACCTATAAATCGATATGAGCGAATATTTAAAATATACTCGCAACAAAATAACGGTAAAGAGTTTTATTTTTATAACCTTCTCAACAAAATAGAAATGCCTGATAATATAGAAGGTAGTATTCTTGATACATATAAGGTTTTAGCTAAGGAACCGTTAACAACTACTTCACATAATATTTACGGTGATATTCACAGCTGGTGGATTATATATTTGTTGAATAAAGAAACTATTGGTAACAGTTTTTTTGCTGAGGGTGGACAACAGCTTGAATATATTATTCCTGAGTTTAGGGGATTGTTATATCAGCAAATGACACAAGCTACAGTATTTAACAACAAACATTTTTAATGTCAGTAAGTAATAAAAGAAGCGATGAAGCCTTTAAATTTAAGCTAAATGGGGCTGAATTTTGGTGTCAGTTTTTAGTTTCTCGTACTGAAGATGCTGAATCAGCATATAATGATGATACACGAGGGGTAATGTTAACCCAGACTTCTATATTACAGCTTGATATTGAAGAGTCTATATTTGAACCCTTTACTTCTGGGACTATTACTATTAACAACCCGTATGACTATTTTGACGAAAAACATGTTGTAGATGGAACAGGTAAAGATTATCTACATATCAGATTTTATGACTACATCGATCATGAAAATCCTAATTTAGATAAGATACAATTAGAGTATACTTTTGTTATTACTTCAGAGAGCAATAGTGTATCAAAAACTGATAGATCTAATAACTTCAAAACGTTTAAGCTAGTAGACTATAATTTCTATAGACTTAATCAAGCAGTTCCTTACGATGTCTCTTTTCCAAATAAAGATGAAGCTAAATTGATAGGCGATATTATTAAAGATGAGATATTAATTAGAATTTTAGGTGAGGGTGTAATAGATGAATCCAATTGGGATTCTGGTAATCATAAAATTAATAAAACTATGGGGACCTCTTTAGTTTCATTAATGCAAAGAGTTAGATGTGGAGTATATTGGAAGTATTCTGATATACTTAAATATCTTTTACGATTTAATTATACAGAAACTTCTAACGGATTACCTGTCCAGACAATATTACAGTTTAACAGATCTACTAAAAAGTATTCATTAACTCCATTAGACCGTTATTTTAAAGAAAATGAAAAGCGGACAACTGAAGCATTTGCTTTAGGAGATTTAGAGCATACCCCTGAGGTTGAGACAAGAACTTCTACTAATAAAAATAATCCTTTTTCTAAAGACGAAGTTAAATTTAATACATATTCCGGTCAATTAAAAAATACCGAGCTTTCCACTCCTTACACATTTTACACTAATTCATACTTTACCAACTACTTAGTAACTAATTATGATCACTTTCAAGGAGGAAATGTTATAACTAAGATAACTATAGAAGAGACAAAAGCATTATGGGAAGAAGACTTTATTAAATCCTTTAAGTTGATTGGAGGTAATGCAAGACCTTATTTAAATTTTAATCAAGATCCTAATAGACAAGTTAAATCATATGCTATTCCGCAGTTTGATCCAAATGATTGTATAAGCATAGTAAAGGCCCAAATGGTTTCTAATTTAACATTTTACAACCTACAACTTAATTTTAATTTAATAGGTGATACTGAAAGAAGACCAGGTACTTTTTTAGATATAGTTAAATTTTCTGAGGATGAAAATCAAATAGATGGTAAGCTTTTAGGAAAATGGTTTTTAACTAATATACATCATAAGTTTGTAAGAAGTAGATATCAGAATTTTATAACTTGTATTAAGCCTTATGTAGGACCAGATGTAAATGAAGAAGAGGCTAGAAGAGAAAATCAAGAGCCAGTAAATAGTCAAAATCAAACCTCTAGTAATTATTAATAAAATGTCAGCTTGTGTAGATCAATTAGTAAACGAATTAGTAGATGATGTTAATGGATTCTTTAACATTAAAGCTCAAGTATTAAGATCTCTTTTTGTTAATAAAGAACAGTTTGAGAATCTTATTGTTCGAGATTGCGATGGGAAGCTTCAAGGTGATTTTATGCATAATTTTTCAGAATCTGAATTAGATTTTATGGAAAATTTCTTACAGATATTTGAATTAGGTTTAGATCAATTAGAAAAATTTATGGGTATGTTAGCTTCAGCTGAAGGTTTATTAAGACTGGATGAATGTACTATTCTATACTATTTAAGACAGCTTTTAAATGGACCATTTGCATGTGCAGCTGAAGATATAGCTAGACTAGCATCTGGACAGGATTTAAATCTATTAGCTTCAGTAAATGACGGTATCGGTACCATAGGTAATGCTGTTAGAAGTAATATATCTACTGCTGTATATGGCTTAGAGCCTGTTAATGCATCAATTGATTTATATAATAAACTAGCTCCCTATACACAAGATTGTATGAACGAAGGTTCAAGAGTAGCACAAAATATTTTTAATTATAATTTTGAACAGAGTGTATATAATGATAATACTCTTCCATTTATAGATAAACTACCACAGCTAAGAGTTAATAATGAATACTCTAGAGGTTTTACTAATTTTGCATGTGGTAATTTTAATTTAAAAGATGTACCGTTTTTTAATATATTGAAAGATATATCTAACAACATATTCGATTCTATAAGACAAGCCTTAGGACCTGCAGCTTATAAATTATTTGAGTTTAGAAAGTTTGTAAATATATTTTACTTGGAAGGTAGTCAAGCTTTTAGTATATTAAACGGAGTTAATAGACTTTTAATTTCTTTAGATAGGACTGAATATGCTGTAAAGAATAGAATAATTAAAGAAAAGTGTCAAAATGCTCTAACTAATATTCTTGGATTCCCTATAGAAAACGATCAAACATACGAGCTGCAGATGCAAGTGGGAGATGGAGTTTATGATTTATATACCTTAAATGGACTGTTTGGTGGTCCAGCTGGAAGAACGAGTCAAACGTTTGTAGATGGTGGTGGTGATATAAGTATAGATGACTTATCTGAAGAAGATTTAGCTGCTGCTGATGTATCTATAGTTAAAAAAGAACTTTGTAATGATGAAGAAGAATGTAAAGATCTTGACTTTTAAACATCTATAACTTCTTCATCTTTATCTATTAATGCTTTCATTATATCATCTCTCGATAAAAGCATTTTAGTTTGATTATCAGCTATATTAAGTCTTTCTTTACTCTCGACATCCATTTGCTTAACAGCAACTTGCGTCTCGTTTCTTTCTTTAGCAGTATGAAGACGATTAAGAGTCTCAATAGCAGATGAAGAGGCTTTAATTAATTCAGCTAAGGCAGCAACATCTCTATTTTCAGGAGCTGAAGAGATATAATCATTTACATTGTCTACAATACTAAGAGATTTCTTAATAAGCTTACCTGAATTTTGAATAAGAAAGTCCTCTAAGTCGTCTTTATTCAACACGCTTTCTTCTATAGGAGCTTTTGCTATCTTATTATTACTCTTTAATTGACTAATAATATCGTTAACAGCTTCGTCTAATTCTTCAGCCATACATATATTTAATCTCCACTTGAAAATTTTACATAGTATATTATTATAGGTATATGGTTGTAAAGTTTAAGAAGACGAATGATAAAGCTGTAATCCCTTCTAAAAATAACGAATCGGATACTGGCTTAGATGTTACTTCGGTTGAAGATAAAGTAATTCCTGCGCGAGGTTCTGCAGTTGTAGATGTAGGATTAAAGTTTGCTTTTATCGATCTAGGATTCTGGGTTAAGGTTGAAGGTCGTTCGGGTTTAGGATTTAAGCATGGCATTATACCTCATCCTGGTATTATTGATCAAGGTTACCGTGGAGATGCAGGTATTAAGTTGTATAATAATACTGATAAGGATTACGAAGTCAAAGCTGGAGATAGAATCGCGCAGTTTGTAGTTTATAGAAACTATCCTGTTGAAATTTCTGAAGGTGAGATTGTAGAATCTGCTCGTGGTGAAAAAGGCTTTGGTTCTTCTGGTAAATAATTATGATTGATTTTGATAAAATTTGGGTTGAAAAGTATCGTCCGGCTAAGCTTGATGATATTATCTTAGATGAACGTACTCTTAATATTGTTAAAGAGTTTAAAAATGAAATTCCTAATCTTCTCTTTGTTGGTAATCCTGGTACTGGTAAGACCACCCTTGCTAGAGTTATTGTTAATGATATTCTCGGATGTAATTACCTTTATATTAATGCTTCTGATGAGTCTGGTATCGATACTATTAGACATAATATCACTAATTTCGCTCAAACTAAGTCATTTGATGGTGGCGTAAAGGTAGTAATCTTAGATGAGGCTGATGGACTTACTCCTCAGGCGCAAGCTGCATTGCGTAATACTATGGAGACGTTTGCTAAGTATTGTAGGTTTATTCTTACTGCTAACTATAAGCATAAGATTATTCCCGCCTTGCAATCTAGATGTCAAGCTTTAGATATTAAACCAGTATTAGAGTTAGCTGTAAAGCGTTGTTACTATATCCTTAAAAATGAAAATATTAAAGTATCCGATGAACAAAAGAAAAAATTCGTACAGCTGGTCAAGAGATTCTTCCCTGACTTACGGAAAGCGATTAATGAGATCCAGAAAAACGTTATTGATTCAGAGCTGTGTATTGCTAGCATTAATAGCGATAACGAGTTGCTCGAAACAGTCTACAAGAAAATAGTAGGTAAGAAGAGTCTCGAGGCAAGAAAGTATCTAATCGAAAATGAAGATAGATTTCAAGGTGATTATGATACTCTGTTAGCTAACTTTTTAAACTATATCTATAATACTAACTTACAAGACGCTCAAAAGAAAGCTTTTATAGCTAATATAGCTGATCATTTGTATAAGAGCGCATTTGTAGTAGATAAAGAGATAAACGCTTTCGCGTGTCTAGTAAATCTAGAAAAATGTATATAGCAGTCTTAGTACTTTTTAGCGTCTATGTTATATATACCGAAACATATCTGTTCGGTCTTTTTATACTTGCTTGTATCAATTTAATTCTTAATAAAAATATTAAGATTAATAAGCGCTAGGGCCTTTAGTTAAATCACCCAAATATTGTTGCGTATAAGACGTAGCAGCTGGGGAAGGAGTAACAGCATTAGATGGAATATCTACGTTGCTATCAGGAAGAGCTCTATCAGGGCTTTCTTCTCTAGCTTCCGGAGCTTGAGCTGTTTCAACTTCTTCAGGCTTAATATTTACATTTCCCTTTTTCTTGAATGCATCAGGAATAGGAGGAAGATTAGGATAAAATTCTTCTGCTTGTCCTAAATTACTAGGAACAGAAACATGGTGTGAATATCTTCCGCCTCCATCATCAAGAGCTAAATCTAATACTACATCTAATGTTGTTGTGTCAGTATTAGCTGGATATCGCGCTGAAGTAGTATCTTTAATACCTACTACTCTCACATGTTGACCGGAATCGATCATTTGCTGTAAGAGCTCTTGTGTATTAGTACCTAATGATTTAAATTCATCTGTGCTTTTAAAGTTATCATTAAATTTAAAAACATCACCTACAAGAAAGCCTCCACGCTCATATCTTCTCATATAAGATTCATGCAAACTTATAAACTTTTTATCGGCCATATGATTATTTATGCCAACTTGCAAATAATCACACGTTATATAAAAATTCTTTTATAGTATTATACGCTTCAAATACTTCAATCTCATCTTTACAAGCCGGCTTTACCGGTCTTTCATATTCAAATCTATGAGAAGTATGCGCATCAACTGTTTCAATAAAAGATATACCATCATGATGAACTTTATTGTAGCGAGGTAGATCAAGCTCTACAAAAATAGCGCGTTTAAGAGCGTTAGCAAGATCTTTATGATCAACATCAACTTCGGTAACAAGTTTTCCAGTAATCTTCATATCTAATTATATTATAGTTCCTTAATAAGCATATGCAACATTAAATATAATAAATGGCCTTGATCAAATTAACAGATATTTCAACCAATAATCTTAATGGAGCGTCGTTAAAGCAAGGATATCTTTATAAAGATTTATTTTTAGATTTAGATACCTCTGTTTATTACAATAAACAGTTAAATAAAAGCTCTGTGCTAAAAGATGTACAGGGTTTGTTTGATGAAAATGCTATACGTAATAGTATTACCAACATATTTTTAACTGCTCCAGGAGAAAAGATTTTATCTCCAGAGTTTGGATTAGATTTAAGAAGGTATTTGTTTGAACCTATTTCTGATTTTGGAGCGTTTGCAATAAAAGACGATATTAAAAATAGATTACCTGAAATGGAACCTAGAGTAACTATACAGAATGTTGTAGTTGTACCTTATCCAGAACAAAATGAATATAGAATAACCATGCAAATTGATATTCCTTCCTTAGATGTATATGGTTTATCATTAAGGTCGTCATTAAATAACAACGGATATAATATATTTTAATTATGGCTACTCCTAATAACAACGACAACGAATTTTTAGATTTTAGCTTGCCACAAGATGCTTATGTAGCTTTTGATGCAGTTAGTTTAAAAGACTATATAGTAAATAGATTAAACACGAATGAAAAGTTTACAGATCAAAATTACGATGGTAGTAACTTAGCAGCAGTTATAGATATTATAGCTTACTCCTATCATGTTTTACTATTCTATTTAAATCAAAATGCTGCTGAAGTTAATTTTGATCAAGCATCTATCTATGAGAATATGAATAAGATTGTTAAGCTAATAGGTTATAAACCTGCTGGTAAACAAACTTCGATAGTACCAATTAACGCTGTAGGATCAGTTGATATGCCTATAGGAAGCTATACTATTAAGAAGAATTCGTATTTTTTAGCAGATGGCATTCAATATAATTTTATAGATGATTATTCCTTTAACAAGACAGTTACTGGAAGCGAAGTGTTAAAAAGTTTAAATGATACAGTAATCTTATATCAAGGCACTATAAAAGAATATCCTGATTACACAGCGCAAGGAGAAGAATTTGAGTTATTATCTATTGTAGTAAAAAATGTAGTCGATAATAGTGTAGAAAAGTTTATAGCTGATAATACTATTGACGTTTACGTTAAGGAAGCTAACGACGGTACTTACTATTTGTATAAAGAGGTAGATAGTTTATACTTATCTGATTCAACAGATAGAGTATATGAAAAGCGTTTAAATGAAAATGGGTTTTATGAAATAAAATTTGGAAGTGGGGTATTTGGTAAAAAATTAAATGCAGGTGATGTTGTATCAGTTAATTATATCTTATCTGATAACACTGAAGGTATTATTAGTAAAAATGTTATTAATGGTAATAAGCTTTTTACTTACGATTCTTTAAGACAAAGACAAGTTTTTAACGATACGTTTGCTAATAAAGATGAAACTACTTTTATAGATATAACTAATAGCTCTTTATTAACGATTAATAACCCTCAAAATTCTACTTCATTATCTGATGAAGAGACAGTAGAGGAAATAAGAAAAAATGCACCTAGAGCCTTTTCTTCGCAGTTAAGATTAGTAAATCAAAGCGACTACGAATCATTTTTAGAGAAAAATTTAGCTAATGTTATTAATAGTATATCTGTAGTAGATAATGATTCATATATAAATGAGTATATTCAGTATTTTTATGATATATGTGTTGATCCAAATAAAGTAAATAGAGTTTTAATTAATCAAATTAATTTTGCAGATTCCTGCGATTTCAATAACATTAATATATTTTGTACTCCAAACTTTACTGTAACGGAAGATAAGTTCTATCCACCATATCTATCAGAGTCCTTTAAAAACTTAATTGTAGATACTTGTAGAGAAAGAAAAATGGTTTCTAATACAGTCGTACCTAGAGATCCTATTTATATGGCGTATGGGTTAGGTTTTACTAATTCATCTAATTTAAATTTAGATTTATTAGACAACACCATGTTATATATCGTAAGAGAGATTAATAATAAGATTAATAAGGACACCTTAAGTGAAAGAACTGCTTCTTTAATAAGATCCTTTTTCGACCCTTCTAAAAATAAACTTGGGCAACAACAAAGCT
>Ga0208666_1000978_pt1 | contig 12986 bp, 11 predicted proteins | sample 5B_taG_FD_184078 | JGI IMG/M metagenome (GOLD analysis project Ga0208666, IMG submission 184078) | Marine viral communities from the Subarctic Pacific Ocean - 5B_ETSP_OMZ_AT15132_CsCl metaG (SPAdes) (version 2) | ecosystem: Environmental > Aquatic > Marine > Oceanic | place: Pacific Ocean...
GACTCATCACAAAATTGGGCTATGTATGATAATAAAAGAGACGGCATTAATGTTATTGATAAATTATTATATCCTAATGGTAGTGATGCCGAAGTAACTACAGGTGGAAGTTTAACGGTAGATTTTTTAAGTAATGGATTTAAATGGAGAGGCACTTCTGCTATTTCAAATGGTTCTGGTAATCATATCTACATGGCATTTGCAGAACATCCATTTGTAAGCAGTAAAGGAGTGCCAGTAACGGCAAGATAGAATGTTAGGACACGGAGCATTAGCAGAGTTTGCAATAGGATCTGTCAGAGGAGGCGGTGTACAGAACGTAGGATCACCGTTTGTTAGTGGATTATCCTTTTCTGTTGGATTAGGAGATGAAAGTGTAATTACTTCAGTTGCAATCTCTCAAACAGGCACCGATTTAGCTTCTACCTTTTCTTTAGGCACGGAGACTGTAGCTGCTTCAGCTAATGTTAGCACTAGCACTGCTGGACAAATTACTATAGGATTAGGAGATGAAACTGCCTTTGGTGAAAAGTTTCAAAATATTATTAATTTTAGTGTGGGTGATCCATCATTCTTTATTTGGAATGAAGTAGATGATTCTCAGACAATTACCTGGGTGGATGTGGAACCAGGTTCAACAGATTAGGAGTAAAAAATGGCATCGACATATTCAAGTTCCCTTAATCTAGAGTTACAAGCCACAGGTGAAAACTCTGGAACCTGGGGTAATATTACAAATAACAATTTACAAAAAGTAGAGTCAGCAGTCAAAGGATACGTATCCGTTGCAGTAGCGAGCACTACCGATACTTTAGCAACCACAGACGGATCAACCACTGATGAACAAAGTAATGCCATAATAAAATTAACAGGTACTTTAACAGGTAACACAACTATGAGTTGTGAGGCTGTAGAGACTTGGTATATAGTTGATGATGCAACAACTCGTGGTGGCAATACTTTAACCTTTAAACCTGCTGGTGGCACAGGAACAGAATTAGTTCAGGGTGCTAAACACATTTTATATTCTGACGGATCTACTATGTTTGATGTCTTGAACGATGCAGGAAATATCAAGGCCAACGGAACACTGACTGTAACAGGTAACACATCATTAGATGGGGGTACTTTTGTATTTAACGAGTCAAGTGCTGACGTAGATTTTCGTATTGAAGGTAATGGAGATGCCAACTTATTCTTTACCGATGCAGGTAATGATCGTGTAGGTATTAAAACAAACTCACCTTCTACAGAATTACATGTCGTTGGAGGCATGAAAGTTACTAGCACTGTTGATTTAGATGGAGGTAATTTTACCTTTAACGAATCAGGTGCATCTGTTGATTTTAGAGCAGAAACAAATACTTTAACACATGCTTTCTTTATAGATGGATCTGCGGATAAAATTGGATTTGGTACAAGTTCACCAACAAGTGCACTAGTAACAGTTAGTCAAGCAAATTCTTCTGGTGCTATAGCTTGTTTAACATTGGATCAAGATGATACAGATCAAGAGTTTATTAGATTTGACGGCACAAGTGCTTCAGATCAAACTAAAAGTATTACAACAGATACAAGTGTAGGATCTTTAACAGGACATATTCGTGTCAATATAAATGGCACTGATTACTGGATACCGTTCTACGCTACTAACTAGGAGCTTGAATGCCGTTAACAAAACTGCAAATAGCACCAGGTATAGATAAACAAAATACCGAGTATGGTGCAGAAGGTCGTTGGGTAGATTGTGATAATGTTAGATTTAGATATGGACTACCTGAAAAAATTGGTGGTTGGGAAAAAGTAACTAGTGATGCACTTGTGGGTGCAACAAGAGCTATTTTAACTTACTCTGGTATTGATGGTGTTAAATATGCTATCTATGGCACAAATAAAAAACTCTACGCTTATTCAGAAAATAATTACGCAGATATAACTCCTATTCGTACAACTGCTACTGGTAACATTACGCAGTTTGCCACAACAAATGGATCTACAACAGTAACAATAACTGACTCTAGTCATGGTGCTCTAATAGGTGATTTTGTAAGTATAGCAAGTGTTAGTGGTGCAGTAGGTGGTATTAGTGCAGCTAATCTACAAGGTGAGTTTGAAATACTTACTGTTCCTGACTCAAATACATATACTATTGAAGCGAAAGCTGCAGCTAGTTCAGATGCTACAGGGTCCACGGCCAACGGAACATATCAAATCAATACAGGATCTGCTGTATCTTTATTTGGTTATGGTTGGGGTGCAGGTACATGGGGAGCATCTACCTGGAACTCAACAAGATCAGGTCTAACAGGTGGACAGGGTGTTCTCTTGGAGTCAGCCAAATGGGCGCTAGACAACTGGGGTGAAGATGTATTAGCACTACAGTTTAACGGTGGTTTGTTTTATTGGGACACTTCTGGAGGATTATCTTCTAATAGAGCTTCTACAACAAATGTTTCAAATGCACCTACAAAAACTAGATTTATGTTAGTTTCAGGTGACGACAGACATGTTATTTGTTTTGGTACAGAGACAACCATAGGAACCTCTTCTACTCAAGATAATATGTTTTTAAGATGGTCTGGACAAGAAGCTGAGAATGTTTGGACACCTACAGCGACCAACACAGCAGGTTCAAAAAGACTTGTTGATGGTAATTTTATTCAGACTGCTGTTAGATCTAGAGGTGCTGTGTTAATATGGACAGATACTGCTTTATATCAAATGCAGTTTATAGGACCTCCTTTTACATTTGGTTTTAATCAATTAGGTTCTGCTTGTGGATGTATTGGTTTACATGCTGCAGTAGATGTGGGTGGTATATCTTTTTGGATGGGTACTGACTCTTTCTTCTTATTTGATGGTGCGGTACAAAAAATACCGTGTACAGTACAGGATTATGTGTTTGATGATTTAAATCAGAATGCGAAGCAAGATATATTCTGTGCAGCTAACACAGATTACAATGAAGTAATGTGGTTTTATCCTTCTGTTAACTCTAGTCAAATTGACAGAGTAGTAGTATTTAATTATGCAGAAAATCTCTGGTACATAGGAACTTTGGCCAGAAGTGCGTGGGCTGATAGAGGAACATATGATAATCCTTATGCTGCTGAGTTTGAGGCTTCTGATACAACTGCAACTATATCTACAATTACAGGATTAAAAGCAGGTAGAACTTTTGTTTACTTACATGAAAGTGGAACAAACGATGATGGTAGTGCTATGAATGCACATATAGAATCAGGTGACGTAGACATTGCAGATGGTGATCAATTTATGTCTATCAGTAGAATTATACCAGATTTTAAATCACAAGCAGGAACAGTAGATGTAACAATTAAATCTAGGCCTTATCCTAATGGAACACAAAAATCTCACGGAGCATTTAACATGAGCACTACTACAAAGAAACAAGATACTCGTATTAGAGGTAGACAAGTTGCAGTAAGAGTTGAAAGTGATGCTGTAGATGATAACTGGAGATACGGAACTTTAAGATTAGATATTAAACCAGATGGAATGAGAGGATCGTAATGTCTAAAATACAAATACCAAGATTACCACAAGCATCTAAAGAATATAGTCAACAACAACAAAACACCTTAATACAAACATTAGAACAATTAATATTTTTACTTAACAATACTTATACACCAGAGGTATTAAGAGAAGAGGATGAAAGGGTAAGCTGGTTTTTATCATAGATGCCTAACGTATATACAAATTACAAAGTAGATCTTACAACCACAGATGCTACTACAATTTACACTGTGCCAACAGCTACAACAGCTTTAATAAAATCCATACGAGTTTCTAACGATGATGCCTCCAATGCCTGTACTTTAACACTTACATTAACAGATAGTGCCGCTGCTGTTTTTTCATTAGAAAAAGATAAGTCTATAGCAGCTAAAACATCTACTGAATTACTGTCTGAGTTATTAGTAGCAAAAGAGTCAGAAATTATTAAAGCAACAGCACAAAACGCTAATGATTTACACATAATTATAAGTGTTTTAGAGATAACATAAATATTGCAAGGAGAGTAAAAAATGGGTATAAATGAAGATACTATCGTGGTTGCTGGGAAAACAATCCCTAAGATAGATGTTGAAACACAGACAACTATCAAACACGCCAAAACAGGAGAAGTCTACGCCTCAGAAGAAGAAGCAATCAAAGACGTTCAAAATCCTGCCACCGACACAACTGAAGAAGACATACAAAAAGATGTCGCAATTAAAGTAAACAAAATACCGGATATATTCGGGGGAACAAATTAAACATGAATTATAGCATGCAACAATCAGAACCTAAAGGGTTGGAGTCATTTCAAGCCGAGGTTTCTAAAATTGCAGATTTAGGTAGATACGAGGACGCATATATCGCACACGTTGCCGAAGGTGAAACTGTTGTGCCTATGGAAGTTCTTGATTCTAATCCTAGACTAAAAGCAATGTTGTTCAATCAAATGCTAGACATGGGTATTAACCCTGAAAGATATATTGTTGGTAATAATTTTAACTCAATCAATCCTGTTACAGGACAACCTGAGTTCTTCCTAAAAAAGATTTTTAAAGGTGCTAAGAAAGCACTCAAGAGTATTGCACCATACGCTGGCACTATCGCTGGTATCATGGGAGCAGGACCCGTTTATTCTGCATTGATTGGTGCAGGTGTACCATTATTAACTGGTGGAGACGCTGGTCAAGTAATCGCTGGTGGTTTGGGTGGATACGGAGCTGGTAAAGCTTTCGGTACAAGTAAACTTTTTGGAGATCTTCCAGCTCCAGAAAGTGGTATTTTTTCATCAGGAGAATATGGTCAGTTTGGTAAAAATTTAGGAATGGAAAGTGCTGGTAAAAATGTCGAAGATTATAAATCTATGGCTGAAACTGCAAAAGCTGCTGGTGATGTAGAAAATTACAATTTAGCCATGAAAGGTGCACAAGGTAACATATTTAATCCTGCTTCTTTAGGTATTATAGGTGCTGCTTCTGCACCATTATTATATGAAGGATTACAAGAAGATGAACCACAAGGACCTGGCGAAGATTTTTACAACATTTATCCAAAAAATACATACTATGGTCAGTATGGTAATCAAATGCCTAGTAATTATCAAATGTCTTTTGCCGCCGATGGTGGTATAATGGACTTAGAGTATATGGATAAATATGCCATGGGCGGAGAGTTTCCAAGAAGACAAGGTCAGATCTCAGGGCCTGGTGGACCTAAAGATGATTTAGTTCCTGCAATGCTGAGTGACGGAGAGTTTGTAATGACTGCGAAAGCAGTAGAAAATGCTGGTGGACCACGAGCCATGTACAATTTAATGAATAGATTAGATCCAGATTCATCTAGAGGGGTAGGAATAGCATAATGGCTGAAGAAATAATCACGTATAATAGACTGGCGCCTTATATTGAGGAAAGAGGCAAACAGTTATTAACATCAACATTTGGAGATCCTAATGCTGTTAAACAAGCAGGTGAGAGCGAAGCAGATTTTCAAGCAAGAAAATTAGGTAGAGCTGGTGTACCACAACCTATCGCAGGTTTTCAAGTAGCAGGATTAGACCCCGCTCAACAACAAGCCTTGAGTATGGCACAACAAGGTATTGGTCAATATCAACCTTTTTTAGATCAAGCAGGACAAAGTATAGGTGAAGGTATACAAGCTACAAGAGGCGCAGCTAGAATGTTTGCTCCAACCGCAGAAGGTATACAGGCTTACATGGATCCTTATCAACAAGCGGTAACACAAGATGCTCTAGCAGAATTAGATAGACAAGCAAAATTACAACAGCAAGGTGTAGATGCACAAGCTGTCGGTGCAGGAGCTTTTGGCACAGAACGTCAAGGTATACAAAATGCTGAAATGGCTAGAAACTTACAAGACATTAAATCAAGACGTATCTTTGAAGACTTATCAAGAAATTTCCAACAAGCACAGCAAACAGCACAGCAATCCTTTGAATCACAGCAAGGCAGACAGTTCAATGTTGGTCAGCAATTAGCAGCCCTTGGTGGCCAACAAGCTGGACTAGGACAATTGCAACAAGGATTGTATGGTCAAGATGTTGCACAATTGCAACAAGCAGGAGCTTTAGCACAACAACAAAGACAAAATGTGTTCGATGCACAAAGAGCAACTCAACAGCTAGCATCACAAGAGCCTTTTCAAAGATTGTCATTTGCATCCGGTATACTAACAGGTACACCAGCATCACAAATGGCAGTTCAACAACAACCATCAACTAGTCCGTTAATGCAAGTTGCAGGACTAGGGATCATGGGCCTCGGAGCATACAAAGGATTAAATATAGGTAATCCCATAGGATAAGCATGAGCGTACTTGATAGAAAAATGTTCAAGAAGGTAGCCAAGCTTAAACATGGCGGTAATCCTTATATAGACCACGAAACAGGTCAACTTATACCTAGCGTAACTGGTGTGCCTGGAGGTATGAATGAAGTCGATACTAGTATCTATCAAACAGGTCAAGCTGTACAACCTTCCGCAATGGGAGATACCAAGATAACAGGTATCTTAGGCGGTATGAATGAATTTTATCCTATAGCTAATGATTTTGCTGACGCACTGTATCCACAAAAAACACCTGAAGAGTATGCAGCTGAAGCAGCTAAACTATATCAAACAGATTATTCAGCAGAAAGAGAAGCTATTGAGACACAAAAAGAAGCTGATGTAGCATCTTCTTTAATTAATTTTGGTGCTAGACTATTAACAGGTAGAGGCAAAGCCTTAGATGTGTTAGGCCAGGCGGTACAACAAACATTACCAGAATTTACAGCTGCAAGAAGGGCAACAAGAAAAGAAGAAAGAGAATTAAGAACAGCAGAGAAAGCTATAGATGCACAAAAAAGAACTTACGCTTTGACAAAAGAACAAGAAGATGCAGTCAACAGAGCAAATGTTGTCAGTCAGGCAATGTTTTCTAATCTAGGATTTTTTCAAGAATTAGCTAAACAAGAAAATAAAAGTAACTTAGATCTTAATGGCACTTTTAAATTAGTTAAAGATAGAGCAACAGGACTTAACACAGAAGTTACTTTAGGTCAATATTTGAAAGATTTTGAATTACCAGAAGATCAAAGAAAATACGATGTAGCAAAAGACTACACACAGCCTTTTATTGCATACGATAACATCGTAGGAGAAAATAAATTCTTTACAACTTATGAAGAATTTGCTGTGGCCAACAATCAAGAGCCTGGTCGATATGGAGACAAAAGAGATTTTAGAGCTAAAGATTGGAAAAAAGTAATAAATTTAGCAACAAAAAAAGTTGAATATGTAGAATCAGAAAAACTTAATCCTAGTGTTCATGTGCCCTCTGATAGTATGGATTACATAGAAGTAATGGATACACAAAACAATAACAAACTTATGTATCTGCCTAAAAATCAGCCTTTTGATAACACACGATTTGTACCTAAACAAGAACCTGTAGAAGTATTTAAAGATTTTGTTATGGGTAGCTTTACTCATCCTCAGTCAGGTGAATACGGAAACTGGCAAATTAAAGAATTAAAAAATGGTGAGTATTTAATACCAAAGTTAGATGCAAACGGAGATGCTATACTACAAGCTAATGGTCAACCTACATGGGTGCCAATCGGACAAGGCATTGGAGATCTTGTAGTTAATCAAAAAGTAGCTTTGACTGCTGATGATGTGTTACCTAGAAAAGCTTTAACAGAACAATTTTCTACTATTCAATTATATGATCGTAATATCAACAGTATTGATGTTGTTATTAACAACTTACTAAAGGATCCTACAATAGCTGGTTTCCCTGGATTAGTTCAAGATATAAAGCAAAGAGGTTTTGGTATGTTAGCTGACTTAGTTGCAGCAGATGATCAGATATCAATTTTAACCAACACATTAGAAAATGTTAAGGCAAATTTCTCAGATGGTAGAATTGAAACTTTTGAAGGATCAGGAGAGTTTGCAGATGTCAACGCTTTATTTAATCCTAACAGTCAAGAGTCTCAACAATTCTGGGGTGAATTTAAACCTGAACTTGCTGAAAACAGAGTCCGTATTAATGCTATCGCTTATGCTGTAGCAAGAGCTAGAAAATCATCTGGTCGTTTGAACTTAGACGATATTAAAAGAGCTTATGAAAGTTTAAAGATTACTGGATTTGTTGACTCTAAAACAGTTATCGCTGGTTTAGTTACAGTAAGAGAAGAACTAAGACTAGCTAACAATGATTTAAAAGTATTATATGAATTTAACAAAGGAACATATCCTAGTGGATACACAAGTGCTGGTCAAATAAATCCACAAAATTTACCTAAAGCAAAGTATAATGATGACGGTAACTTAGTAATTACACTCCCAGAGGAGATAAAGTAATGGCTGAATTTAATTATAATTCAAAGTATACAGCTCCTATTAAAGAAGAGTATATGCAATGGTTAAAAAAGAATCATCCTGGTGAATACTACGATAAATTTGGAGGCAAAAAACCTTTTAACAGATTATCTAAAGTGGGAAAAGTATCTCGATTAGGTAAATACGGAGCATTAGCTGGTATTGTGTATGAGCTAGGTAAAGAAGTTTTAGATATTACGGGTAACATACCTGATGATGTAGAAGAACGTGAGATGATAAGACAAGATAAAATATTAAACAACATACCTAAAGTAGTTATTAATAAAGATGGTACACAGTCATTACAACAACCTGATCCTGAAGATTTAAAAGATCATCTGCCTTACAAAAAATATATATCTAACACTCCTAGTGCACCTGGTTCAGGAGATGAAGTAGAAGGCGTTGATTTTGTGTGGGTAGATCCTTATGAACAAAATTATGGAACTGTCAATACTGAAGGATATCAATTAGGTAAATTTGGTTGGACAAAAAAAGTAGAAAAGAACTTTTTACAAAATCAAGTTGAGACATACGCAAGAGACATAAAAGCAGTCTCAAGTGTTATACCACCAGAAATTAAAACAGTAACTAAGAAGGCGTTTAATTTAATAACAGGTAATCCAGAGAGGGTTGAATAATGGCTAAAGAAGGAGTATTTAGTTTAAAACAAAGATATCCTACCATGGATATAGAAAGAACTTTTGGTATACCTCAAGATGTTCTTGTAGAAATTTTTGGAGAGAATGATATTAAAATACAAGTTCCTGATATCAATAGTTTTTTAAATCCAGAGGACATAGGAACACCAAAATTTGAACAAGACAAACTTTTACTACAACAGTTAATTAACAATATCAGAAAACAACAAGGTATTACTGAAAAGCCTATTGAAACTTATTCCGATGCTGAACTAGCTGAAATCAAACAATTGAAAGAATTTCAATCCGCAGTAGAACAAGAAAAAGCTTATATACAAGATCCTTTGCGTGAAAAAAACAAAGCATGGAGAGAAAAATTAGAAGCTGATAAAAGAAACTGGAGTACTTTTATAACAGGTAAAGGCACAGAAGATCAAAAAGGTATTGTAGGTAAATCAGGAGAATTTATCAAAGGAGATATGTCCGTAGACGAGGCTTTAAATTTCTTTGGAGACAGCTTTATGGGTATACAAAATACTACTATGAGGTTTTATCCAGAGGTAAATAAACAAAACGTAACTATTGGTGGAGACTTTTTAAGTCTATTGCCTCTGTATTTTTTAGACAGAAAGAAATTATTAAAAGGTTTCTTAGATCCTAAGAGTAATCCTGTTGCAGCTGGTGAAGTGGCAGCTTTTGCTGGAGCAGGTGCTTATACTGCAGCTACAGCTTATGATGGTATCAATTCTATTATTAGAGAATTAGAAGGACTACCAGATCCTGAGTTGTCTAATGATCCAAGAGTAGAAAACTTAATACATTCTAGAAACGCTATGATATTTAGTGGTGGAGCAGCAGCATTGGATCCCGTATTTAGAATGATGAAAGGCTTAACTCGTTGGACTTACGGTGTACAAAAAGGCTCTAATGCAGAGTATTTAGCACAATTAGCCATACAACAAAAAATACCTTTTGGTATTGCTAACGTCACAGATAGATCTTGGGCAAAATGGTTTGGTAGAGTTATTGGTGTGTTCCCACTAATTGGTACTGATTTAAGAGCTAATAGAGCTAATATTATGTGGTACAGTGATAAAAGAGTTATGGAAACTCTCAATGAATTAGCACCTATGGCCACAGTCATGGACGCAGGAGCACTTTTAACTGATGCCGCACAACAAAAATTCAATCAATGGTCAAGATTAAACACACAACTTTATGATGATTTTTTTGCTAGAGCAAAAGCTTTAGATGATAGTATTCCTGTTGCTACAGATGCGTATGGTAGAAATATAAAACAAGGTTATATACCAACATTTAGAGTAAAACAATTAGCTAAAAACTATGTAGATGATTTAGGTAGAGGTAAAATTGATCTAGAATATAACGCCAATTCAAATGTGCAACAATTAGGAGGTTTTGAAGATCTAAGTAATTTTGAAAACTTTTTATTATCTATGAGTAACTTACCTGAGTATCTTAATGCAGTACAATTTAGATCTCTACAAAAACAATTTAATCAGAAATGGGGAGAGTATGCTTCTAAGTATGGTGTTAAACAAGTTGACGACATAGCCACACAATCAAGACATTTTAAAAAAGCATTAGAACAAGGATTTAATGATGTCAATGAGTGGAGAGTTATAACTGGTCAAGGAGGAGAGCCAGATCCAGTTATATTAGAACAAATGAACCAGGTAAAAAATTCTTTAATTAGAGCTAATAAAGTATTTGGTTTTGGTGCAAATACATACAAATCTCCTATGGCAAAACAATTTCAAAATGTTGATCAGAACATGTTTGTTCAAGGTGGTCTACCGATGGAAGGTTGGATCTATGATGATCAATTAGCCAGATCAATATTCGATACTTTTTATAGTAATCCTAGTGCAAAAGCACTCAACGATTTATCTGCTGTAGTTAAAAGAAATAAAGCTGATCCAAGCAAAGATCCTATTAATGTGGCTGCAAGAGCTTACATGTCTCAACTATGGGAACAATCCAGTAATGCAGTTGCTTATAATAGAAAAACAGGTTCTGTTGAATTAGGTAAAGCCGATTTAACACAAAGAGTTAACATTGCAGGTGGCGGTGAGTTTGGTATTAGTTTTAATCCTAAAGATATTGTTACTGTCAATGTATTTGATCCTGCTAAATTCAGAGCAAATTTAAAGTTAGACACACAGCAAGGACAAGATTTTATGAACGCCTTGTGGGCACAAACTATGGCGGGAGAAGGTAAAACACTAGGTAAAAAAGGTGCTGAGTCTGCAATACAAAACTTAAATCAATTATTAAAAATAGCTGAAATTGGCTATGCTAATAAAATTGCAGAGACTTCACAGTTCGTAGCTAGAAGAGCTGGTCTTGCTGGTTTTTCTGGTATTACAGGTGCTTTCTTAGCAACAGGCGCTGGTATGAGTCCTTTAACAGGTTTAGGTATTGCTTTACTTGCAAAGCATCAAGGTAAAATTTTATCTAATCCACAGTATTTAGAGTGGATGGTAAAAGGTATAGATGACTCTTTAGAAACAAAAATAAGAAGAGCTAACATGACAAAATTAGCAAGAGTTATATTGGACGATCCTGATAACGAAAAAGTACAAGGACTAGACTTTGATGACCCCGAAGCCGTGATGCAATATATGTTTACCAATGAATTTACAAGATCATCGCAACCAGAAGCTGATGTTGATAAGACCTTTGCACCAAACTTCCCACAAGATAATCCACCTGACATGGGACCTGTTGAGGCAGGTGGCGTAGAGAACTTTAAAAAGACATCAAGTAACAACATGTCCAATGAGCTTATAACAAAACCTAAAACAAAATTTGTAGCAAGTAATGTATCTAATCCTTTCAGACCTGTAGGTGGTAGTATGTCACCTGCTAAACGTGCAGCTCTGGCTAGTGGTGATTTATACGGAGCCATTGCAACTGCTAAAAGAGGTGGTACTATAAACAAGCAAGGCATTATGTACTTTGCAGGAAGGAGGAGACCATAATGAGAGGTTACGGAAAATCACAAAAAGCTTATGAAAAAGCTAAAAAAGATTATAAGAAGAAAACAGGGTTCTCTACTGTTGGAGAGAAAATGAAGTCTAAGGGGTATACTCCTCCTAAAAGTAATAATAAAATTCTTAAAGATTTAGACAAAGCACAAAAACAAAAAGACAATACAGAAAAAGCAAAAGATCAAGCCAGTTTAAATGTGGGTGCGAGCACTGGTGGTGGCAGACAAACTACTGATTTTATTAATGATCTAAAAGACGCATATAAAGCAGGATTATTTACGGGTGGTACAAAGACCAAAGCCTTCATGAATAAATATGGTTTAACTGGAGATCAAATTAGAGATTTAAGAGTGGGTATAGGTCAGGGACTTGGAACAAATTTGAGAACAGGTAGTAATGTTTTACAAGACCTTGTAGGAGACTTACGTCAAGAAGGTATTCTTACAACATCAGGACCAGGTGCAGAATTTTTACAACAAAGAGCAAGTGAGATATATGAACCAGGCATGAAAAAAAGCAATATGTTTTTGCCTTTTGAAGATCCACAAAATATTTTTGAGAAAGGTGCGAACTTAACCACTCAATATAATCCGTTTTTAAACATAGTTTCTGGAATTTTTGGTAGCAGTGCTGGTCAACGAGCCACATATTTTGGTAGAGAAAAAGGTCTTGAAGGAGAAGAGCTTGATCAATTTGCAGCTTCTGTAGCTAATGATCGTAATTTGTATAATCAAATGATGGCTACTCCTGAAATGCAAGATTATGAATTAAACGAGTTTAGAGCCGAGGCTAATAAGAATGCTATGGCTCAAAGAAGAGGCGGTGACCCTGATCCTATATCAGGTAGTCAAGGAGGAGAAGGCGGTGAAGGTGATGATGGAACCACGGACCCCGGAACAGATCCTGTTTACACACCTCCTCCA
>Ga0208666_1000981_pt1 | contig 12970 bp, 17 predicted proteins | sample 5B_taG_FD_184078 | JGI IMG/M metagenome (GOLD analysis project Ga0208666, IMG submission 184078) | Marine viral communities from the Subarctic Pacific Ocean - 5B_ETSP_OMZ_AT15132_CsCl metaG (SPAdes) (version 2) | ecosystem: Environmental > Aquatic > Marine > Oceanic | place: Pacific Ocean...
ACCACTGAGTGGCGCCCTGCTTTCTCCCTGGGACCCTGCCCGGTCCCTGGGTGGCCACCCAGCAGGGAACGACCACGGAATCAAGGTGTCGGAGATGTCCCATCTCCAACCAACCCAGCCCACAACAGGGATCCCCTCCCCCTCCCCCTTGCAAAGGCTGCAAACCCTGCCCGGTTGGTGCGTTTTGCAGCGACAGCAGGGGTATGGGGGGACCTGGCCTGGCCGGTACGTAGATAAGGCTGCCTAATCGCGAGACCTATTTTTGGAATGGGGAGGCTTATGGGCGAAATTTATCGAGATAAGGGGCAGGTTGGAGTCAAATGGTTCTAGATATAGTCATACAGAGGATGTCAAAAGGGGTATAGGGGAGAGGAGATCTGCAGGGGCGTAGTTGTACTGCTACCGTAACTGCGCATCACGCAAACCCTCTCCCTCACTGAACCGGAAAATCAGTGAAGGAGGAATACTGGGCCGAATGGGGGTTAGGAGCCCCTTCTGGAATGAATACTAACCACGACGACAAGGAGCATTTTTCGATGTTCATCCACACGGAGGGGAAGAAGCTCTGGCCAATGGTCAAGGAGCGGATTTTGAAGCCGATGGATTTGTTGGTTGTGTCGTATCTCTGCTCCCACATGGACATCAAGACGGGTCGGATCGAGGTCAGAACCAAGGACATTGCCGAGGATCTGGGATTGACCGACTCACACCTGACTCAGTCGATGAAACGACTGCGGAAGGAGATGCTGCTGGCGAAAGGGCTGAAAGGGACCGGTTACTACTGGATGCTCAATCCCTATTTCTGGAGTGTTGGCAGAAGGGAGCTACAGGGCAAGCGTGTTGCGTCGTTCCAATCACTGATCAACTACTGATGGCAGCAGCAAAGGACAAGCGGATGAGTCAGTTCTGCGCTGACGATGTTCGGGAGATCGGGCCGGAAGAGGCTGCTCAGATCTATTCAGAGATCAATTACAAGAAGCACGGTGTGGTCGCTGCATTCAGAACAACGCCTCAACGGTTTGAGGAATACATGCGTCGTCGTCGTGCTGCGGACCAGCAAGCCAAACATGGGCGACGTTTTCCGTGAGAGCAAATTTTTTTAGCGCTAGACGCAATCTTTTTGCAATTGCTGTCGTAGCAGTAGATCTGGCCTGATTTTTCTAGGCGCAGCTGCTCCTTTTCCTAGATACGGGGGCGTGGAGCAGATGCTGGCTATCTAGGCAAATAGCTTGCAATCACTGGAAAAAAGTTCTCTCCTGGGTTTTGGCACTGCACGTTGACAGAAACCAAACGGCTCTGTAGAAGAGGAAACGCGAGGAGGACGGAGTTTCGATCCGTAACCCTCCCCTGGCCACACCACGGTCAGGACACCACTCCCAACCGATTGGTTGGCCTAATTTTGACATGCTTCAGCAACTCAAGTCACTGCTGGAATTGGAAGATTCCCGCCAGCAGCAACAGCTTCAGGAGATCCTCGACGAGCTGACCTGGGACCCAGAGAGGAACTGCTATTTCGGCAGTCAGCGTGCAGTCTCTAGAATCACGGGTCTGGCCGTTAGCACGATCAGGAAGGGCCTGGCGCTCGATGAGGACCGGCTGCCCCGCACGCCAAATCGCCCAAAACTGCTGAGATGGCTTGCGGCAGAAGGGATCTCAGTGAACGGCCTCCAGAAAGAATGGGCGGCAGGACAGATCTCTGACAAGTCCATCGCCAAATTGATCGTCTACGCCGGCTCTGTCGCCGACAGCCGACCCGAAGAAGGCCGGAAATGGTTGGCTCTAATTGCTGGTGTTGGCTTCCGTGGTGCCATTCACGAGATGAAGGGTCGGGAAGATCTGCTCACTCGTGCTGGTGCTCGGGGCAACAACCTCAAATACCAGCGCCAAACCTGCAACAGGATTCAGCAGTCAGGTGGGTCGTATCAGCACGTTCGGTCGCAGATCGTGAAGGGTGTCACCACGATGGTTCCTCAGCATCTGAAGAACAAAGCCAGGCAACAGGGAATCGATGTCAAAGACAATTGGCGCAGTCACGCTGATGCCACGACTCTTGGAGCGGTGTCGATGACTGAAGAGGGCTATGCCATCACCGGAAATCAGAACATTGGCATTGAGGTGCGCGAGATGCTGATGCGCAATGGTTGGGATGGTCAGGTCGCCTGGAGCTCTGAACGCATCAATTGCGATGACGCTCGTGAGGTCGGCAAGCTCGCCAAGCGCCAGGGAGTCAACTGATGCCGATGAGCAGATTTGAAGAGCTCCACTATCTCGCGGAGCTGATGGACCGTTCAATCACCATGGCTGAACTCACTGATGGGGACACTCCGGCTCATCTGGCAGAGTTCGTCGGCTCGCGAATTCAGGAATTGTCGGAAGCCGCTTCGCAGGATTGAGCTAATGTTCAGCTGTCGTCGGTAACGCCTCACCATTTAGTCGTGGGTTGGGTGCTGAGCGGACGACACCAAATTGCGTTCCCGATGTCTCACCTGGCCTGAACCAGCTTTGCTCGGCCCGCAAACTTCAAAGCCCCAGTCACTTCCCCGTGGCCCTGGGGCTTTGTTGTATCCAGCTTTATTGGCAAGATGGGTGGAGTTCTACACCCTCTTATGGCTAAGACCTGTAAGCCCAAGCTCGTTGGCAAAGGAAGCAAAGGCGGCGGGAAGAAGTATTGATGGCTTCTGATCCCACGATTTACCTGACCAACAGCAGTCGCCTTGCTCTTGGCCTCGTCGGTACTTCTGACGCACCGCAGTCTGTCGTCCAAGCAGCTCAAGACGCCTACTTCAAGGCAAATGGTTCTTGGCTCTATGTCGCCTCAATGCCAAACAAGGCATCGAGCACACCAAAGCCTGATCCAACCCCTGAACCCGAACCTGAAGCAGGCGGTGAAACCACAAAAACAGGAAGCAAAAAATGACTCAGTGCCCCATGCCCTCCAAGCCCACACCTGAACCCAGACCAGTGAAATGACTATGAACTTTCTGCAAGAACCTTGGTTCTGGATTGTCTTTACAGCTGCCTCTGAATTGATCGGAGTGAGCAAACTCAAGGACAATTCTGTGATTGAGTTGGTGCTTGGCACCGTGGCCCGTCTTAGGCCAAAGCAACGATGAGTGATGACGATCGGCTGCAGTACATGGTCGATGACGCTTTGTCTGAGATCACAGAGCTGCGGTCGACTGTCAAAGAAATTTTCATGCGTTTGAACGAACTTGAAAAACGCATGGCTCAGGTCGTCGTTATTGCAGCTGCAATAGCAGTTGTCATCCCTGTCCTTATCGAATCGATTTTGAAAAGCTGAGCTATGGCTAAGAAAAAAGTTGGCGGCAAAGCCTGCTGGGATGGCTACAAAGCCATGGGCACCAAAAAAGGCAAGAACGGTAAGCGCGTCAACAACTGCGTGCCAACCGGTAAGGGCAAGTCCAAGAAAAGCCTCAACATCTGATGGCAACTGCCTTGAAGTTCGAGAAACCCGGTGCTCTATTCGTGGAGTACCGGAAAGCTCGTGAGGGCCCCAACTCCTATTTGGTTTGGGTCCCGCACGCAAGCTTCATCTGCTTATCTGGCGATGAGGTCGTTAGACGCACCAAGTGGTCAAAAAGCTTGGAGACTGGTGCTGCTCTTAGAGCATGGATTGATTCTGTTGAGGAAGTAACTGATGCCGATCTCACGCTGGGAGCCGCTCCCTGAGGAGCTCCATTCCTTCCCCAATTTCGTCTGCTATTTGCTCAGGGAGCAGGGTCTCGCCAGCACGCCAACCAAGCAGCAGGTGGCGGTTGCCAAATGGATGCAAGACGGACCAAATCGTAGCCTTACGGTTGCTTTTCGCGGTCTCGGCAAGAGCCTTCTCGCAAGTTATTACGCGCTTTATCGGCTCAGGATGGATCCTGATGAGAAGATTCTGATCGTCAGCGCCACAGCGCTGAAGGCTACGGATTTCACGCAGTTCATGCTGCGAACAATGGCTGAAGTAGACATCCTCAACTGTCTGCTGCCAGGCCCAGAAAACAGATTTTCCAACGTAGCCTTTGATGTGGCTCCCTGCACCGTAGAACAGTCGCCCAGCGTGCGTGCATTGGGGGTAAGTGCGCAGACGACTGGACAAAGATGCACCTGCGCCATACTCGACGATGTTGAGACGATGAGTAACGTCATCACTCAACTGAAGCAGGAGCGTGTCGCTCATGCTGTTACGGAGATGGAGAGCATCATTAAGCCAGACGAGGGGCAGCTTCTGCCCCGAAAGATACTTTATTTAGGCACACCACATACAGAAACATCCATTTATTTAAGGCTGGTGCGTGAGCGAGGCTATGCAAGCCGTTATTGGCCTGCTCAATATCCAAAAGACCTTGATTGTTATGAAGGTAATCTTTGCCCACAGATAGAAGCAGAGCTGGAAGTTGACCCCGGCCTGGTAGGCGAACCGACAGATCCAGAAAGATTCAGCCATGAGGACATACTTCAGAGGCAAGCATCAACCACGAAGGCAAGTTTCGAATTACAGTTTCTTCTAAATACACGATTAGCAACTCTTGACCGATACCCTGTACGCCTTGGCGATCTTGTCGTCCTCGACATTGATGGATCAGCACTACCTGAGACGGTCGTCTGGTCGAATGGCCCTGATTACAGGCTGCAAGAAATCGTCTGCGTTGGATTGGGCGCAGATCGCCACTTCCATAAGCCTGCTTTTATCAATGGTTGGATTGAAAGAAAGGATGCTCGAGTGGTCATGTCCGTTGACCCGGCAGGTCGAGGGCGTGATGAGCTGGCCTGGACGGTTTTGGCGGAATATGGCGGCAATTTCTACTTATTGGAAAGTGGTGGCAGCACATTGGGCTACGAGGACACGGTCCTGGAGCATTTGGCCAAGACAGCGAAGAAATGGGGCGTTAATTACGTAATCGCGGAAGCCAACATGGGCGACGGCATGTTTACGGCCCTGTTGAAGCCCCACATGCTGCGACATCACCCGGTGAGCATTGAAGAGGTGAAGCACAGCATCAGAAAAGAGCATCGACTCTGCGACACGCTTGGCCCGATCATTCAGCAGCACCGCCTTTGCGTGCTGTCGCGAGTGCTGAAGCAGGACTACCGGATGCTCGATGAAGATCCGGAGCATGGCTACCGGCACATGTTGGCTTGGCAGCTCAGTCGGCTCACGTCAGAGCGTGGCTGTTTGGAGGCAGACGATAGGTGCGATGCCTTGAGTATTGCTCTGGCCTATTTCGTGGAGGCCGCGGCCCAGGACCAGCTGCGTACCCAGGCAGAACGTGCAGCGCAGATCCAGAGAGAAGACATGGAAGCCTGGATGTCGGAACAAGTTGGAGCAATTGACTGTCTCGCCATGGGGTGGCGTCCCCAGGTGGATCAGTCAGGTTCCTACGGAGGCGTCAGACAACTTTCGGTTTGATCGGAACGACTTTGTCGTTCATCTCAGAGAAGTCGAGTTTGCCTGCCAGTTTCCTGAGGGTTGATCCTTCTGCAGCTACAGCGCTGACGTTGCTGTTTTTGATCAACGCCATGGCGTCTGCCACTGCTCGTGTGTCACCTTCCTTTAGCCGTTCAAGCGTTAGTTCAATTACGAGGTCGTGGATCTCGCCAATTTTTTCGAGTTGATCACTCATGAGCTGGCTGGGCTTCTAAAGCCACCTTAGATACAGTTGGCACACCTACGATCCCGCAGAGTGCTGCCATTGCCATCCATTGATCAGCGATTAGTGGCCGCAATGGCCGCTGAATTCCCTGATCGAGCTCCAGATCTTGATTGGAGCGATCGAGAAATTATGTGGCGTGCTGGCCAGGTGTCTGTTGTCAGATGGCTGGCAAGCAAATACCGGGAACAGCAGGAAGACATCCTGATCCCAATGGAACTTGGAGGGCACAACTGATGTGCATGGGTGGCGGCAACAACAGGGCAACGATTACTAAGCCCGATTACAACGCTTACAACCAGCAGTTTCAGCTGCAGAAGGACGCGATTGACGCGCAGATGAGCAATGACACTGCGTTATTGCAGCAACAGTTGAATGCTTCGCTGCAAACGCAGAACACTGCAAGGTCTGAAATTGCTGAGGCAAGGGTTGCCAACGCTGACGATCAAAGAGCGCTTCAAGAGCAGGCCAGTCGACTTTCGACGTTGATGGGTCCGCCACCTCCAGAGGAAACAGCGCAAGCACCAAAAGTTGGTTCACGCGACCGCAGCATCAACACTCGCAAGGGCAAAAGTTCGTTGCGAATTGGTAAAACCGCCACCCGCTCCGCAAGGGGTACTGGCCTCAACATCACCTAGGAGTCAACCATGTGCCTCGGTTCACAGCCTCAAGCCCCTGAAGTCGTTTACAGCGGCCCCAGTCAAGCTGACATTGACGCCAACGCAGCTGCATTGGCGAATTATCAAACGCAAATCAGTGATCAGCAGGCAAATTTCCAGACGCAGCTGCAATCACAAATTGATGATGCAAATGCTCAGACTGAAAAGTTGAAAGCTGATTTTGCAGCTGAGCAAGCGGCTGCATCTGCCAAAGCTGTTGCCAAATCGGCTTACACGGTCTCTTCTCAGATGACAGACATTCCTGAGGGAGCTCAAACGACAGCTGCAACAACAAAGAAAAGGCAGCCTAAGAAGAGCTTGAAAATCAGTACCGCTGGAGTGCAAAACACTCCTGGTGCTGGCGTAAACCTGGGGATCTGATCATGTGCAGTGGAGGAGACGACAGTGCAAGACGCGATGCCGAGCGTCGGCAACGCGAAGCTGATGAAAGAGCTGCTCAGCGGCAAGCAGAACTTGATGCGCTTGCTGCTCAGCGTTCAGCGTTAGCAGCCGCTCAAGTTGAGCAGCTAAACGCTTACGAGGCTCAGGCTCTGCAGCTTGAGGTCGACAACATTGCAAATGTTGAGGCTCTAACTGCTCAGCAAGAAGAGCAGGTAGCTGGCATCAAGCGGGCCGGAAATGCAGCAAGCAATTCCTTGCGAATTTTGGGTCAGGAACAGCTTCAAGCTCCAACAGCGCAGCAAACAACTCGTAAGGCCAAGTCTTCTGGCGCTCGAATGACTTCGGCTGGCTATCGACGTGGATCTGCTTCTACTCGAGGCACCAACCTCTCTATCTAATGAAAAAGACAGCAGCTCAGCGTTACGAAGACCTGGCCCAGGACCGGGACTACTACCTCAGTAGGGGCCGTGCATGTGCTCGGCTAACGATTCCGTATCTGATCCCGACCAGTTCGGAGCCAGTTGCTGACACTAAGGAAAGTTTTCCGGTGCCATGGAACGGCATTGGGGCTCGCGGTGTTTTGAACCTCGCGAGTCGAATGCTTCTTGGGTTGCTCCCTCCCACGCAGCAGTTCTTTCGGTTCTCTCTCGACGAGGCGGAATTGATGAAGCAGGGCGTAAGCCCTGAAGAGAAATCAAACTTTGAAACTATCCTCAGTCAGATCGAGCGGCAGGTGCTTCGCGAGATCGAGGCAAGCAACGACCGCGTGGTTTTCCACGAGGCGTTGCTGCATCTGATCGTCGGTGGCAATGCGTTGCTGCACATCGCTCCGGAGGGGCTGCGCTGTTTTCACCTGAACCGCTACGTGTGCCAGCGGGACCCGATGGGCAATCCTCTTGAGGTGATCATCTGCGAGCAGCTGGCGATTGAAACACTCCCGGACAAGATCCAGGAACTGATTCGTGCGAAAGACGATGACGACGACGACATTACTTCTGGTCTTATTGACGACATCGTCAATCCTGTTCCTCGCCGCGATGACGGGGACACTGTTCGGATTTACACCTACATCCAATGGGAACGGAACGCTCAGGGCAAGGAAGGCACCGTCAAATGGCATCAGGAAGTAAACAACAAAGTCATTCCTGGCAGTGAATTCAGCAGGCCCGAGTCGGTCTCGCCATGGCTCCCACTGACCATGATCCGGGCGGATGGGCAACAGTACGGAATTTCGTATGTAGAGACCGCTGCACTGGCTGATCTGCAGACGGTTGAAGCTCTCTGCCAGGCCATTGCAGAAGGCAGTTTGGCCAGCAGCAAGATTCTGTTTTTGGTCAAGCCATCAGGCGTCACCAAGGCAGCCAATCTGGCCAACAGTCCGAACGGTGCATTTGTTACCGGAGATCCCTCTGATGTGATGGCACTGCAGGTGCAGAAGTCGACGGATCTGCAGGTCGCAATGCAAGGAAAAACGCAGATCGAGGCCAGGCTGTCACAGGCTTTTATGCTCGCTGACGTTCGTGATTCAGAGCGCACAACGGCAGAGGAAGTTCGCCTGACAGCACTGCAGATCGAGAACTCCTTGGGCTCGATCTACAGCGTGCTCCAGACAACATTCCAGGTTCCTTATGTCGCCCGCAAGTTAGACATCCTGCAACGTGAGAAGAAAGTTCCACCATTGCCGCCTGAATTGGTTCAACCAGTGATGACTGTTGGCCTTGCTGCAGTAGGTCGAGGGAACGATTTGGAGCAGCTCGTTAGATTTACAACGACGCTGGGTCAAACAATGGGTCCTGAAGGCTTGGCAACCTATGTAAAGCCAACAGAGCTTATTAAGCGACTTGCTTACTCAATGGGTATTGACACTCTTGGATTGATTAAATCTGAGCAGGAGTTGGCTCAAGAACAGCAAGCAGCTCAACAAGCGGCCCAGCAACAAATGCTGATGCAGTCAAAACTGGCTGATCCGCAAAACATCGCCAACGCTGCACGAACCGCCCAGGAAGTGCAGATCACGGCAGAAAACCCTGAACCTCAACCTCAATGAGCCCTGAAGTCGGAACACCAGTCAACAGCACCCCTCAAAATTTTGAAGGGCCGCAGCTGACGACACCAGAACAGCTGGAGGGGCTGGTCGCCCCTGGTCAGGAAAATGTTGTTGAGGAATTTGCTCGTGAGCAGGAACAAGCCGCACAGGAGGACGCAATCCTCGGCAAGTTCAAATCACCGCAGGAGCTGGCAAAGGCCTATGCAGAGCTCCAACGCAAGATGGGGCAACAGTCAGGAGAGCAGCCCGAGGAGACACAACAGGCTGAACCTGAGTCTGCACCGGAACAGAAGGGCTCATACACAGCGGAGCAAGCCTCAGAGAGGTATGGCGCGGCTGCCGTGGAGAGTCTTGCTGAGAAGGGCGTGGACTTGGGTGAGGTGATGGCCAAGGCTGACCAGGGCCAAGACATCAGCGAGCACTACGAACTGTTGGCGGAGACGTTCAATACGACTCCTCAGATGGTCGACATGTTTAAGCAGGCAATGACCGCAGCTCCGGCACCAGCCTTGGCAGCAAGTGGTGACGGTCTGTCTGACGCTGACACCAATGCAATCCTTGGCGAAGTTGGCGGCCAGCAGGCGTTTGATGCGTTGCAGGCGTGGGGTCGGCAAAACATGAGCGAGCAGGAGAAAGCTAGTTACAACGCTGCTGTCGACTCCGGCAATGCAGAGGCAGTGCGATGGGCTTTGAAGTCTTTGCAGGCCCAGCAAGGCCTGAAGCAGCAGGACGTTGAGCCACAGCTATACGGGGGCGGAACACCAGCGTCTGGCGCTCAAGTGTTCCAAAGCCAGCAGCAAGTGCTGGATGCAATGAATAAAAGGAATGATCAAGGCCAGCGTCTTTATGACGTAGATGAGGCTTACAGGAACAAGGTGGCAATGATCTTGAATAGTTCGCCTGAGTTTTAGTAAGCTGCTCTGTAAGACAGCTACAGAGCGCCAGGCCCTTCAAGGAGGACAACCTGAGTCAGCGAGAGAGTAAGTCTTAAATCGAACTAACTCTTTTTTCAAAAACTCATCATGGCTGACGTAGACCTTTCAAGGCTAGGCCAGATTAAGGGCGACGCGGCGACGTGGGGCCCTGGCTTATCTGGCGTCGACAAAGACCGCGCAATGTTCCTGCGCCTCGGCTCAAGCGAGGTGCTGGATGCGTTCATGATCAATTGTGTGTTCAAGGGCAAGACCCGTGAGCGCAACATTCGTGGAGGGCGCTCTGTCGACTTTCCAATTACCGGGCGCATGTTGGCGAATTACCATAAACCCGGAGACGCCATTAAGGGCGGCGGTAATGATCCTTCCGACCTGAACAAGCGTACAATTGAGCTTGACGCTTTGATGATTGCAGACGCTGCAATCTACGAAGTTGATGAATTGATGAACTACTACGATGTTCGTCAAATCTATACAAGGGAACTCGGCAGAGCCCTTGCAGTGGAATACGACAAGCGTGTTGCACGACTTGTGTACGCCGCCGCCAACAACAGCACAGAGCCCCTGGCGCTGGATCCCCCGAACGCAGGACGCACTGGAACTGCGATCGATCTTGGCGACAACAAGGCAACATTTGACGCCAAAACCCGCGAAGCCCGTGGCGACGCGCTGGTCGAGGCCATCTTCGATGCTCGTGTTGAGTTTGAGAAGAAAGATGTACCGATTGATAACATGTATGCCGTCTTTACTCCGGACGACTACTACTCAATCACTCAGTCAAGTCGTGCCATCAATGTTGACTTCAACGGTGGTGGAAGTAACGGCACTATTGCTCAAGGTGAGACTGCCAGAATCGCTGGCATCCCTCTATTTTCGAGTAATCATGTTGACCAGCCCAACTACACAAACGTCGCTGGCGACGTGAACCCCGACTACGAGCAGGACCTGTCCAAGTGCCGCGGCCTGATCTTCCATCGTGATGCTGTTGGTGTGGTCTCACTTCTGAGCCCTTCACTGCAACTCACCGGGTCGGAGTACCGGGTCCAGTACCAGTCCGATTTGATGGTCGCCCGTCAAAGCCTTGGTATGGGTGTACTACGCGCCGAATGTGCTGCCCAAATCTCGACAACCTGATTACCTTGTAATTGGAAAGCGCGAGAGCAGGGGGTCAGTCGTCATGGCTGGCCCCTTTTTTTGTGTTCCGTCAGAATGCAGACATCGTCCTCGTAGAGCAAATGTCGCTAGTTGCGCAGTCCAAGGCTCAAGGGAGAACCAGTCTTTTGGATGCTGTGAATATCTGCCTTGAGAACATCGGCGAGCAGCCGGTCGACACTCTCGACAATGAGCAGATCCAAGACGCTCGCATTGCGCAGCGGACTGTTCTCGAGATCCACAAGGAGGGTCAAACGAAAGGCTGGTCTTGGAACACTGAATACAACTACCCGTTTGCAAAAGACACCAGCACTAAAGAGATCAAAGTCCCTGATGAGGTCGTTGGGTTTTCGGTCAATCGTTATCAGTACAACGGTCGTTTTCAGTTACGAGGCCAAAGGGTCTACGACCTGCTGAAGCGGACGTTCATCCTTGACGACCAGATCACAGAGCTAGCTGCTGACGTGATCTGGTTGCTGTCGTGGGATTCAGTCCCAGAAGCCTTCAATCGCTGGGTCACCATCAGAGCCGCTCGGATCTTTTCTGATCGATCTCTCGGCTCTGAGGCGTTGTTCAAATACACCGCGAAGGATGAAGGTGACGCCCAGGCGGAGCTTGAGCGCATCGAAATGGAGCAAGAGCAATCCAACATGCTCACTGGTGCTTTTGCCTTCCCGACGTATCAGCCAAACACTGGTCTGATGAACCGTCGCGTTGCTAACGGCTATTCGATCTTCTGATGAGAAACGTCGCGGTAACAGTCCCCAATCTCATCCAAGGGGTAAGTCAGCAGCCGGATTCGCAGAAGGATCCAAGCCAGGGCGAAATACAGATCAATGGCGTTTCGTCCATTGCCGAGGGTCTACGAAAGCGTGATAGCAGCAGGTCGTTAGCCAGGGTCAGCACCACGCCGTTTGGCGACGCCTTCTTTCACACGATTCTTCGGGATCAAGAAGAGGAGTACATCAGCGTCATTACGAACAGCGAGATCAAGGTTTTCGAGCTTGACGGGACAGAGAGGACCGTCACTGTCGACACCAACGCTTACAACTACCTGAGCACAGTCACAGACGCGACTCAGCAGATCCGTGCAGTCACGATTGCGGACTACACCTGGATTACAAACACGCTGACCGTTACCGCGATGGATACCGCGGTAGCTCCTGAAGTCGCTAGGCCAGCAGCTCATGAATGCTTGATCTGGATTAAGCAAGCGGTCTACGGCAACAGGTATGAGGTGAACGTCAACGGCACGCAAGTCGCTGTTGAAACGCCTGTGGCCGCTGTCGTCGTCAGTGGATCCACTGTCACTGAGAACCGAATCAGTTCAGAGGAAATCGCTGAAGAGCTGATTAACGGCCCTGGCGGTACTGGGGCATTGGCGGAATCACAGGCATTACTGCCAGCAATTCCGGCTCTGTGATCTGGCTGAGGTCTGCCAATCCAATCACCGTGTCTGCGACAGACGCAAAAGCCAACGCGACGATTACGGCAATCCTCAACACCGTCCAGGTGTTCACTGAGCTGCCAACGATCGCCCCTGAGGGTTATCAGGTGAACATCACCGGAGACCCCGGCACGTCGTTCGACGACTTCCACGTCTCTTTCACTCCTCGAAGTGGAACCTTCGGAGAGGGTGAGTGGTCGGAAACTGTCGGCCCTGGGAATGAGTACAGGATTGATCCTGACACCATGCCGCACGTCTTAATCCGTCTAACGACTGGAGATTTTTGGTTTGGAGCAGTCAATGGTCAGACGGTTACGGGGATCCCTGGCGGAGTCCCGACGTGGGGTGAGCGTGTCGCAGGCGATGTCGACACAGCACCTAATCCTTCTTTTATTGGTTATGGGATTAACGACATCTTCATATACAAGAACCGACTCGGATTCTTGGCTGACGAAAATGTTATTCTCTCGCGGGTTCGAGAGTTTTTTGAATTCTTTCCCGAGACCGTTACAACGATTCTTGATACTGACCCTATCGATGTTGTGGCTAGCAACAACAAAGTGTCGGTCCTCAGATACGCGGTCCCGTACCAGGATGAACTAATACTTATATCGCCTCAAATTCAATATCGATTTAATGCGGCGGAGACAGTTTTGACTCCTGCTACCGCACAA
>Ga0208666_1000983_pt1 | contig 12962 bp, 24 predicted proteins | sample 5B_taG_FD_184078 | JGI IMG/M metagenome (GOLD analysis project Ga0208666, IMG submission 184078) | Marine viral communities from the Subarctic Pacific Ocean - 5B_ETSP_OMZ_AT15132_CsCl metaG (SPAdes) (version 2) | ecosystem: Environmental > Aquatic > Marine > Oceanic | place: Pacific Ocean...
TTATGTGCAGGGCTTAACGCTTCATCCCCCATTGTCTACGTTCTCCTCTTGATGTTCCTTTTCCCAAGGAGGTTGGGACAGGCTTACATCTTCCTTGTTTATGTTAGCCATACGACGTTTGTATCCCATCCATTCCTTCTCTGCCTCAGTCCACTTCTTATTTGTTCTGTCTTTCATGGTCTCACCTTTGGTTTAATTATTTCGCGGTATCCAGAAGCAACTGGGGTTTTATGGCAATACATCATTATCTCCTTGCCGTATGTATCAGCAAGAACATCATATAGATCGTCAAGAACTCCATCACCCATAGCATCATAGCATTCTTGTTGAGTTTGGAAGATCACAGAGGTCGATACGTCTTGGTCCTCGACCACGTATTCGATAATCAATAACGTGTAGAATAATTTAAACATCACTTAATACTTTCTAATCGTTTCGGGATTGGCTTTGTCGCCTCAGTTTTTATTTTAGTGCAAGCCGTGGTTACAAAACTTTTAATTCTTTCAGCCTCATCTAAAGTAAAGTTTTCTGTATAGTCTCCAAGTTGAATACCCAAGTGCATCGGTATGTCCTCATCGTAAACAAGAGTTATATGCTCCCTCAATGTAAGTTTTCTAGTTTCTCTAATCATCCAATCCAATCCTTTCCTCGAATATCATTACGTCAGCACTCCCGCACTTAACGCATGGTTGGGTTTTTGTTTCTTCTAATTGATCCAGTGACATTGGATATCGAGCCGGACTCCACATCCATCCACATAAACCGCAGTGCAAGTTAAGTTGACTTACTCGCCTCTCGCCCTGCGGCCTCACGCCTAAGAACTTTGCAGCTATCGGACCACCTCCCATACGCCCTCGGCCCCTGCATCTACATTCGTATCACGAATTAATCCTTTGTTATGCAGTGCCGATAGTTGTGGTCGAATGATCGAGAGCTTCACACCCATGCGATCCGATAGTTGTCTCGCGGTTCCTTGACCTCTCCCCAACTCAGCAAGGATCTGCTCCTTGCGTGTCAGCTTCTGATTAGTTTGCTGCTTATTAGTTAATCGTTTCCAAAACTCCTTGATCATCAGATACTCCTTTCCATTCTATGTATAGATCTTTAATCAATCGCTTAGTCATGTATCGCAGTGCCCTGTTGTGAGCATGTCCATCCGTCTCAACTCTCTCACGCTCCATGAGCTTTCGAGTGTCATAAACTTTTCTATATGGACCTGCGTTTTCTTCTTTGCCTTGAGCTTTCAACAAGCTGTCTCCGATTGTCCAGAATACAGCGTGTCTTGAGGGACTGTAGCCATGCAGTATAGCCATGTCTTTGTTGGAGTGTTTGCGTTGACGCTCACCCTCAACCACGGCAAGACCTGCACGTTTGTAAATACCATCAAGTTCCTTATCATAGGCCATGAAATCGCCTATCTCTCCGACAGTGGCTGCGAGACCAAGATGCCCGAAACCTTTTACTTTGTCTACAAAAGTCGAAACAGGTAACGTCTTGGCATAGCTAGCTAATTGTTTTTCAAGACGCTTACGCTCTTGCAATATTGGCTTACGTGCCTCGAACAACGCATTGAACTGAGAGAACTCAAGCAACGTAGATTGACCAGTGCTTAGTTCTTTATAGAACTTATCACCTTCTTTCTTGTCACCGTCTCGTAGAGAACGGCACATGGCTTTGATCTGCAACACCAGTTTGGTGTCGGCGCGTACCATATTCTGGCGGTCACGCCAGTAGTAGTTTATTTGTGCTATAGTCGGGTCTTCATATCTTGTATCCATATTGGATCTCCTTGGTTGCGAGGCGACTGGCGCTTGGCATTGCTGCGTTTTTACGATGGCCTCTGGTTAAAATTAATTGGGAAGGGTGCGTTGCTTACAAGGCATTTCTGCGAGGCTCTGGTGCCCCTTCCCTTGAGAGGCGTGTGATCCTTGGCATTTCTGCGAATGATGTTTGACCTCTCGTAAATAAGTGGGAGCGATCATAGATGGGCATTGCTGCGTGGTAACAAAGGCTCCCGTAAACTGGTGGGGAGGATGGGCCTCGTCTGGCATTGCTGCGATCTACTGGTGTCCCTCCCCTAACTGGTGGAGGCGGTGTCGGTGTGACACTCTTGTGGCGGATTTTTGGCCTCCGTAAAACTGGTCGGGAAGGGCGTGGCCATTTTGGCATTGTTGCGAAGCCCTGTTGGCCCTCCCCTAACTGGTGGGAGCGATCCTCCATAGGCATTACTGCGCAGTCATGACGGCTCCCATAAACTGATCGGGAAGGGTGTACTACGCCTGACATTCCTGTGTTTATTGACTGACCCTCCCCTAACTGGTGGGAGCGTTTGCCACATAGCATTTCTGCGAGCGTGATATGGCTCCCATAACTAATCATTTGTTCAGTATCTCCTCGTAAGCTTGCTCCACCTCTACTGGTGTCCAAACATCCTTGACCACTGCATCGTCTTTTTTAAGACGCTTCTGTATCGAGGACCAAAAACTCTGTTGGTGCGTATGATGCTGCGCCCTAGACTTCTCAAAAGAGATAGCCTTATCCAAGTCCTGACGAGTTGCCTCCCCAAGCTTCACACCTGTCTCAGGCAACCTGAGTGTCTCAAACAAATCTTTCGCATACGTCTTCATCGTATTCTTACGCGATACATTCGGTGTCGATTTCTCTCCCTTGCTCAGAACGTGCTTCTTGAACAAATGACGATCCAACGTAGGACGTACAACTGTGTCCCAATGTGCGATCTTCTCCAAGTATCGAGCCGTTGCTTCCGTCCGCAACGCTTCATCCGTCTTGAGCATCTCAAGATACCTGTCCTTGGCTTCGGTTGCATTGGCTGCATCTGCCCACGCTCTCTCCACCGCTAAACGTACTAAACTAATTCTCTGGTTCATTACTCACCTCCTTTAATTTTACTGGTTCACTATAGATGTCAGCTATTTCGACATCCTCTTCTCTCGCACCCACAAGGAGCGAGAACTCTCTTCGAGCCTCTTTGATTGCATCCTCTAAACTAGAGGCTTGCTCAACTGTAATGCTCCTGCTGACCATGCCCTCGCACACTATCTCATATGTCTTCATCCTTCGATCCCTTCAAGTCTGCAATCGAGAACTTGAGTTCTCCCTTCTTCTCCAAGTGCTCGGCCTCGTTTGCTGCATCCGACAGTGCCTCCGTCAATAAATACAATAAGTCCAAGTCCTCATTCTTAATCCGCATCTGCTCCATCTCAGGCATGTGACACTTAACCCTGTGCTCCCCATCCTTGTATACAATGCAGACAGAATTAATCGCCCTCTTCAAATCCCTCCTGTTTACAATCCTACCTTCTTCCGTCATTATTCTTCCTCCATAAATCCAGTGCCACCGCACTCCTCACAGTCCACACGTTTAGTATCCAGATATCCAACGTCCCTGTCAAAGTTTTGTGGGCGAACGAACTCAGCCTCAACCCATCCAACTCCGTCGCAGTCTTCACATACCTCGACCCTCGGACCTTGGTGCTTGTTGTAAAATACCTTGTCGAATATCTCGCTCAACATAATCTCAATCGGATCAACGCTATGCATCATGCTACCTCCTCTATGTATAAGATCATGTTTCGATCTATCTCAAACAAACCAAAGCATTGGTTGTTATATTCTTCGATTAGTTCTTCGATAAATTGTTCTGGAGTTTCAGCTTCCCTAACTGGGAATACAGAACCCAAGTTTATTTCACATTCAAATAACTTCTTAGGCATTTTCTTCCTCCTCCTCTTCGTCCTCTGGCTCCCAACTCTCGTTGTCACCATTGCGATACTCGCCCTCAAAGTTTCCACACTCGTCTTGGTAGTCAGCGTTGACCTCAACGCCCAGATCAACCAACTTGTTCCACACATTCAGTGGTGGCCCCCATGCGGTCCAACAATTGAAACTAAACCATGCAGTGCAATCGTTGTCGTATGCGTGTTTCCCATCTGTCTCGAGATCCCCATGCACATCAACCTCACAGACATCCCACTTGGTGTCCCAGTTATCTACCCTCCAGTCATACCACTGCGGACTACTGGTCTCGAAACCATACTTGTCTCTCGTGATATCTGGCGCGATCCACAACTCAAATGGCATAGGCACAACCACATCACAGAAACGGCTATTCTCTTTTAGTTCTGCATATAAATGTCGGACCAGTTTGCTCGGCCCCTTGATAGATACTTGTTGATAGCAATGATTAGGCATTTAATTCATCCTCCTCTTCTTCTACTTTAAATGTCACAGTTACATAACCATAATCATCGTTTACAATCTCATACTTGTGCACCTTACAAGTATTGATCCACTCCCAAAATTTTTCGCGTGTCATAGCTCGTCCTCCATGTCATAAATTCTTGTTGTTATCGCGCTCAATGCGCCCCCTAAATATTCTTTCGGACAGTTCAACACTACATCCCTCACATCATATCGATTGAGTGCTGCGGCCTCACGAACATCCCTGTTTCCCGAACAACTCTGTCCATGTGCTCGAGGGGCAGTGCGTGGCGTGTCAGCCACAATAGGTTCAACCTTCTCTCCACCCACTGCATTAAAGTTTAAAAATTCTAGTAGCTCGTCCTTGCTTGTCGGTACTCCGACCTCGCTCCAGTCCTTACCGAACTCTCGCTTCGCATCTGCTTGCGTCCCGACCCACGAACCTTGGTTGTTTGTATATAATCGCATGATCCCTCCTCACTCGACAAATTGTAAATCAAAAGAATAATACGGTTCGACATACCAATTAGGATTGTCGATAACCATCGAAGCATGAACCGCCCATTCAAACGGCCCTGCTTCTAGGCTGACGCACCAATGTCTTCCGTAGTTTGAGCCATGCTTCTCTCGTTGCTCTGGTGTCCAGATGTTACATTCGATGTCAGGGTTTAACCCAACCTGTTCACACCATTTCCGTAATGCCTTGTACAAAGACTTTGCCGCCCCTGCCTTGGTCTTGTACGCCTTGGGATCCCAGTCCAAAACCATCGATCCCTCCTCCCAACAATTTATGATAAGCTTTTTACCCATCTTGATTATGTATCTCCTCTACTGTGTCAAAAGCCAACTTGGTTACGTCCTCGCCTAACCACACGTTCACGAGCCATGTTTCTTTGTTACTCCATCCATTGTAAGACATTCTATATCTCCTCATACTGTCTCATATAGTACCATATAATATCATCTGTCATTATTACAAGAGGTGGAGCGAAAATAATTTAATTTTCTTTAGTAGGGGATTTGCCCCCTCTTATGTTTTTTTATTTTTTTAAAAACACGTTTTGACCGTACTCAACGTACTCAATCCTGAAAAAGTATTTAAAAACAAAAGGATAACCCTATTGGACACCGTACTCACTGATGTACTCAGAGTACACTTGACCGTAATCAATTGCTCTAATTGCCTCGATCAAGCCATCAATAAAAATAAAAAAATAACTTTTTGCAGTGTTAGGGGGTGTTTTCCCTTTATAGACAAATCAAAATTAATCGGTGTATGTTCGTAAAAAACACAGGAGAATATTGTATGCCAAGTATTAAGGCAGAGGTCGAAGACAAACATGACCGGAAAATAACAAGCAGGCAGATGAGTTTTGCAAGATACGTTGTTGAGGGGATATATAGTAACGTCGAGTGCGCTCGTAAGGCAGGGTTCAAGTCTGATTTGGCTGTCGAACACGCTTCACGTTTGCTCAATGGCAGAGACTATCCGCACGTTGTTGAGTACATCAATGAATTGAGAGAGGAACGAGAAAGACGGTACGGAGTTACAACTATCGGTCAACTTGAAAGACTGTATGAGTTATCGAAGGGAGCCGAGGACGCAGGGCATTTCTCAGCAGCAATTAATGCGGAGAAAATACGTTCGGCCTTGGGTGGTTTGACCATCGATAGAAGAGAGACAATCAATACAATTGATCAACTATCGAGAGATGAAATAACAGCACGACTAGCAGCATTACAGAAACAATACCCTCAAGCATTTCAGATCGAGGCAGAGTACAAGGATGTTACACCAGATGAGCAAGGGACCAGAGGCGAACTTTTGGAACTCGATACGCAAGAACCTACCGAAGAAGTGGTTCGCAACACGGATTGAAAACAAGCATGGAGGTGGCATACCAGACCTTCACATCGTTGCTGATGGTGTTCCTTTTTGGTGTGAGTTGAAGACAACCAAAAGCAATAAACCAAAACTATCCCCTCATCAAATTGCTTGGAATATGGCATATTGGGCTCGAGGTGGGGCAAGTTTTTACTTAGTAAAGTGCCTCTCTACAAGAGACATACTTTTGTTTGAGGGCAACCAAGGACCGAGTTTAGCGGAGCATGGGATCAAGGGAACGGAGGGCCATAGGTTCAAGGATCTTGGGTCATTGTTCGAAGCCCTGCGGCCCCACGCGGCGCGTATCTTGAAGCTCGGGCCAAGCCCTGCGGCCCCACGCGGCGGTTTTCCCCGGGCGAGGCGACCGAGGAACGAGGGAGCCGAGCTACAATGAAACTGGGTCGCTTGCGACACAATTCTTTTACCGCGTCATTACGCGGAATGCGATTCGCTATGGCGAACGCACATTATGATAGTAGTGAAGTAGGGAGCCGAAGCCCCCTTTCCTTATGCGTCCTCCGTTGATAAAAATTCACAGTCTCTATCCTTTGTTACTACGGCTCGTTTGAGCAGCTTACCGTCGAGATAGAAGCGATACTCACGATCTCCGTTCTCAAGAACTTTGTGTGTCGTCTTGTGGAAAAGAAATCGATGAGAGTTACTTGCTGAAGTGCCTATAAACACGTCGACTTCTCCTCTTTCTTTTACGCCATAGCTCTTACCTGATTTGTAGATACAGGCGGTTACTTTGTTCCATATTGGGTATGAATGACTCATGTTATCCTCCGATAGTTGGTGAGGGAGCCGAAGCCCCCTCGGTTGGGTTATTTGATGTCGAAGCCGACGGTGATATCTGTTAGTACGTCGGTGACTCGTTCTCTGAACTTGCTGTCATCCTCCTTTTCTTCTATATGGTCGTCAATCATGGTGCCGATCTCGTAAGAGTGATCGTGGATATCGAACTCATAGTAGTCACTGAAGTCAAAGTTGAGCCGCATCCAGTCTGTGATCTGCTCGTCGATCTGAACATCACTCGTATCGAGCGAACTGTCCTCGATCATCTGCTGTACCCTTTCCTTGAGGCGTGGTTCGATAAGAGCCATGATTACGTCTGCAACCTTGAGCAGTTGGTCTTCGTTGTGCATTGGTGAACGTTCGATAATGTCAGTCATTTGATTTCTCCTTTTTGACTGTGTCGCAAGCTAGATTCCAAGACATCATTGCTGCGGTTAGAATATGGACTTGGTCTGATTTTGGGTGTAGTTGGATCCACCGAAGCAGATCCTCCCACGAGTCGGGTGTATGAAACATCCCTTGTTTGTTCATGAAGCCTCCTTTACTTCTGGGTAAGTGATCACGTCGTCTGTATATGTTGAACGATTCTCAACACGACTCAGGCTCTCTTGAATCATGACCCGTCGCCCTGTGATCAGTTGGCTCAACAACTTACGATCTGCTGAGTATTCACTATGTGGACCAGTCTTCATGATAGCCTGGATACAGATATCAAGATCCTCTTGTGTGAAATCGAATTGACCTGTGATCTGGGTGTTAGTGTAAGATAATTTAGCCATGATGGGCTCCTTTAAAAAGTTAACGTTACAACACTCACATATTTGTGGTGCACCGTTTTTCTTGCAATTTGATTGATCGCACCAAACTACAAAAAAAATAAAAGCGCGAAGCACAATTGAAAGTAGTTTGGGAATGGTCAAGGCGATTAATTACTGCACGTTAGAGCCACTGCACTTACGTACAGTAATTAACCGCCGACCCCCTTTGAATACTTGGAAAAGGGGGTTGACGATGCATCAGGTCTAAATGCCTTAACGGGGTTATAACCACAAATCATGTGTGTGTGTAAGAAACAGTAGTCATGCACCTAACGAGCCGGGATTAGCAGTCGAGCCACTGCACGACTACCTAATCACGAATAGCTCGGTAGACCGCATACGGAACAACGTCAAGCAATTTGACCCTACCTGTTTGTGAGCAAACATGATCCTCATCTAAAAGGATCGTGTGCGTCGAACGAACAGAAGGGTCTACTAACCGAATCGCGCACCGCCGACGGAACAAAGACACGCACGGGCGTAAGTCCCGTGCCACTGAACTGCAATTGCTCTATTTGTGGTGCGCCCTCCGTGCGAGGTTGATTCGGGAAGAGGAATCGAGTTCGGCTGTTTAAAGCCTTACTAGGATTCAGCAGGAGTGTTCGAGCTTTGCCCAAGCAAAGTCGTTAACGTATGCTTAATCCACGATCCTCTCTGGGTGCAATGGTTGCCTCCCTAACGCGATAGCCGAGGAGACAGTCGAGCTACTGCACGACTGACACGACGAGGGAACGATACTCACCCGCAAGGGCCGAGACTACAGGCTCGGTTCATGAGTAGCGCGGTCATCGCCATAAAGCATTTGTTCCCACCAAAAAACAAAAGGTCGAAACCAAAACTTTTCTGGATAATCCTAGACACCCCGGGGGTATAGAAACAGCTTACCCAGGACATAGGACCGAGATTGCAATACACCTTTGTAAATTACAGGCAATAGGGGTTACTGTGGCGAAAGCGGTATGACATTTTGTACGGACCGAGACCCCCACACCCCCTTTTATGTGGTACGGTTGCGGTGTGTGCGCCCTATAATGTTGGTTTTGTAAAATCATTCGTGTATAATACCATTTAAGAACAGAAGGAGAACATCCATGGCCCGAGATTACAGGTCCGAGTACGACAACTACCATTCGTCCGCAAAGCAGAAAAAGAACCGAGCTGCGAGGAACGCGGCCCGTGCAGCTATGGTTAAGAGGAAAAGGGTCAAGAAGGGTGATGGTAAGGACGTGACGCATAAGGATGGTAATCCGAGGAATAACGGGGAGGGCAATTTGGGTGTATTGTCTAGGAGCAAGAACCGTAGTTTCAAACGGACGAAGAGGGCGAAGAAAGCACAAATTCACTAAGAAAAAATTGCGGGTGTATTTTCATTTGGGTTTATTGTAAAGTACCTTTAGTTCCATACAGGAGGAAACTGATGTCGGCGCAACCAGAACGAGCAAAAAAGAACAAAAAGATGTTATCTGCTGTGAAAAGTTATCTTAAAGTGGATGATGACGGAAATGTTTTTATGAAAAAACCTGTTGGTAGTTTTAAAGAGGGAAAGCAACTACCTATGGTAGGAGTAAAAGGTGCCTCGTTAATATCTACTGATCCAAGGTCTAATATGTCTTGGCAAAAAGAAAATACCAAGGTTGTTGAGAGAATATACAACGCAGTTCAAAGAAGCGGTCTCGGAAACAACAAAAAGTAATAACAACGGAGCGTGGTCCATGGCTTTTTTAGATTTCACCAATCTCATATCGGACGATCAGTTTGAAGAATTAAGGGAGTTGAACCTTGAGAGGGCAGCGTCGGGTCAACAGCTTATTACGTTATTGGATGTGATAGCGGACGATACTATTTTGGAAAGCACTGGAGTTGATCTTACTTCTGAGGGTAGTGAAGCGGTATTGAATGAGATGTCAGCGATAAATGACGCGGCGGCGGGATTAGCGGAGGTGGATCGTTTTACTGGTGAAGACACTAACGAAATCATTCAGGGTTTGGTTCAAGAGAACATAGATGCGGGGGGCACGGCGAGTGTCACTGATTTGATAGAGACGTATATTGACGATCAGGCTAACGCGACGGTTGAGCTTTCGGGTGGCGAGTTAGATCTGAGCAATTTTGCTGACTATGGACAGGGTAGTTCTCCTGTTTTGGCACCTGACGGGAAGGGCGTAATTAGGGGTGGTAATTATATTTCGTTAGAGCCCGGTGCGAATAATATGAGTGGTTCTGAGAGAAATGAGTTAAAAGGCTTTGCTACTCGAAACACGAACCTTTTACTGGCGCAACAGGAATTAACGGTGAACGGGACTCCTATTGCTGAGACGTTGGGTTTGAAGATGCCTGGTGATGAAAACTTTGACCGTGATGATCGGGAGAGAATACAGGAAGCGGAGAATGCTGCTAAGGTTCTTTTGAGAGAGCAGTCGGATCTTGATTACCATAAATATTTGGAAAGAAGGTCGGACGATGGACCGAGTGCCATTGAGATACACAACCAGATTTTTGGTGGTGGGGGCAACGCACCTGGGACCGTGAAGCAGGATGAGAACGGGAATTGGTACGCTGTAAAGGTAAGTGAGGGATCGAATGCTACAACTAGAGATTACAGCATTGATCCGAAGGACAACAGCGCGGGACCGACATTTGGGAAGAATGTATCGAAAGACATAGAGGAGATGTTTCCTACCGAGGTAGCTGCGGCGGGTGGATCTTCGGATTACACGGGTAGTATAACTGATACATTCAAGGACACGGACGTAGATTCATTGGGCTATGATCCTGTTACTGGGACGTATAGCAAGCCTGTTGTTACTGAAACAGATATCGCTCAACCTGGGGACTTGGATATACCCGAGGTTACGACTACGATGTTAGACGGCACCCCTGTTTTAACTGTTGACGATATTGAGAAGTTAGCGACGGAAGCGATAGACACTGCGCCTGATCTTACTTTTACGCCTACGGGCGGTCCTGGGACATTTACTCCTGGTTCTTTGCCTGCTGCCGAGGGGGATGATTACACTCCTACGTCGGATCAATTGACTGCACAGTTAGAGGGTTCGGGACTGGATGATTTAAGGACCGACGTTTCAGATGTAGATTTCAGCACTACGGCTACTGGTGATGACTTTGACATCGGAGCAGCGATGAACACTTACGATGCAACAGAGGGCACTTCATTTTCGGACCTTGAATATAGGGCTTCTGCGGCTGATCAGTTTGGTTATGAAGACACGCTCCTTGAACCTGGGACGGGTGGATTAGGTGATGACGAAACAGTAGGCGGTTTCACAGAAGCGGGATTAGCGGAGGAAGTAGCTAAGTATACAGGAGATGCGAAGGTCGTGGACCTTGCCACTTCTGTTCTTAATGATTTAGATTCTGAGGTTGGGCAAACTACGACAGAGGATGCAATAGAGGCTCTTAAAGCCAGGATTGGTTCTCCCTATGATACGAATGTGAGCGCAGCGGAAGTAGCAGCAACTCTTGGTTTGATTCAAGGTACACCGATTACGCCTAATGAGCTTGATGCGTTGATGCCTGAGTATAATTTTTTCAAGCCTGATGCGGGGACACAGCTTCTTTTGGAGGGGTCGGGTGCTCTGACAAGTAAGATGATAGGGAACTTAATCAGTGCAGCGGGAGATGTGGTTGGTAGCGAATTAGTTTCTGAAGCGGGAGAAGATTTACGTGCACAGGGAGACCTGGCTAAATTTAAGGTAATAGAGAACCTAACAGAGTATGCTCCTGAGACATTAGACGCATTGAATAGACCGATTATGGGGGATGATGGCTTTGATTTAGATGCTCTTGCAGCAAAAGCTTATTTTTCATCGACTCCTACTATATTGGGTTTGGCGGGTATTCCATTTGGAACAACAGCGGCGTTGGTTACAGGTGGTATCATGACAGCGGCTGAAGTTGGAACCGAGGCTAGGGATGACACATACAATACCGCTATAGAGATGGGATACTCTGAAGCAGAGGCTGAAACTCTTAGCAGGTCGGCCTCTATAACAGCAAGTGCAATTGGTTTACCGATTGGTGCGATAAGTAACGTGTTGTTCTCTACAATACTGCCTGGATCTGGTGCAGGGTCTATTGCAACAGTAGCGGGTAACATGGTTGAGGAAGCGGTAACTGAAGGATACATTGAGCAGAATGCTGCGGCTTTTGCAGTGGATCAACAACTTGGCACTGATAAGTTTGGTAAAGCTTATAGTATTGATGAAGGAATTGTGGGTTCTCTTATTGGTGGTGGTGTTACGTTAGCTACAATCAACAACGCTATAAACAAGGCTATTGAGTCGCCTACTCCAACGGGTGGTGAAACTTCTACGGGTGGTGAAACTTCTACGGGTGGACCGAGTGCCACGGATCTTGCAACTGCGTCTGAGATACTGAACTCTGGTGGTGATGTTTCGATAGTCACGGACAGTAACGGTGATTTAATTATCACGGACACGAGTAGTGGTCAGAGTGTAAATGTGGGCTCTGTTATTTCTTCTTCGGTTCCGATTAGCGGTTCGGAGACCACGGCTGCTAATTTAACGGCTGCGGAACAGGCAGTTGTGTCTGGAGCTTCGGATGTGACCGTTGTTTCTAAGGGTGGGAATATAACGCTAACAAATAACAAGACAGGATTTACGGCTGTAGTTAGTCCTAGTAGCAGTGACAGTACAAGTCTCATGAATGTAATCACAGCGGTTGAAACGAACGATTCTACTGGTGTTACAAATGCGGGAGCCACGGTTTCTACAGGAACAGATGGAACAGGAATCACTACTCTTGTTCCAGGGACCACGGATACAACGGGTACGAACACTGGGGTAACAACGACAGCAGGAGCCGACTCAACTACAACTACGGTAGGTGTGGGTTCTACTGAAACGATTACATCAGGGGATACTCAGATCACAACATCTGTGGATGCAAATGGGAATACCACGGTTATGACAACCAACACGAACACGGGTGTCGGTGAAACAACCACAGTTCCTGCGGGTAGTAACACGACCATCTCGAGTGGGGTTACGGAGATAACTGTAAATGCTACCAACACGGGGACCACTACTACGGCGGTAACAAATACTGAGACGGCCACTAATGTACCCGCAGCGGTAACTGAGACGGCCACTAATGTACCCGCAGCGGTAACAAATACCACGGACGTTGGAACTCTTACAACGTTCACAGAGGAAGATGATTTTACAGAGGATCCTATTTTTGTTCCTGAAACATCCTTTACA
>Ga0208666_1000986_pt1 | contig 12945 bp, 17 predicted proteins | sample 5B_taG_FD_184078 | JGI IMG/M metagenome (GOLD analysis project Ga0208666, IMG submission 184078) | Marine viral communities from the Subarctic Pacific Ocean - 5B_ETSP_OMZ_AT15132_CsCl metaG (SPAdes) (version 2) | ecosystem: Environmental > Aquatic > Marine > Oceanic | place: Pacific Ocean...
CTTGATATTACAAACATCACCAATATGAATTGTGTTTGGAAAGTTTGCTTGTGTAACTTGCATAGCATATTTATCTATTTCACTTGCATAGTAAGTATCAACTTCAATACCAAGTCTTTGCAAAGCCAACTGACCACAACTCATACCATCAAATAAACTTAAAACTTTTAATCCCAATTTATACCTCCTTTTACATCTTCAATCGGTTCAAGCACAACGTCTTTTCTAAACAAAGTCTTTACCGAATAATCTATTTCGCTGTTTGATTTAACCATACTGGCCCTTACAACCCTTGTTCTATCGAATTCTACGCCATTTTGTAAGCATAAACGCTCTGCTTCTTCTTCCGAACTCAAATACAACGCTAATGCGAATCTATGCGCATCAACGAGCGAACTTGCGCCACGAATACTTGCTCTTGCTGTCATATTATCTTCAGTACCAACTAGACCTTGCTTTGAAAAATGGTGAATACTTAAAACTGTAGCTCCTAATCTTGCGGATATACTCGCACAAAAACTCGCATACATCTGGCCTGCTTCATTGGAACTACTGATACTTGCACTCACAAAACTTTGTATAGGATCAATCACCACCAATTTTAAATTATCTATACTTTCTAAAGCAGTAATCAATTCATCACCTTGACTTGTTGTGTGCAAACCTTGTGAACTGGTATCACCTAAAACAATCAATCTTTCTTTCATACTAGGAATCGGTAAAGCATAGACTTCGTTTAGACCTTCAAACCTTTTGCCTTCTTTATCCAATGAATCGACTCGTCTATGCAACTCCTGAGCATCATCTTCCGCACTTAAATAAACTGCACTCCCAGAACTTACAATCGGATTGCCTAACCAAGAACCAGAACCATGAGCGACTTTTAGACATAAGTCCAATGCCAACATGGATTTACCTATACCACCAATACTTGCCATGATTCCAGGTTTGCCAAGCTCAATAAAATTTTCTACCAACCATTCTCTTTTTGGTATCTCGCCTTTGAGAAACTTAATATTAAATTGTTTTAAAGGCAAACCACGATCTAAGATTTCATTTCTGACAACATCTAAACCTTGCTCTTGATGTAAGTCGTTGAAGTCGCCAATAATGGAAGGCAATCTGACAACTGTATTATTGATTGCTGACGTAATTTCTTCTGCCTTTCTTTGCCCTACTTGGTTTTTATCATTATCAAATAAAATATAAAACCTAGCTTTAGTTAGTTTTCTTAAATTAGAAAGAGCAGTAAGACCAAAGTTCGCTGAAAATACGCAAACAACTGGTAAATTTGTTGCTTCAAATACTGAGTATGCTGTAGCTATCCCTTCAACAACTAAGACTTGATCTAGGTCTTGCCACTCTGACCAACTAAAACCAACAATATGCACGCTACCTTTAACTTCACTTGCGCTGACAAATCTTTTCTCGCCCTTCTTATCTATGTATTGCAACGACCTAATCTCAGGCTTGACATTGGTTGTAGAATATAAGGGAACAACAAGGGAATCTCTTATTGTTTTCAACCCATAATTTTTAATTTTTTTCTTCGTGAGGTAATCGTGATTCACACAATCTATGGCACTTTTAAATCTTTCTTGGCAGTCTTTAGCTACTTCATCGTGCCTTTTAGCTCTTTCTTTCTTACTCCGCTCTATGTTGTGAGCAATATTGGCTTTTAATTCGTTTTGCTCTCGTAAAGAAAGTTTATTGACATCGGTGTTTGACCATTTCTTTTGTTCGCCTGTACGCCAGTTGCCATAAGTAATATTGATGTAATTGTTATTCTCGTTATAGACATACCACCCAGACTTTTCATTACTCTTATCAGGCCTTGTAGTCGCACTTGCTTTAACCATACATCTAATAACTTCTCCAGATGTATCTATAAAACTAACTGCTAAACCATCGTCATTCATTTGGTTGATAGCGTCAGAAATATCTTTGCCACTACCAAAATGTAATTCTTTGTCTAAGACTAAACCATTCTCATAAAATTTCGTCAGATCCATTATCGTTACCTAGCTCGGATTCAAAATCCAAGTAATTTAAAATTATTGTATTGAAAAAAGAATCTCTTTGTTCGTTAGACCACTTATGCAGCTCAAAGCTACCAGTCTGTTTCGCAATCTCTAAGTATTTCTCCTTGCTTTCTTTCCTTGCGTATGCAATTCCATCTTTGTTTGTATAAGATTTTCTAGCAAGTTTTTCTCCTTTTTCAATTCTCTCCTTTATTCTCTCTAAATGCTCCATTGAGCAACTACCATAATAAACATCATTATGTTTGTAAAGAAACCCCTGTGCAGGTCTATTACAGACCTTGCACAAGCTAGTTTTCTTCATCTAAAAAGGGATTTCTTCGCTGTCTAAAGGATCAACCTCTATTGGCTTTGCTTCAGCTACTTCTTCTTTGGGAAGAATTGATTCGCCTTGCTCGGCTCTACTAAAGTTTTTTCCATAAGCAGGATCAAGTTCTGCATAGCCATTGTCATTAATTTTGACAACACCATTGAACCTAATACCTTTAAGTTGCTCAGTATTTTTAAGTTCAGTTAAACCACAACTGCTAGCAAGCGCTGATAGTTCTGTTTTACCAATCTCTACCGACTTTGGCGAATTTGGATTAGCAACTGTAAATAAACCAGAAACCAAACGACCTTGATGTTTAGGGCCTTGTATCTGAAAAGTCATACGACACCCTATCCAACCGCTATCATTTCTGATTTCTGTTTCTTCTAAATATTGCATGACATATTTGCCAGGTGCTATTTGTTCATCTTCTTGGCTTACTTCTAAGCCACCATATTGTTCAAGATCCATTTCTTACCTCTTTATTATTTTTAGTTAAACAAACTGTGCATAAGAACAAACCATTTGCTTTATAAATAGCTTCTGACTCACACTCATCACAGTAAATTATTTCGTTATCCATTATTTCAACATCTCGGCACGCACAGTTTCCCAAACAAACTCAAGCGATTCTGGGAGCGCATATCTATTTTTAGCCAAGTAAGCAGGCTTTTCTACTGTATAGATTACCCTCTCACCACTAACAGCTTTTGTCGTCATGTTGCCACCTTTACCTTTTACTTGAACTGTGCCAAGTTTAAAGTTTGCAAAGAAACAGCAATCGCTGTGTTCAAGAATTAAGTCTGCTGTCTTTCTGTGTAGCTTTAATTCGTGGCGATCATAGGCTTCTATCTCTGGCGATTCAAAACGCTTTATCTGATTATGTGCTATTTGCATAATCGTATAGCCTTTCTCTCTTAATTCATTAAGAAGTTTTATGTATTCACGCCAATATTTAAGAACTTCAACATAGCCTTTACCATAACCAGGTTGCTCTATTGATTTCCAATTATTATCTTGGCAAGCCTTATCCCAAATCAAAGGCTCTAACCAATCCAAACTATCTACTACAAGCGTTTTATAATCGTTATTGTTATCAATCAACGACTGTAAGTTTTTAAGCACATCTTCAAAACTTTCTGCCAATGGAAAATGGTCGGCTTCAATCTTACCCATCCCATCTTCGGTAAGTACAAATATTGGTTTATTCATACTCGCTGCAAAAAAAGTTTTACCGATACCAGCACCACCATAAAGAACTATTCTTGGTGGTTTCTGTTTTGCTTTCTTTCTTATATTAGCTAGACTCATCTTTTATCTCCTTTGTTTCAATAATTGTTGCTTCTTCAACACCACCATCCAAAGATTGTTTTAAATCATTAATCAATCTTCCTTTGTGATCGTTGAGAACATACAGTTTATTATTCAACTCTTGAATCTGTGGTTCTAAAAATTTCACAGTATTCAAGAGTTCCATTTGCTCCTTGCTTAAATCAGCTTCAAGATAATCCTTGCCGTCTAACGTAAGCGTAGGACTTTGTACTTCTTCAGTCATAGATTTCTCCGTTTAGTTTATAAGTTTTACATACCCTTTTAGCTGGACAAAATCTACATTGTTCGCCAAAAACGTAATTCGGTTCATCTGCTTCACACGCATCTAAAGCATTTTTTAATTCTGAAAAACCAAAATCCACCAAGTATTCGGCAGTAGTTTCCCACGAACGAACGCTTTGTTTAGATCTCGGTTGCACTATTGTCATTATCACTTTCATATTCTCATTACCATAACGAGCCAATGCGCCTAGTGCATAAATAGACATTTGTAAATTATTCTCAGGACTAACAGGCCACTTACCTGTCTTTAAATCAACTACTTCGATTACTTCTTTATTGAAGATAATCGCATCACTTGTACCCCAACACTCAGGATTTATTTCTTCAATGCTTACTTGTTCTTCAATCAAAGGCTTGGCATTTAATTCTTTAGCTCTGCCTTCTATGTAATCCACATAAAACTTTGCACAATCAATCATATCTTGGTCGGCATAAATTTTTACATCTTCAACAGTTTCGCTTTTACCAAGCCAATAATCTTCTAGCGTGATGCCTTCTAAGTGTCCTTTCATAAGCATTTCTGCCATGTTATGTATGAAAGTACCAACGAGCGCAGGTCTGCCAACAGGTTCTCTTTCGACACCTTCGGAAAGTTTTATTGAACCAGGACACACAAACCAACGCTCTGCGCTTGAGGGAGAAAATTTAGCGTGCTTAGAAGGCATACTATCTTTTATAAATTCTTTAGTTGCTACGGCTAACAAAGTTACTTTTCTCCATGTTCTCTACATCTTCAAGATCATACAAAACCTTGCCAGATATTTTGTAGTAAGGACAACCAACACCAGCTAGACGTTGATTGGCTAATGTGCGTGGACTCCTTTTCCAACGATTAGCTAATTCTTTAGCCGTAATAAATTTCTTATCGTCATTCATAATTTTTCTTATTTGTTAAATTTTCCTTCCAAGTGATATAATTAAAACATAAATTATATGAAAGAGCAAAGAATGTGTTTTCGTGACCAATTAAAGATGGATGGTTTGTCCACTTCATTAGAGGACTCTCCATGTATCTCAATATGTTCAACAACCTACGGCTTACAAGATACTTGCATCTGCGGAAGAAATTTGAAACAGATAAGTTCTTGGAATTCATACGATACTGTTACTAAAAAAAAGATAGTGATGCAGGCAATACAAAACAAAGATGCCTTCCCTCGTCAAAAACTTACTTTTTTGGCTGATGATCATAATATTTCTTTTGAAAAGGCTAAACAGATATTCGTCATTGGAAAGTCTTAGGAAGTCGTACATCTGAGAGAATTTCATCACCGATTTTCTCTATGTTTTCTTTACTCGTTTTATCCTCAATATGTTGATAACGCTTCATCATACTAAGTGATTGATGGCCCATAAGCTCACCAGTCTGTAAAAAATCTACACTTGCTGTGTTAGCTATCGTACCGAAACTATGCCTTAGATCATGTAGCCTAATTTTGTCTATGTCTGAGCATGAATTTGGGGAAGATTCCTTACAAGCTAATTTTACGCTGTTCCAGAGCCTTTTAGGGTTTTTGATACCAAGTATCGTTTTTTTCTTTTTCTCGCCTTGTAGAGTCTGTATAACGCTACGACTTTGAGAATTCAACCAAATTTTTCTGGTTTTGCCATCTTTATCGGTTTTATGTTCTTTTAACTCAATATAATCGCCATGCCAGTCATCCCATGTAGCACGAGCTAGTTCTGACTTCCTTGCGCCAGTAAATATTAAGAGCAAGATAAAACTAACTGAGTGTAACAAAGAGTTATCTTCGTCTAATCTTCTAAATAATTCTCTAAAGATATTGAGCTTTTCTTCTGGTGTGTAATGTCTAGTTCTTTTTACCTCTGCGTGCTTCTTGATTCTACTAGCTGGATTGGTTTCCAAGTATTCGTAATCAATCGCAATCTCAAAGACAGTCTTTAAAATAGTCAGACAACGATTGGCAGTATATTTAGATCTTAAACTGAGTTCGTCAAACCAAGACTTAACATCTCCTCTGCTAATTGTATCTATCGGTAAATGACCAAAGCCAGGCTTGATGTCTTTCTCGTACAAGCGCACATACTCTTGAATGGTCTTTCTGTTATTCATCTCCAACTGTTGTTGATATTTAGCAAAGACATAATCTGTCGTTGGTGTCTGCTTATCATTCTTAGCCAAAGGATCAAAGCTGGTATCAAGCAACATCTTAGCTTGTAGTTCACTTGCAATCTTGCGTACTGTTTGTATCGGCATACCGCCATGACCAATCTTCATGTTTCTGCGTTTGCCATTGATAGTATATTTAAGATAGTAGCTGATTTGTTTCTGGCCTTTGCTATTAGTCCAGGTTACTTGTTTGATGCTTTGGTTAAGTTTGTCTGAGGTTATCTTTTTCATCTTCTTCTTTTTCTATTTTTTTTTCTAATGCTGTTATTTCATAATAAAGATTTGTTTGTTCTTTAAAAAGAAGCATAGTTTGTTCATCCCAATCTATTTCATTGTATTTATTTTCTGCCCAACGTTCTAAATATTCTGGATATATGTTTTTTTCTGCTCCTATTTCCATAAGTTTTTTGATTCTTGCGTCATAGCGTGAACCTAATTCAATTAATTCTTTTTCAGGGGTATATGGCATAATCCAACCTCTACCCAATCTTTCGTTTTTCATTAAACCTATCTTTTCAGCTTTTTCTTCTAGCTCTTTTAACTGCTCACGTAATGTTTCCATCTTCTTCTCCTACACCAAGTAAATCTCTAAGTTCGAGATAATAGCAATTAGTAGTGATAACAAAAATAAAATAATCCAGTTTTTATAGTCTTTCATTGTTTTCTCCTTGTTTCTATTCTTGCTTTTATTCTTGCTTTTTCTGACCTGTAATCATTTAAAATAATTACTCCCTTATCTCTTAGAGCATCTTCTTTTTTAGTTTGCTCAATCATTCTGTCTATGTAATCTGTCATGCTTTCTCCTTTGTATAAACAAAGTGTACTAGATTAAAAGTGATAAAGCAAGTAGTTTAGTGATTGTTAATTATTTAACAGTGTGATAGCTTCGTAAAGACTGTCTTTTGAGTTTATGTTTTGCATAAGAGAGTCTTTAAAAGTTACTTTGGTTCTTTTGCTGTTCTCAAATATTTTAAATATTATGGTGTTGTATTCCAGACAGTAAAAGGCATAAAGATCGACCATACCTTGTTTGTAATCTCTGATTTTTGTATTAGCACCTCTACGCATATCAAAGCACCAATTAACTCTTTTGTGTGTCTTGTGGCACATCTTTTTCAAAGCAGCAGTTTTTACCTGACACTTGTACATAGTGTCATCTATTTCAAAGATTATGTCGGCATGACTGCCATGTGGTAGAACGTGAACTGTATCGCTTTCTAAGCTCAGAAAACTAGCCACAGCGTACTCGCCTGCACGACCTGTTCTTTCTGTGGCTCTGGACATTTTATTCTGTCATTGATTGTTCTACTACAGGTACTAATGGTTGTGCTGCTATTGCGCTAACAGGTACGTCTGGAAGTTTAGGAATAAATTGTAAAAACTTCCTCATAAAAGTTTCTTTTTTATCCTTTCCGCCCTTAATAGCATCTCTTAACATACTTTTATTTATTGGCTGTGCTAAAAATTGATTAAATAGTCTTAAAAATCCTGCTCCAGCTAGGGAAGCAAAAAAACCACCGCCAGACAATGATAGTCCTGTTCCACCAATTATTGCGGTAGGCCCTAAATTGCTTGCAGCTCTTAAAGCAGCAGATCTAACTATAAATGTATTTACATCAGGAACAGCTTCAGGAAATTCTTTTAACACGCTCATAAATTTATATAAATCATCAAGCTCAACGGCTTTCATTTCTAATCTGCCTGTTACTGGATTTCTAACTGCTGATTTATAATTTTTAAGAAGATTTTTAGTAGCTTGATAATTTTTGCTTTTAATATTATCAAAACCTAATTCTTTAAATAAACCATTAAAATCTCTTTTTTCTCCTCTATAATATTTTGTAAATACATCGTCTAAATAGTTGGCTGCTAAAATATTCATTTGCCTATTACCAACTAATGTTCTTAGCTCATTTACCGCTCCTGGTGATTTAGCATCACTAAAAGTTTTTTTGTATAAATCTTCTATTCTAGTAGAAGGTGGTCTACCAAAACCAGGCCTTAAAGCTCCTCTTGTTAATGCTTTTTGAAATTCTTTACCTGTCTTACCTTCAACCAATGTCATGTATTCTTTAAATAGTCTATCTCCTGCTGTGTAAAGTCTGCCATGAATTGTTTGAGAATCTCTAAGTTGTTGTTTCATTTGTTTTCGCATAGCTGTTACAGCTTTAAAAGCAGCATTGTTTGGAGCTTGTGATTTTGCAGGATCGTATTTTTTAGATAAATCTCCTAACCTTTCATCAAGAGCTTTAATATCATCAAAATTTAAATTTGGTTTTACTATGTCTGCTCCTTTTCTTTTTGAAGCTCCAATCAAAGCATCTTGTCCATATAAATTTATATCCAACATTAAATCTTCTACATCTTTTGGAATTTTTGCAAACTTACTTTCTCGTCTTTCTCTTAATGCAGCAGCTCTTACAGGTGCTATATTAAAAAAGTCGCCTTGTTTTTTTGCTTGTTGCTCTGCTCTTTTATAGACAGATTTATATGAACTACGCCAATCTTTAAAAGATTCCATTCCAACATCTTTAATTATTTTTGATCTTTCAACCTCTGTTAAAGGTTGTATTTTTGCTGTTGGAGCTATTCTTGTGTCTAAGGCTTTATCAACCGCTTGAAAAGTTTCTAATAATTGTTTTTGTCCTGGCCCACCAACTATAGGCATACGACTTACTGCTGTGTACATACCTCTGGTGAAAGGCGAAGAACTTGCTTGTCCTAAAGACAAAGGAACTCCTTCTTCTGCTAATGTTTTAGCATTTTCTAATGCTTCATCTGTAAGACCTAAAGCTCGTTCTGCTAAATTAACTCTAGCTTCTCCATCTGGGCCTGTTCTTTTTAAAGATTCTTTTGCAGATTTGTATTTATTTACAGTTTTTGTAACAAGTGGTTTTAATGCTTTACCAGCTACAGGAGCTGCTAAAGTTAAAGCAGCATCAATAGTTCCTGTTGTAACAGCATCTTTTACTCTTTCTTCTGTTGAAGGAGAAGGCATATCTGGCGCAATTAAATCACCAAGAAAATCTACAGCTACAGATGTAGCTCCAGATAAAGTTCCTGCCCCTGCTGCTGCACCTACAGGCCCACCGAGAACAAAACCACCAACAGCTCCTGCTGTTCCACCTATTATTTCTAAAGTATTTTCAGCCCATTTTGGTATTCTTCCAGGATAGTCGTTTTCATCAACAAGTCCTAATTGAATACCAGCATTTCTAGTTTTAGCATAATAAGTTTTTGCATCAATTTTGCCTGCTTTTAATAATCTACTGCCATCAAGTTTTAATTGATTAAAAATAGCTCTATTAGTTTCTTCGCTTTCAGCTTTTTTTAAAATTTCTTGTACCATTTTTTATTTAGGTATTTGTGAAATAGTCATCAAAGCTACCAGGTTGTGATGTTTCTGGCGCTTGTTGTGATGGCTCAAGAGTTGTTCTTCTTTTTGGCAAACTAGATAAACCAATTGTTATGTCATTTATTAATTGCGTTGATTTTTTGTATTCATTCTGTAATTTTTGTAATTCTACCCCTTTAAATAAACCAGATTTTATATTTGATTCTAAATCTTCAGCTCCTTGTTTTAAAACTCTTTGTATTTCTCTGTATTGATTTGCTGCTTCAGACTCACTTGTAAATCCAGAAGTCGGCAATAATTGATCTACTCTTTGGCTTATATAAACACTTGGTCTGCCAGAATACTCGCTTACAAATGTTTCTCTTAATCTTTCATTTAAAACATTTTTTGCTCTAGTCGCTTCGCTTGTTTCTGGCGCAAGAGTTCCAACAAAAGGGCCAAGAGCAACATTTATACCTTGTTGTAAGTAGTCAGCACCGCCAAAGGCTTCTTCTAAATTTTCTAATCCTTCTGATGGAATAGCACTTTCTGTAGCTTCTTGTTGTAGTTGTTCTATAGATTTGTCTGTTCTTTGTTGTGATGTAAATTCTGCAATATCATTTAAAGGAACTCCAGCTAAGTAAAAAGAATATTGTTCTGGAGTTAAATATTGTTGTAAAGTTTGTTGTGTTTGAATTTGTTGTTGTCTTTGTCTATCAATTTCTGCTTGTTGTCTCATAGCTTGCGCCCTTTGCATAGCACGACCAGCAACATCTCTACCAGCAAATGCATCACTTAAAGCAGATAACATATATCCAATTTTTTGATTTCTATCAAATACAGGCTGTTGCGCAGTCTGCGATTGCATGTTGTTTGACATACCAAATACATTGTTTGCAATATTTGGTTGTTGTTGAGTTGTATTTAATAAACCAATATTAGGCTCGTTTGAAACAGGCATAACATTTGTTGGTGTAGAATTAGTTTGTGATGCATCAGTTAATGGTAGTAAACTATTTACTCTTGCTTCTGCTTGATTAATATAACTTGTACCACCACCTAAAAAACCTCTGTCGCCTACTTGTTGTTGCCTTAAAAGATTATCTTTAGCTTGGTCTAAAAGTTTTTGCTGAAAATCATCAGCAACTATATTTCTACTATTATTTTTACTTACAGCCATGATTAAGCATAACCCCCATACATTCCAGCACCGCCTGTAGTATTAATAGCCATCATGTCACCACCTACTTTCCCCCAGGGCCACCAACTAACCCACCTGTAAAAGCTGCCGCAGTTAAGCCAGCGCCAGCAGCTAAAATATCACCCAAGCCAGTTTCTTTTTGTTGTCTTTGTCCAATAACCGCAGGAGATATTTGTCCTGAAGCTGCTTGTAAAAGTCCTAACTGACGTAATGGGAAGTCAAGTTCTCTTTCAAACTCAGCTCGTTGTGCTTGTATTCTGGCTTGTTCTAACGCTCGTTGTTGTCCACCAATACCAGATAATAAACCAAGCGTACGATATTGTTCGCTTAACTCACCACCTAATAAACCAGCTTGTTGTTGCCTGGCTCTTAGTTCTAATTCTGCTTGATTAGTTGCTGCTTGTTGCCTACGAGCTGCATCAGCTTCAGCCATATTTAGTGCTTGACCAAACCCTGCTGAACGTAAGCCAGCGATTGTTTGCGCTGCTTCTTCAGCAAATGGTCTAGTAGCTTCTGACTCTATTAGAGCAGAACGACTACCACCAAACGCACCAGCTTTAATTGCTCTGGATTGCGCTCTTTGTTGTTCCATGTCTTGTCGTCTTTGGATGTCTGCTAATGCAGGCTCTAAGACTTGTTCTGTGTAAGGATCTTGATAGCGAGCTATGTCGGTATCTAGTAAAGATGCAGCTTGCACAGTAGGTGTACCTTGTCTTGCCAAGCCAGCTAAAACACTTCTAGGATCAAGAGCCATAGCTTGACCGAATAATCCTCTAGTTGCTTGCATAGCTTGTGCTTGGTCTGGTGTAAAACCAGCAACCATTTCACCTGTGTATGGTTGAAATCCCATGCTAGAAGCTTCTAATCCTCTAGTAGATGCTTCCGTATAAAGATCTTTTAGATAATCAGGTACTTCTGCTGTTGTTGTTGTTGCGCCTTTACTCATAATTCTTTTCTAATCATATATTCTTGTTTGTAACCAAGATGTTTAGCTTTTCTTTTCCAACCTTTACGACCACCACCATATAATCTTTTGATACCAATGGCTTTAGCAAAAGTTTCAATAGAAGTTAATATTTCTTCTATTTCTTCAAACTTACCACCACAAAACAATAAATTCATTACTTTGTGCTGTGGATAAGTAACAATTTCAGTTATAAAAGCTGATTCCTTACCTGGCCACAAATGGAAAAATCCATGTCTTATTTTATCTTCTACATCGTCTATTGTATAGGCATCTTGATGTTTTAATGCAGGCTCAATAAATTGCTTGCAATAATCCCAATGCACTTCCCATTCTTCTTTTTTAATCACCCTTTGCATATTCAACTAAACTGGTTATTGCCATAATTCTATTAGCATCGTTAGCAGTTAATTTAAGTATTTCACCTGCTTGTAAAACTAAATCTCTACTTAATAATTCAGCAGTTGTATTGCCTGCAACAGTAAAATCATCATAAATATTAAAAACATTAGAACCAGAGTCAGTCAAAGTAACACTTAAAGTAGTTGATGCAGCATTGTTGTTATTAACTAAAATAGATTCAATAACTGCAAAATCAAAATCTGAACCAGATGGTGCAGTAAATAAAGTAGTTGCATTAGTAGTAGTTAAACTTACTTTGGCATTAGTTACTCTTTGTATATATTGACTTTTACTAGCAGGATCTATCATCTACGACCTCTAGGTTGTACATCTAGTCTAATCTTACCAACTTGAAAGTCTTGCGTAACATCGCCTTCTATTTTCATCTGCACTTGTCTAGCAGAAAATCTAGCATCGGTATAACCATCAGCATTGAAAGAAAAACTACCAAAGTCTGTATCTGCACCTAATGGTGTAAAACGACCAGTAAAACTTAAAGTTATCGCTGGCAAAGTTGTAGTTTCTTCGTCAGGTAAAATTTGATTTACTTGTGCTACTTTATCGCCATTGCCTATTTCCAATGGGCCTGTAAGACAAAAAGGTTTTCTTGTACCCAATCCAGGTGAATTAAATAAAGCTCTTTTATCGTGTTCATAAACAAAACCACCAGAATCGCAAGCGATTGGATTATCAAAGACACCTTGATCTATCCAGCAACCTCTATCAAGTTCACCAATAGACCAAACATTGTCTAAGTAATTCCAAATTATATATTTGTTTGGTGTTAGCTGATCTACATCTCCTACTGGAAAAAACCACCAGATTTCGTTGTAGTCAATGTTGTGTGCGCCAAAAGTAGCTTGTTGAGTGTTTTGTTGTAAGTTGTCAAAGATAAAATCATGGACATCTGATTTAAGTTCTCTAACCCTACCATCGTAAGTAAAGAAAGA
>Ga0208666_1000987_pt1 | contig 12922 bp, 8 predicted proteins | sample 5B_taG_FD_184078 | JGI IMG/M metagenome (GOLD analysis project Ga0208666, IMG submission 184078) | Marine viral communities from the Subarctic Pacific Ocean - 5B_ETSP_OMZ_AT15132_CsCl metaG (SPAdes) (version 2) | ecosystem: Environmental > Aquatic > Marine > Oceanic | place: Pacific Ocean...
ATAGGCTTTGGTTCTTTTATCTTGACCATATGGGGGTTTAGTTTGTTTCTTTGGTTTGATTTCAACTATGTACTTAGATATTTTTCCGCTTCTTTCACGTACCTTGATATAAAAGTCAGGATAGTACCTATGTGATTTACCATCTAGAGGTGAACGGTATGGTATGATAACTTCTTCACTTCCCCACTCTAAAATAGAGGGAGTTGTGTCACAATATATCATATATTTTCGTTCCCACAACGATCTATAAATGATACGTGTAGGATTACCACGGTATTTTTTGGGATTCTTTGGTTTATATGTTCCAGAGTATGCCATATATAATATAGGAAATCACTTATCTATTTAGAGTGGAAAGAGTAACAAGATTAAATGAATTCATGCAAAAAATTGGTAGTAGGGGAGGAATGTCCCTTACTACTGGTTATGATCTTGAGTTTGATTTTAGTGTAAACAACAATCCCAAGGGTTTTGTAGAAGAATTTTATACTGATGATGCTAGGAACGTTGTTAATATGATGTGTGATGAAGCACAGTTACCAAACGTTGTTTCTACTACTGGTACAGTCATAGGTAGGTATCTTGGTGAAGGTTTGATAAATTACCCACACACAAGAACATATACTGACTTGGGTTTGGGTTTTATGTGTGATGCAGAACAAATACCACTAAAATTCCTCACTTCATGGTATGATTTTATGTACGGAGAAAATAAAACATCTGATGAAACATATGATGGTACTATGGAAGCAGCATTAGGCAGTACACCTAGACCACGAAATCGTACAAATAGATTGAAGTTTCCTGATGAATATGTCTGTAATTTAAAAATTATGAAGACTGAACCAAATCGTAAGTCTTCTTCTGGTAGAGTTCCTATTACATACATCTTAGAAAATTGCTACCCTTATTCAATTGATGCTGTTCCTCTTGCTTATGGTAGTTCACAGTTAAGTAGAGTAACCGCAAGTTTCTACTACACAAGACACACTGTTTTGTATGGCAGTCCAAATCAAGGGCCTGAATTGGATCCAGACGATCCTGCATTTGGTAATTTTGGTTTAAGTAGAGGACGTGTTGGAGATAGATTTGTACAAAGGGGTGGGTAGTATTAGCAAAATTGATTTCCTAATTCCATAAAAGGGGGAAAATTTTCTCGGCACATTTTTGCCTTAAAAAGTCGCTATATATAAATATACGACTTGAAATTATTTTTATGGCATTACCAAAAATTGGGTATCCCACATATGAACTTGAATTACCCTCTACAGGCAAAACTGTCAAATATCGTCCATTTCTTGTAAAAGAGGAAAAGGTGCTTTTAATGGCACTTGAATCAAAAGACGAAAAACAAGTAATTGGAGCAGTTAAGGATTTAATCAAAAATTGCGTTATTTCACGAATTAAGGTGGAACAGTTACCTAGTTTTGACTTAGAATACATTTTTTTGAAAATTAGAGCAGCATCTATTGGTGAAATTGTTAATCTCAATGTTACTTGTCTTGATGACAATAAAACTGAGGTAGAAGCACAAATTAATATTAATGATGTACAAGTTTTCAAACCAGAAGGTCATGACCAAAAAGTGATGATTTCAGAATCCTCTGGTATAATTATGAGATATCCCAGTATGAAACAATTTATTGATAGGGAGTTTCTACAAAAGGATATGAATACTGAAGATGTATATGATTTCATTGCAGATTCAATTGATCAAATATTTGATGATGAGGAAGTTTATGATTCTTCAACAACAACTAAAAAAGAGTTCCGTTCGTTTGTTGATGGTTTAACAACTAAACAGTTTGAGTCAATTCAACAGTTTTACCTTACCTGTCCCAAACTAAGTCATACCTTTGTGGTAGTAAATCCTAATACTGGCAAGGAATCTGAGTACACGATTGAGGGATTGCAGAGTTTTTTCGCATAGCACTCTTTCAAAATAACTTGGAGGGGTACTATAGAATGAATTTTGCTCTCATGCAGTACCATAAATACAGCTTGACTGAAGTTGAGAATATGATCCCATTTGAAAGGGAAGTTTATACAACATTTCTCATGCAATATCTTGAAGAACTTAAGCAAAAACAAGAACAAGCAAAGGCAAAATAGTGGCAAATCTCACAAAAACAGCATCAGGTGACTTATCCAGTTTTATCGCTGGTAAGGTATTTGATCGTGTGAAAGAGATGATGGATGACAGAAAAGAACGTGAAAGTGATCCTAGAGTAAAAAAAGCTGCTAAAAATTTAGAAGAAAAGCAAGTATTGGATCCAGAGTCCATTCCTGTAGTAGATGATAGATTAAGACAACAGGTATCAAAGTTATTTGGTTCAAAAATAGAATCAAGACTGTTTAACTTAGAAGCATCAGTTGATAGAACAAATGCTGCAATAACCACTATTGCTGCTGGAATTGGAGATACTCAAGAACTTATTGTAAATCAAAATCAAATATTAGAAGATAAATTTGATAAACTTTTAGATGTATTAGGAACTAATAAGGATGTTGAGAAAAAGAACTTAGAAAAATTAAAAGCAGAGAACGAATCACAAGAAATATTTGATCAAAGGAAAATGTTTGGTTCTCAAGCATTATTAGAGGCAGTTGCAGCATCTTCATATTTAAGTGGTTCTCTCTTGGGATTTTTAGTGAGAAGAACCTTAGCAAGAACAGGTAAAGCACTTTTAAGAAAAACTAGTAGAAAATTTATTCCAAAAAACTTAAGAGCAAGGAGTAGATTTCTTAGATCTGTAGTTGATGGTAGTAGAAGACAAATTAGTAAATCTTTAGGTAGAAAAAGTGCTAATAAGGTTTTAAAAAGTATTGTTAAAAAAGAATTTTTTGAAAGGGGTTCTAGAGCAGTTGCTCGTAGAGCAGTCACCCAATTTGGTGCTGATATTGGTGGTAAAACAGTAGCAAAAGTTGCTGGAAAGAAAATACCTGTTGTTGGTGCTGCTATAGGTGCAATTTTTGCTATTGAAAGATTAATTAAAGGAGACAGTGAAGGTGCAGCACTTGAATTAGCATCAGGTCTAGCATCTATTTTACCTTTTGTTGGAACTGGTTCTTCATTTGCTATTGATGCTTTTTTAATTAGAAGGGATATTGAAAGAGAATTTACAAAAGAAGGTTTTGCTTCAGGAACTGGAAGTACAAGTAAGGGACCTGCAACTTTACATGGAAAAGAGTTGATTTTGGGAAGGAAGGATATGGATGACATATCAATGGGATTTAAAAATGCGATCATGGGAATTGGAACTGTTTTAACTTCTGTCTCTTTAGATGTTGCATCTGCTGCTGGAGCAGAACCTGAAGTAAGATCATTAATGGTTTCTGAAGGATTAAATAATTTTAATAGTTCTCCTTTCCAATACAATGCAGATATTGGAAAAGTTAAAACTAAAAATTTAGATATACAAGCAATTGATAAGATAGCATCCAATGGTCTAACATTACCTTTTTTATCAACAGGAAATAATAAAACATCTGATGAAAAAAGTAAAAAAAATGCTTGGTGGGATCCTTTAGGCGTGTTTAATAGAGGTGGTTCTGGTTCTAGTATTAATTTAAATAATGAATCACTTATAGATGCTAGTGGAGAACCAGGTGTTGATTTTACACCAACAGGCACTGATAACAGAGCATTGTTTGATGGAGAGGTTGTAGAAATAGGATATCAGTTTAATCCAGACACACAGCGTGGGTATGGAAATTATGTTGTTGTTAGAAGTGAAGATCCTAAAAATGGTGAACAGTTTGATGCTCTTTATGCTCATATACCTAAGAATGCCATTTATGTTAATAAAGGAGATCAGGTAAAAGTTGGTGATAAATTGGGTAGAATGGGTACTGAGGATGATGATATAACTGATATTGGTAGCATTGATGGTACACATATGAGTGTAGATTTCTTAAAACCAAATAGTGCTGAAGCATATCCATTTTGGAGAACAAATATAGTACCATTAGTAGATACAAAGTTTAGTAAATCAAAGTTGAAGACAAAGAAGGTCAATCCTGACTTGAAAACAGCATCAATGGAGATGTTAGCTGCATATGAAGATATTAAACTTAATGCATATGATGATGGAACTGGTGTTTGGACTATTGGTTTTGGTGCTACTAGAATTCGTGATCCTAGAACTGGTGAGATGAGAGATGTTAGAAAAGGAGATACTATAACTGAGGAACAAGCATATGCGATGAAGGATGTTGATTATCAAAGACATTATGATATAGCAGAAAGAGAATTGAATGCACAAGGATTGTCGTTAAGAGATTTACCAGTTAATGTTGCTGCCCCTTTAATATCATTAGCATTTAACTATGGTTCTCTTCGTGGTGCTCATAAAGGATCTACATCAAAATGGTTGATACGTGGAAAGGAAGTAACATTCCCAAATTCTCTTCCTGTAATGATCAAAAATGCTCATAAAACTGGTGATTATAGTAAGATTGCTGATTTACTTGATTTCAATCTATCACAGGATCAGGATGGTTTAAATACCAATAGAAGACAATCAGAAGCAGCAATAATAAAAAGTGGAACAGATGATGATAATTTTTATGACTTACATAATTTAGATCTCTTAGGTAATCAATCATTCTCTCCTTCACTTAGAAACAATTTATTAGTGCAAAAGATGGGAGATGATAGTCAAAATATGGAGAATATGTTTGATAAAATTAGTAGTGCTGGAACACCAATATATATTTTAAATACTAGTGTAGTGTCTACTCAATCTAATAAAACTCTTATAACTAGAAGTGTAGTAGATAATGACTGGAAAGAGCAATATAGAATTGCATCACTAGCATAATTAAATGGCAGCACTTACAAAGACATTTCAAGGAGATTTAACGCAATCAATTGCGAGAGCAATTTATGGTGGAATTGTAAGAGCTGGTGATAGTGCATTAGAAGCAAAGCAAGCAGCAGAAGGTGCTTTAATAGCAGCGAATCTTGAGACGATGAGAGTCATCAAGGAGGGGGATCCCAAGGAAGGGATAAAACCAATGCATCCAGATAGATTCTCTCCTGTAAAGGCAAACTTCCAAAGAGGTGAATTTTTTAAAGCTGCATTAAAGCATCAAATGACTCCAAATCCTATGGGGATATTTGGAGATAGATTTGCAAAAAAACCTTTTTCGTTTAGTGATCCAAATATTCTTAAGGGTCAGACATCTCAAACGTTTGTTAGTGGTGATAAAAGTCCATACACTCCACGACCAACTGGTATTGGTGTGCCAGCAGCAAATATTGCTAAAAATGTAGGACAACCATTTCCATTTATTGCAGCTGGATCTGATATAAAAAATCAAGGTGGACTTGGTAAAGTAACAGAATTATTCAATACAAAATCTGGACAACCAATGAAGGTTAAGGATCCTTTATTGGGTAAATTCTTTACATCTGTTTCTATGTCATTGAGTGCCAGCATTTTGGGCATGACTGACCAGATGGATGATAACGAAGAGGTTTTACTTTCTGTAGAAGAAAGTGTCTTTGGAACAATCAAAAAACTGGAGACAAACACAGATACATTAGAAACAAAATTAGATAATATTATTGATGCTCTAAGACAACAAAATAGAGATGATAAGATATCGGCAGACACTAAAGAAGCAGATAAGAAAGAAGAAAAAATTAAAGAAGAAAAAAGACAATTTGAAGGAGAAGTCATACAGAAAAGAGCAGAGGATGATGCAGAATTTCAATTAAGAGATCTAGCAGATGAGGCAGCAGATGAGGGTGGAATAGATGATGAAGACTTTGATTTTGGACAATTTAAAGCACCTGAACTAGCAAGAGGTGGTGTAGTTGAAGGACCACAAAGTGGATATCCTGCTATTTTACATGGTAGAGAAGCAGTAATACCTTTAGACACTCCAGCCACAAGACAGCAAAATTTTGCTTCTGGAACATCTATGATTAATGCTTCTCAAAATAATGTTTTTAGAGGCAATAACCAATCCAAAGCATCATTTGATAAATTTGTTCCTGGTATGTTTAAGGAGATTATTGAAGAAAAGATTGGTAGCACACCATTATTGAAAGATACAACAGAAATGCTAGGTAAAGCAATTGAATTGCCAGTAAAAGCAAGTGGTTTAGTTGCTTTCAACGTTTTAGGTAAAGCTTTAAAAGGTATGACAGCGTTAGCTGGTGATGTTTCAGGTCCACTCAAAACAGTTCTTTCTCCTCTGAGTGCATTTGGTGTTGATAATTCAGTTATAAATTCATTGACAAGAGACATTAATGTTGGTGGTGCTGCTGTTCAAAGAATGGAAGTTAATAAAAATGTAGGACAAACTCAAGAATCAAAACAACAAAACATCTTTACAAGATTCTTTAATAGTATAAGAGAACTTTTACCACAACCAGAACCAAATGAAAAAGGTGAAGGTGGCGGTGGATATCGTGGTGGTGGATACCGTGGTGGTGGCATGTATGCTGGTGGTGGTCCTGGTAATATATTTGAAGGTGCTAAGAACTGGTGGAATAGAGGAAGAAATTTAAGAGTTGCTGGAGAAAATACTGCTCGTTGGTTTGGTAAGAATGGACTGATGGCAGATGATGCTAAACAAATTACCAGAACTAATAAAGCGTTCAGATCTGGTGCAACAGGAATTAAAGGATGGAATCCTTTTAAAGCATTTACCCCAGATATGGTAAAAACTGGTCCTACTCCTGCTGTTCGTCAGGCATTTGAAAGACCTATTAGATCAGTAAAGGGTTTAGGTACAGTTAAAGGAGGTCTTGTTAGTTTGATATTAAATGAACTGATTAATCCACCACCAGTAGCAGATGGAACTCTAACTGGCAACATGGATGTAGTTAACAATAGCACATCAATGAATCGTACTGATAGAAGTGATAGATTGAATAATTTTATTAATCTACAATCATTTGAAAATCAAGTAGATAAAATCAATCAATTCCAACAGCAACAATCTAAAATTGTAGAAATAAATAACAACGCAAATGTCTCGCAAGAAACACCAGAAGAAGATATGAACCATATCGGTAATAATCCTAACTCTTCTTTGGATGCATTTTTCTCTTCACCTTATAATTATCGTTAGACATGGCAGAGACAAAACCATATGCGTCATCGCTTAAGACAAAAGCAATTGCAATATTTTCTGTTGCTGATGAATCAAAACCATATGCTAACATAACAAATTTAGTAACACATTATTATCATATGGAGGATATTCTCTATCCTGCATATGAAGCTAGAATGGTATTGGTTGATAATGCAACTAATCTCATAAGTAGTATGCCAATTCAAGGTAATGAAAGGGTTGTGGTTGAGGTAGAAGATACTTTTAATGAAACCTATACGTATGAGTATCGTGTGTGGACAGTTGCAAATAGATATACTGCTGACAGAAAACAAGTATATACATTAGGTCTTATATCAGCAGAAGGATTGAATAATGAGGGTATTAGGTTAACTAAAGGAGAAAGTGGAAATATCTCTGATGTGGTTAAAAGACTAATAACAAATAATTTATATGGATCATCATCTAAAAGCATTGCCAATGAAGAAATAGAAGTAGAAGAAACAAAAAATGCTTGTAAATTTATTCCTAGAAGGCAATCACCATTTACGGTTATAAGATCTCTTTGTACTAAAGGAGTTCCAAAAACAAAAAATAATAAGAAAGGAAGTGCTGGATATTTATTTTTCCAGACACGTAGAGGATTTAATTTTAAATCATTTGATAAATTAGTTTCTAAAGAACCAATCAATAACGATAAATCAACTTGGTTCTATTACTCTATGGGTAAAAGAGATAATGAAAGTGCATATCTTATACAAGAGATCAAATATAATAGTGAAATTGATCTTTTGAAAAAATTAAGAGAAGGTGCTTTTAGTAACGTTTCTTGTTATTTCAACATAAATACTGGTAAGTATGAAGAATCTGTGTATTCTATGGAAGAAAGGTGGAACGAGATGGAGCATTTAGGAAGTCAAACAAAACTCCCTAAAGGATCCAGCGATCTATCTAAATTTCCAACTAGGATCCTTTCTTCTGTCGTGAATGATGAGTTCTGGTACAACGGAACTGAATCTGCAGCTACTGACCCAAAAAATCAAATAAAAGATTATCAACCTTTTTATTTGCAACAGTCTATTGGTAGAGCAAATATTGCTTTTAACCAACAGTTAACTATTTCTGTTACTGGTCATTTAGAATTCTGTGCAGGTGACTGTATTGAATTAAGAATGCCTAATCAACAAGCAGAAGTGTTAAAAGAAGACGGTGATATTTGGGATCCAGAGAATAGTGGAACTTTTTTGGTTAAGAGAGTCACACATCAATTCCATGTTACAGGCGATCAAGTCTATAGTGTGCTAGAATTAATAAGAGACTCTTATGGTATCAAATTAAAAGAATCTAAGGTAAAATAAACATGAAATCAATAGAAGACCATATAAAGAAAGATAAAGAGATCATTGATGATCCAACAGCAAATCCTGCTGCTCGCAGACATGCTAAAGAGGAGTTACATGACCTCATAGAATATGAAGAGCATCATCATGACGAGATTGTAGCAGGTGATCACCACGATCCAAATGCACTTGAATTGTTTTGTGACCAACATCCAGACGAGCCTGAGTGTTTAGTATACGATGACTGATTCAGTACTGAGTAGTTTATATCCAACACACAATATTGGTACAGATGGATTTAATTGGTTTATAGGACAAATTGAATCTGGTACTACTGAAGATCCTAAAGGGTCTGGTAGATACCGTGTACGTATTGTTGGACAACATCCAAAAGAATGTGGTCTCGTAGAGACAGACGAACTTGGATGGGCACAAACTCTCATGCCTGTTACTAATCCACATACGCCTGGTGGTGCTACTTCTGTATCAGATCAATTAGAATCTGGTACATGGGTTGTAGGATTCTTTTTGGATCCTGAAAAAAATATGCCTGTCATTATAGGAAGTATTGGTAGAGTTGCCAATTCCTTTAAGGAAGGTGAAGGTGAGGATAAAGATCCTACACCAGGTGAAGATAAATGTAAAGCATTTACTACATTTGTTAAAGATAAGAATAAAGTTCAATTTGATCAATTTGAAAATAGTACAGAATTAGACACTGCTGCTGCTGGTGTGGCAGCAGATGGGAAAAAAAGAGAAACAGAAGACGGTGAATTAATTAGTGATGCAGAAACACTTTATCTAAAATCAAAATACAGTCAAAATAGTCAGAATAATCCTTCAGGTATTAATTGGTGTGTAGAAGTTGCAGATAAATGTGGTAAAGAAACAGATTTGAATAGCACGTTTCTCAGACTATTTTCTGAGATGTTATATGAAACACAACGTAATGATGGTAAGTTAGGGAATTATCTAGTAGGAGAGGTATCAGGGGAACTAACTGATGCTATTGATATTGGTAGAAAATATGTTACTAAAGCAAAACAATTGATAAGAACTTTTGTTGCTTCTGTCAAAGGTTTTGTTATTGAAAAAATAAGAGAAGCAGTCAAAGCATTGACTGATGCTTTGTTATTTCCATCAGATACAGGAAATGCATTATCTCCAGTAACTAAATTCTTCAATGATAATTTAGCAATAGTTGGTTGTGAGATGGCAGATCTTGGTGAAAGATTAGCAAAATTTATAGAAGAAATTATTTTTGGTTATCTATTCAATATCTACAAACAAACAGCATGTCAAGTTGATAAGTTTGTAAATGGTATTTTAAATAAGATACAATCTTTAATGGATAGTCTTTTAAGTAAGGTCTTAGGACCCCTTCAAGATCTTCTTGGTGCAATTGCAAAACCATTTAACATTCTTGGTGATGCTATTAATTATGTTTTAAATATCCTTGGTATTACATGTAGTGGTCCTGGTAAGCAATGTTCTAAAACAACTAAAGTTTGTACTGATTGTGGAGCAGATAAACGTCAAGACTTTCTTGATAATTTACTTGAAAGTTTAGAAGATTCCCCTAAAGATTTTAATCAATATACTTGTGAAGATTCTTATGAGGGAACAAGAATACCAAGAACAGAAGTTACTTTCGTTGGTGGTTCTCAAGATGTTCCAGCAAGTGAATTTGTAGCATATAGTATTGGTGATATTTTTGTAAAGGAAGGAGAAATTGCAGAATTTGTTGTAACAAGAACAGGAAAGGTTGATGTTATATCAAGTGTAAGTTTTTCTACTAGAAATGGTACAGCAGAGAATGGAACTGACTATGAAGAGACTAGTGGAATATTAGGTTTTACTGCTGGACAAACAGAAAAAACTATTACAGTTAGAACATTTAATGATAACATAAATGAGGGGAGAGAAGATTTCTTTGTTGTTATCAATAAAGACACACCAGAAGATTTAACAGCAGTTACAGATAAAAATGTAGCAAGGTGTGTTATTAGAGGACAAGGTACACCACCAGATCCTACTCAAGGAGAACCAGTACCAACAACAGAAGTGGATAATCCTACTAGCGAAGGATCTAATCCTAATGTAGATGTCTTTACACCTCCTATTATACCTGTCTCACCAATAGACGGAGAACTTGAAGCGGTTAAATCTTATCAAGTAGAAGCAGATAGGTCAACTGTAAAAGAAGGTGAATTTATAATTTATACTGTTACTACACAAAATGTTCCAAATGGGACTGTGTTATCATATTCATTATTTGGTAATAATATCACACCATCTGATATTGTAAACTTTAGTCTTACTGGTACATTTGCAATTAACTCTAATTCTGCAACTGTTGTTGTTGGTATTAATGAAGATTCAGATAATTTAGAGTTTGATGAGACACTTATTTTTGCTATAAATGGAACAGGTGCGAGAGCAAGTGTGATAATTTTATCTGATACCAATTCATTTACACCAATAGAAAAATTAGCAGCAGAGGATGGTACATCCATAGTTCCACCAGAAAGAAAACCAATGTCACCAACAATAGGTGATATTATTACAGGACCTGATGGTGGTATTATTGATGTTATCATAGAAGATCCTGGCGATCCATTTATAGAAGCACCTGCTGTATTCATAACTGGTGCTGGTATTGGTACGGCAGCAATTGGACTTCTTGATGACAAAGGATCGTTAAGTGAGATACGTATTACTGATCCTGGCTTCGGACACAAATTGAATCCTCCTTTGGTTGCATCAAAAGAATGTATTATTGATTCGTTTACTATGATAAGACCAGGTAGAGAATACACATCTGCTCCAACTGTTTATATTGATGGTGATGATACTATTGCAGAAGCAATTGTTGAAAATGGTCAAGTTATCAGTGTTAGAGTTAAAAATAGAGAACTTACTTTTGATTCATATCCAACAGTTACTATATTAGGTGGTGGTGGATATGGTGCTACTTTCTTGCCATCATTCTCTTGCCTAGAACCAGAGGCACGTGTTAAGATTGGTTCTGCTAAGATTGGAACTGGTTCTTACATTGATTGTCCATAGGAGATGAATAATGACAAATAGTTTTGATAGAAAAGTTATTAAAAATGCAGTTGGCACTACTCCTAGGGCAAATATAGTACGTGATCAAAAACCTTTTGAACCAACAAAATCAAATGAAAAGGAAGATGTAGAAATTAGTAGGACTATTAAGGTTCACATGGCAAGTAAGTCTTGGACTGTCATGGAAGATGGATCTTTAAACAGTCCAAATGGAACTGATTTGAATATTGTAAGTAAACTTACTGGAATTGGTATTATCGTAAGAAACAATGGTGATATTATATTCACCACTGGATCACAAGCAGGTGGTAAAGTTTGTGGTGGGAGAATGTTAATTAATGCCAAAGGTGGTCAATTAATTAAGAGTGGTCCTAGTATTCAAGAATATGTTTCAAACGAAAAGAGTGCTGTTGAGGGTGGAGGTGAATCTGATGATAAAGAACAAATAGCACTTTCACAAATTTCGTATGGTAATAACATTGAGGAAATTCATGGTGAGAAACATATAAAAGGAAGACAGATCACTATAGATGCTGGTGATGTTCTAACCCTCATGGCAAAGGAAAAGATTGTTCTTCAGGCAGGACCACAGGGTGGTGGTGAGATAGTAATGAACGCTGGTTCTTTAAAGACAACAGCAGATAATATTAGCACTGTATCATCTAAGCAAGAACTCATCACTAAAGAAGATACTATTACACATTTTGATCCTCGTGGAAGTCATAATATCGTATCAGCAGGTCATCTTAATATTAAATGTTTAGGTGATTTTGATTTAAAAGCTGCTGGTGTTGGTAGAATGAATTTTCTAGGTACTGCTAATGGTGCTCTTTTAGTAAAAGATTCTAGACTAAGTGCATTTAATATTCAAGCAGGTAGAGGTAATATAAGCACGAATGCAACCACAGGGAACATAGTGTTTACATCTGGTATTGGTGAGTTTCCAACACTATCTGGTTTAGGTTCTGTAATTACTAATGCACAAAAAGATATTAGTCAAACAGCATTGGTAAACTACTCAGCAAAATCAACAGGGACAATGGATCTTGAAGCACTAGGTGCTGCTACACTTAAAGCAGTTGGTTTAGCAACAGTTGATGGTACTGCTGGTGTGAAGATCAAATCTGTTGGTGATGTTTCTGTTGAGGGAGCATTTATCAGGTTAAACTGACAAAACTTTTTAAACTGTCACAAGGGGTTGACAAACACATAAGTTTATGTTATAAATAAGTATACAAAGGAAACAGGCCCGAAACTATCGTACCCTGTGCTGATGTAATAAAGTACCCCATGTCGGGGGTTTACTATCATCCGCAGGGTTATTTTTATGCCCATGCGAGAAACAAAAAACAAACATGTCTATTAAATCAACAATCGCTGCGGTAGCAGCATCTCCATTCCTCTTCGCTGGTGCAGCTTTTGCTGGTCCTTATGTGAATGTA
>Ga0208666_1000988_pt1 | contig 12921 bp, 9 predicted proteins | sample 5B_taG_FD_184078 | JGI IMG/M metagenome (GOLD analysis project Ga0208666, IMG submission 184078) | Marine viral communities from the Subarctic Pacific Ocean - 5B_ETSP_OMZ_AT15132_CsCl metaG (SPAdes) (version 2) | ecosystem: Environmental > Aquatic > Marine > Oceanic | place: Pacific Ocean...
AGAGACTTGGTCGTCTCCAGAGTTTAGATTGGTTGTACCTGATTGATTGGTGAGGTCTACTAAAGACTGATTGCCTTCGTAGATATACTGACTAAAGACATTAAGACTTAATAGACACGCTACTGCGTAGCATAGAATTCTTTTCTGCATTGCCTTTTAGTTTTAGTTTTAGTTGTATAAATAACTTTGACTGCCCCAACAACATCTTTGTTTATCTTGTCTCTGTTAGGATTTCTGTCGTGTGTGCATTGCTGTATAAAAAGTTTCTCTTGGTCTTTAGCATCAGGTCTTTTAGATTTGTTTTCTGCCCAAGCTTTAGTAGCTTCTTTACCTATCTGACCTTGGTAAGGGCAAGGAGTACCAGCCATTTCCATAGCCTTAAATACTCTCGGGTCTTGACAAAGTATAGATACTGAAGCAACTTTCATACCGGTATCATATAGATACTTGGAAAGTTTTAAGCGTTCACAGTTCTCGTCAGTTACAGTTGCTCCTGTAGAGAACCCAAATACTTGCCCTTGAAAGGCACCAGAACGTCCTACAGTACAGAGGTCTTGAGAGTAAGACATAATACTAGGTGCTATAGCAGAAGCAGGAGGTGCTTTGCTTTTTACGTTCTGATTAATAGTCTGAGTAGAGTTAGACTCGTTAATATTTCTATTGGTATTATCAGACTTTGTATTGTTATTATTGGTATTAGTATTGTCAGTAGTAACATTAGAATCTGATGTAGATTGATTAACGTTAGTATTGTTATTAGTATTTGTATTATTACTAGTAGAATTACTGTTGTTATTTACGTTCTGATTGACTGTAGAGTTTACAGTAGAGTTCGATGTAGACGTAGAAGTATTAACGTTGTTATTATTGTTTGTATTTGTTGAAGTGTTATTTGATGTCGAGGTGTTTACGTTAGTATTATTTGAAGTATTAACATTAGTATTATTATTAGTGTTAGTATTTACGTTTGTATTGTTATTAGTATTGGTGTTTGTATTGGTATTACTATTAGTATTATTGTTGGTGTTGGTATTAGTAGTCACCGTAGTATTAATAGTAGTTAAACCGTTGTCTTCACAATACTGTGTACCTGAAGTACAGTCACCTGTCTGATCTGAACTTACAGCAAATGACATTGTTAATAAACCTAATATAAATAATGGTCCAAAAAATCCTCTATTTAAATCACCTCTTGACACTTTATCTCCTATTTTTCTTTTGTGTGTGATGCTCCAAAGTAAAAACTAATTACAGCACTAGCTAATCCACCGAGATAACCTAGTACTAAATTAATTAATGCTTCAGAATTTTGTTCAGGTGGTTGTAGTGTTACTAGAAATATGTAGCCCATAAATCCACCAACAACAGCAATCCCCATAATTCTAGCTGTCCAATCTTTACTAAACTTTGACCTAGCATCTTGCCCATCAGCTACTTCTAGTTTAAATACATCTACATCTAGCTCTTTCATTTGAACTTCAAAAGCATTTTCAGCTTTTTTAAGCTCAAGCATTTGTTCAGGTGTAGCTTCTGCAATAGCTTTTTCTATAGACTTAGGATTGTTAGGACAACCTAATACTTCAGCTATCATATTAGCAGCCATACCACCCATAGGACCACCTAAAGCAGTTCCTAGTGTTGGTGCTACTGCACCTACTATATTTTTTAATATTCCTTTCATTTAATCTCCTAATGTTAAAGTTGATTCAAGTAATTCGTTTACAGATTCTATTAAATACTCTGGTATATCTATACCTAAAATATCATCTTCACTGTAAGCAATCATATAAGATTCTAACAAGTCTTCGTATAAAGGTCTAAAGTCTTCACGTTGAACCCAAGCTTCGTTACATTTTGTACGAGCTTTACAATCTATTTTATAAGCTTTGTCTAATTGTTTTTCAGTGTAAAGCAACATTATTGATCAAGTACAATTTGTTGTAGTTCAATACTTCTTCTACCTACTTGAGTAAACCATCGACTATCTTGCATTTCTGCAGCCATTCTATTCCAGTCATGTTCTCTACAAGCCTGTAGCATATTTCTAAACTTTGAAAGTCTTGAACCACCTAAGTTAAAACACATATTTACTAATACTCTTTGTATAACTTCTGGTAATTTTTCAAAATCTTCCTCGCTACCAAAAACATGTATAGCTTCTTTGTAATGTTTATCAAAGTCATCTTCATAATACATATCTACGACTTCTTGTGATACTTTAGTTCCAACCTCCCAATTATATTCAGGGTCATTTGGTTGACATAGGTGACCAACTCCTAGAGTTTTATAGCCTAAACTATCCATATAAATTTCTAGGACTTCGCCCTCGTGTCGTTTAATCTCTGCTTTACATAATTCTATATTCATCTTTCTTCCTCGTCTTCTAGTATAACACCTGCTTGTTCATCATATGGAACACCAGTCATTCTATCTTTTCTTTCATCAGGTTCGTCAATAACATTAGGTACATTTAAAACTATACCACCTTTTGCATAACTACCGAGCCCTTTTGTTGATGTTGTTGCTGGTGAAGAACCTCTAGCTATTCTTCGTAATTCTTTTTTAGTTCCTTCTCCTAATACTAAATCTAAAGCTGAGTATCCGGGAACATTTGTAACTAAAATTTCAGGTATGTTTTTTCTATATAAAATACCATCAATAGCATCTTGAGGTAAAGGACCAGCAAAAGCTTTTAAAGTTGCTGTATAAGCCCCTACATTTCTATCATATTCATTTGACCATCTAGATTGATAATCAAATGGACCAAAACCACCCCATCTTCTAACTGCTTCACCTATTAATTCACCGTTGTCTTTAGCTAAACCTGTCTCATAGTCTTTTAAGTTTTCACCATTACTTCTAATTGTATTACCAATATGTGCTACAGAACTCATAAGTAAAGCTGTAGGAAGTACTTTAGGTATAGTCTGCATTGGGCTATTTACAGCTTCATTTGAAAATCTTTTTAAAATTGTATTGTTAAAGACTGTTGGATATCCAGCAAACTGTACTAACAACTGAGCAGCAGGAGTAGAGAACCATAAAGGTCTATTAGCTTCTGCAGTACTTGGGTTTAAAATAATTTCTTTTGTAAATCTATTAGCTGCTGATGTGTAATCTCCTTCATAAAAATCTTGAGCTTTAGCTAATGCATCATCAAACTTACCATTCTTTAACGATCCTCGATACCAAGCAACAGCTTCATCTGCATTAATTCCTAAATCACCAAGTTGTCTAGTTAAGTATTCTTTATTACTTTTACTTAAACCACCTTCAGATAAACGTTGAGCATTTGTTTTAATTAATCTTTTACCAGTTGTAAAAGCTGCTAATTGTACAGCCTTAGTCCACTGAGTTAATAAATTAACTTTAAAAAAAGCAGCCTGTCCTCTTTTAGCCCATTTACCATACACACCTTCACCGGCTAAACCTTCAATTCTTTCTTGAACTGCTTGTTCTAAAGCCAACCCAGTTTTGTATAGTTCTCCCCAAACATCATCATCAACAGTTTTAAAGATAGATTCTCCTTCTTTTTGAATACCAATATCTTTAACACCTTTTGTTTTTTTACGAAATACTCCTCGTTGAATACCTTTAATACTCCTATCAATAACACTATTACCTTCTTTAACAATTGAACTTGCAATGTCTTTTATAACTGCAGGTGAATCTTTTAAACCTGCACGACTTAAAAGTAAAAGAGGTTCAGTAATACTAGATAAAGTAGCAAAAGGTAAATGAGCCATCTGTTGAGATAGTTTACCCCAGTCAGCCATACTTCTAGCCCAACCTTCTTGTTTTAATAAAGAACCGGCATCTGTTTCAATACCTGTTACTCTAGCATGTGTCTTTCTTGCTTGTTTTAAAATCTTTTTAATTTCTGAATCTTTCATACCTGCTGCTTCTAATTCTGTACGCATAGGTTTAATTGTATTATCTTCAAATTCTTTTAAAGTTTTACCAAAATATTTAGCTCTTGCAATAGCTTGACCAGTATTAGTAAAATAAGTTTCTAATATTTGTTGCACATCGTCTTCTAAAAACTCAGCCATATCTTCATCTTTGATATTTCTAAATCTTCTTTCTTGTAAAAAACCTGTAGCATTACTTTTTTGTCCTTTTTGACGTAACTCAAATGGTGTCCATCTATACTCTAACATATCTTGAACAATCATATCAGCTTTTAATTCTTTAGCTTTTACTAGTTGTTCAGGTGTAGCATTTTCAAGTTCATAAATTACTTGTTTAGTTTTACCTACTTTAGTTCCTTTTACTCCAGCTTCTTTTAAAAAATTTGTACCAAAAACATCATCATCAATACCTTTAGCATCTCTTAAGACACCTTTACGAACTTCATCTGTTAAATTATCAACAAAATTTACAGTTGGTATATCATTAAGTGGGTCAGCATGTCCTGATTCAATTAATAATTTTTTAAATTTTTCTTGTTTTTTTTCTAAAACTTCATATTTAAAAAGTCTTGGAAAATAACCTTTACTAAATTTAACTAAAGGTCCAAATAAACCTACTTGAGCTGCATCTTTAAAAGCTGTATCTAGAGTTTCACGAACTCCTTTGTAAGCTTGTATAACTGCAGGATCAATTTGCCCTTTTAAACTATCTATATTATCAATATCTAAAGTATCGTCTCTTAATAATTTAGCAAGAGTGTCGTTTTGTTTTTTATCTAACCTAGCTCTCCAGCCTGTACGATATAAAACATTTAAACTTTTAGATAAAGCATATTGATATTTACCTATAGTTTCTCCCATAAATAAACCAAAAGATTTTTCTTTAACTACCTCTTCACCTTGACTTGTTAAAGTTGTGTCGTAGTCATATCTTAATTTTTTTAAAAATTCTTTAAGTGTAGGAGATTTATTTACATAAGAATTAAACCATGTAGTAGGTTTACCTAAAGTATTAGCAATAACTTTATTTAACTTTTCACCACTAGAAGATAAACCTAAATCAATTCTAGAATCTTCAACAACTTCTTTTCTAGTTTGTGATGAAGCTACATTATCAATTAAGTTTTCATTCGTGTGCTTAAACTCTTTAGTTAAATATCTATTACCATATAAACCTAATCCACCACCAATAGCTCCACCAATTAAACCACCAAGAGCACCACCAGTAACTGTCATACCAGCAAGAGAACTTAAATCATATTCATCTCTAATACCAAGATCAACATCAATGTCTTGTAAAAAAAATTCATGAGGACCAGCCCAAGCCATTCCTTCAGCAGCACCAAAAAGTGCAGTTCTTTTAGCAGCTCTTACAGCTTTAGCTTGTTTTAAAGCTGCTCGTTTTGACAGTTGTGAAGCTGTAAGTTTTTTAACACTTGCTTGTGTTGCAGCTCCTAAAGCTCCACGTACACCTAAAGTAGCACCACCTGTAGGTATAGCAAACAATCCTGCAAGAATATTTAAAGGGTCAGTTAATATATCAACAGACATATCTTTAACTAAATTAAAACGTTCTTTAAAACCTTTTAAGTTAGCATTATTAAATTTATCACGAAGGTAAACATAATCTTGTTTTTCTTCTTCTGTCCAATCACCTACTTCAGTAGACCTTAAAAACGCAGAACTTAAACTAAAATTTTCATCACGTAAGTATTCAAAAATATTTTCGTTTCTACCAATACCTTGTAAAAATCTTTCTGCTCTTTTTGCAAACTCAGGGTCTTTTTCTAAATCAGTTAAACTATAATTATAACCTAGATTAGAAGGAATATCATACTCAGTAACAGAAGATAAATTAGGTTCGGGAGCTACAGTATATGTTTCTGCCGGACTTAATTCTTCAGGTTGAGAAACAAGATCAGCAAACAACGGATTGTCATTTGTAGGTTCTTCAGGTTCGTTTATAAACCTTGTAAGATCAACTGCCATTTAGTCTCTACCTAAAATACTTTTAATAGTTTGTTTACCACCTTCCAGTATAAATCCATTTGAAATTAAAAATCTTCTAATGTATTTATTTCTTTGTGTTGTATCAGGGTCTTTAACATATGCATCAGCATAATACTCAGCCATTTTAAGTGGGTCTGTAGGTATAGATGGTTGATATCTCATTAAATATGCACGAGCAAAAGCTGCAGAGTATAAAGGTGTTTCTAAGTCAGCTTCAGTAGCAGTTCCTAAATCAATACCTAATTGATCTTTTAATAACTCATTATATTCTCGAACTTCTTTACCTGTTTCTTCGTTGGGTTCAAAATTAGTTTTATTAATAACTCTTTGAACTTCAGAGAAAGCTTTAGATGGAATTATTTGAAAGATTCCTGTAGCATTAGATTGTGGATTATTAAAAGTATTTGCATTTGATCCATAATCTGATTCAGCTTTAGCTAAATATTGTAAAAAAGTTTTACTTGTATCTTTATAACTATCGCTAACACCTTGAACATCAACTACTGCATCAATAGCTTTAAATGTAACATCTTTACCAACAGCTTTAGGTTCTTGAATATCTAAATTAGTTTCTTCGGTTTCTGTTACATTTTCTGTTTCTATAGTTTGAAGAGAACTTAATTCTTTTTTATCTTTATTATACTGTTCTTCTAATCTTCTAAATTTAACTGGACTTGAATTGAATTTTAGGCTAGTTCTATTAGTTTCAAATTCAGTTACTTTAGCTTGTAACTCATTTATACCTTTATCACGTAACTCAGGAGATGCTAAAATAGTTCTTCTTTGATTTTCAAGCTCTACAAGTCTAGTTTTTGCTTCTTCTAGTTGTCTTGGTGAAGCTTCAATAACTGTACCCATAATTTCATTACCACCTTTGCTAATAAATCTAGTAGTTTGTCGAATTTGATTATCAATTTGACCCATCTGAAAAGCTTGATCACCACCTAAAGATTTTCTAGATTCTTCTTCTTTAACTTGTAAGTACTCCATAATTGGTAGATTAAGAGGATTAGGTGTTGTGTTATTAAAGTCTTCTAAAGCTTGTAGTTTATCAGCTTCTGTACCATTTTTAGAATTTAATATTTGTAATGTCATTGAGTAGTAAGCATTATCTTGTCCTCTTGGACTTAACTTCACATAGTCTTCAGTAGCTTCTCCAGTTTTTAAATTAAACATAGGATTTAAAACTGGGTCAATTGTATCAGAAGATTGTTTATCACTATAACCCATATCAGTTTTAATTATTTTTGGGTCAGGTCTTTCCATTCCTAAACTAGCTAATGGGTCTTGAGCACCATAAAATTTATCACCACTAAAAATTCCCGGATCATATGCCCCAGCTTGTAATACAGCTAAAACTGCAAACTTATTTCTAAACTCATCATTTTCTAATTGTTTTATAAAAAGAGCTGTTTGTTCACTTCTAAAACCACCACCAGCAGCACCTGCATTTTTTATTAATTGTAAAGCAAACTGTTTATCTTCTTTTAAACGTAACGATAAGGCAGCAGATCGTTTTTGAAAGTTTGCTTTAACAGAAGGATTGTTAATATCTTTTTGTAAGTTTTCAAATACACCATCATCTATATAAGATTGAAGACCATATCTTTCAAACACACGATCATTATCTACGTCTCGAGCTAAATCTAATAAAACTACATCAGTCATGTTATTTCTTAATGGTTCATATTTTTTATTATTAACTACATTTAAATATCTTTGTGGAGATTGTCTTGCAGATTGTAAACCTTTATCAACAGCTTCAAGTACTATACCTCTAACATTTAAACTATCTAAAACTTCTCTAAGTTCTGGAGTTTGTAAATCTTCAGGTTTTAATTTTTTAAAAAGATTTAAGTTTCCTTTAGCTTCTTGATCATCACCTAAACTTTTAATAAATCCACCAAAAGCACCTAACATACCTTGACTTGAAAATTCTGCTTCTTTTTGAGCATACTTTTGTCTCAGATATTGGCTGTACCTACCTTTATCAAGTTTAAAAGATTCTTTTAAAATTTCTTCTCTTGTTAAACCATCATCATTAAAAAACTTTTCTAGTCCATTTAAATATTTAATATGGTTGTCGTTTGTAATCATTTGTTCAAATAAAGATTGAGCTGCAACTTCTTGAACAATATTGTATGATCTTAAATCATCTTGTTGCATTGTAGGATTAGCTGAAAACTTTATTTGTTGATCAATTAATGGACTAATTTTATTAGTAAATCCTTGTTTGTTATCTAAATTACTAAAAAATCTTTTAGTATTTTCTTGTACTGTATAAGCTTTACCGGTCTCAGGATTAATTTCTTTTGTAAATTCTTCTAAAGAGTTATAACCTACAGGTGCATAATTATAAATTGTAGATAAGTTTTGTATTTGTTTAGAATCGCTGTCAGCAGTTAGTAAATCTAATGTCTGTTGATTAGCTAATTCTTTTTGTCTACGTTTAAAAGCATTTTTCATTAAACCTTGACCAGCTAAAAGCACAGCTAAAGCTTGTTGAATACGCATATCTTTACGATCACGTTTTCTTTGTTTTGATGCAATCTCGCCTTTACGCTGAAGCAAAGAGCTTCCAAGCTCAGAGACTGACATGTCTTTATAATTATCAACAATATCACTATAATTGGACATTTTTAAACTCCTGTTTTACCTAACAAGCTTTCGTTAGCTTGTGGTTGTTTTCTTTGTAAAATACTTTCTCTAACTTTACTTGTATCTAAATTATCTAATTGAGCTTTTAACTCTGGACTAGACATAGGTATGTTCCTAGGTTTAGTAGGTAGCTCTCGAAGCTTTTGAGGATTAGGTGTTACTTTATTACCTGCTTGTAAATTTTTTGCAACCTGTACGTTCTTTTGTGCAATTGCTTGATCTTCCTCATCATCATCTAATGACTCATCAAGGTCTTCATCTTCTGAAAGTATTGGGTCAATACCTATTTTTTCTGCAACTGATAAAAGCATATACATAGTTGGTTCCATTAATGTAATAGCTAAGTCAGGATTAATTTTACCTTTTTGAAAAGATGTTTTAATTAATAACTCTGCAATGTTTGCTATTGGAACTTCATCAGTCATCATACCTGCAAGAGTTTCCATGTTTTTAGGTTTAATAATTTCTAAAAACATCCTATCAATTGCTTCTCGTTGAGTTGTAATTTCAGGTGCTTGTTCCCAAGGATACGGAGTATTAGGAGAGTTTGTTAAAGACTGTCCCGGTACAGGAGCTTCAAACAAGTAAGGGGTTGTTTCGGGTATTATATTTGCATTAGCCATATGTTCCTCCAGTAGCATAATCAGCAAAACTTAAACCATATCCCGGTGCACCTATTGCAGTATTTATAGGATCAGTTCCGGGGTTACCAAATATTCCAGCATAAGCACTGGCTGCACTGTTCATATTTGATGATGCATTCATTGGTATAAACGTAGCATCTGAACCACCCATAGTATAAGGGTCGTTTGGTTGATTTAATTGATTTGCCATTCCAATGTTTGGATTATAAAAACCACCATCTACGTTATCAGGATTAAAATATTTGTAAGCTGTAAAAACACCTGATGCATCTTTTGCAACTGATGCTGCTTCTCCTACAGTTACTCCAGTTCCTAAAATATTAGCATCAGTTACTTTTGTTTTTAAATTCTCACTACCATCAACAATTTTTCTAAATATACCATCTTCTTTAATTTCTGGAGTATCAATAGTTTCAATTGTTGGAGTATCAATACCTACTTCTTTAGCACTTGCCCTAGCTTTAGCACTTACAGATTTTGCATCTGATATTCTTTTTTGACGAGCTATTGCTTCTTCAGAAGGTTTAATATCTCCTTTTTGTGCAGTAATTTCTTCTATTCTTTTGTCCATTTCTGCAACACTGTCTTTAGCCCCTTGAGTTACGTCAGTAGGACTTAAAGTATCAGGGGTAGGACTAAACTTATTAGCTGTTTCACTTACAAAGTTTTTAAATGAAGTAGCTAATCCTTCAGAACCCGGAGCCATAAAAGGTTTTGTTACCATATCAATACCAGCAGTTAATGCCTTACTTACTGTATTATAAACAGCACCTACAGTATTTTTATAAACAAAAGAAGCCCCATCTTTTACAGCAGTACCAATTTTTGTTAAAGTATTAGAAAATCCTTTAGGCAGCATACTTGCAACCTTAGAACCAAACTGTCCCATCCAAGACGTAAGCACATTACCCATCCCGGGCAATATAAAAAACAAAGCTAGTTGACCTAGAGGTCCTAGTTTACCAAAAGCTTTTGTAATTTTTTTAAAACCTTTTTTTATTCCTCTACCTATTTTACGCATTCGTTTAGCTATAGAGCTTCCAAGCTTTTTAAAACGTTTCTTTATACTTTTAAATAATCCCATATTTTCCTCTTATTCGTTATCTAACCAACCGTCTACTAAGTTTGTAATACCTTGTAGATTACCCATCCAACCATCTTTTTTATTTACACCTTTTTCATTACCTAGAGCAGCTACAAGTAAAGATGTTTTTCTTTGTTCATTATTATCCCATCTTTTAAATGCAAAGTCTGCTTCGTCTCTAAGTTCTTGCCATAAAAAGTTTTGTGCTGCCACAGTAAGACCATATGCATTCTGAGCATTCTGTTGATTAACTGCATTAATTGCTGCAGTTTCTGCTGTGTTTGCTTGTCTTCTCCACTGAACATTTGATTGTGCTATAGCTGTAGCATTCTGAACATTAAATTGGTCTCTGTTATATTCTAACTGAGAATTAAACTGTTCAACTTGAGTAGCTAATTGAGCATCTAATTTATTAGCTTCAAACTCATTAGCAACTCTTCGTGCTTCAGCAGCATTTAATTGACTACTATTAAACTGAGCCATTGCATTGTTTTGTTGAGCATTAAACTGTTCAACTGATGCATTCAAACTAGACATAAATTGATTAGTTTGATTTTGACTTGTAGCATTAAATTGTTGTGCAGCATTATCAGCAGCTTGATTACTCAACATTCTTTGTTGTTCGTTTTGTGCTTTTATCATACTAGCTTGTTGATCATTACTTAAATTAGCCATATCCATAGATAAAAAAGCTTGAGCATTTTGTATAGCAAACTTAGTATTTTGATCAGCTTCTGCTAAGTTTCTTTGTGACATTAACACAGCATTTTGAATAGAAGCTTGTTGATCATTACTAGCATTAGTTAAACTAACTGTTTGTAAAAACTTACTGTTATTAACAGCCATTTGTTGATCAGCACTAAACTGAGCCATGTCCATACTAAAAACATTCTGAGCATTAAACAAAGCTGTTTGTTGTGACATCTCTGCATCTTTTAATGCAGCAGTAGCTTCAATAGCTTTTTGTTGTGATACACTAGTTTGTATAGCTTGAGCATTTGCTTGAGCTATAGGTAAAGCTGATGTTATAATAGTATTAACTAAAGCATCTCTACCTACAGTAGATACTGACATACCACGTTTAGCTAACATTTGTTCGACAGATGCAACAGCAGGTCTAGCCCATGTAGGTATATTACCTTCTTCAATACCAACTAGTAAACTATCAATTTGATTAGATACTAAAGCTTCTTCAGGTAAGCCTTCAACTATTCCTCTTTCTTCTTCAGTAAAATCTGTTAATCTAACTTCAAGAGATTCAGGATCACTTCCTAATTCAGCAATATCTTCTTCACTTAATCCAGCATTACGTAATTGTTTTTTAGCTCGTGTAACTTTAGCAAGAGTTGTACCAGCTACTTTAGCAGCTTGAGCTTTTGCTTCAGGACTTATAGTTCCAACAACTCTTTGTTGTAACGCACCTTCTACAATTTGAACATCAACTCCTTCAATAGGAGCAGTTATATCTACACCAGCAGCCTTGGCTAAAGTTTCATCTATTTCAGGTGAAACAGTACCACTAGCAGCATCAACCACAGCAGTTTCAGAAACTTTTGCTACATCTTCTGCAGCTATATTAGCTGCTTCAAATGCTTCTGGTTGAGATGCTGTCGCAACATCTTCAATAGTAGATACTTGTTCTGGTGAAGTTGCAGCTACTTTAGCAGCTTCTGCATCTTGAATACCTTTTACTTGAAGGGCAGCAGCTTGTTCAGGAGTTATTTCTGTACCTTCTCGACTAATAGATTCTGGTGTAGGTACTTGAGGTAAATTTTCTGGTGTTTCTCCTCTAGCTATAGCTTGAGCATCTAAACCAGTCTCAATCATTCTAGCTCTACGTTCTTGATTAAACTCAGATTCTTGTTCAACTTGTTGTAACTCTCTAATACGTTTAGCTTCTGCTGCAAGAGCTGCTAATCTAGCTTCTTCTGCTAATCTAGCTTCTTCTGCTAATCTTGCTGCTTTTTCTTCTTCAGTTTCAGTAGTTGTACCATCATCTGTACCTGTATCATCATCAGTACTTGTACCATCATCTGTACCTGTACCATCATCTGTACCTGTACCATCATCAGTACCACCTGCTTGTTGTCCTGTGTTTATATATCTATAACCATCCCATGCATGAACAAACCCATTTATTACTTTTGTCATTTCATCATTTGGAGGGTCTTTAGGTTCACCTTCTTGACTTCCACCGGGTCCACCAAAGCCGGGACCTCCGGGAGCATTAGGTGCTTTAGTAGGTAGATCAGGATTATATCCGGAAGTACCGGGAATATTCATATCAAATTTAATATTTCGATTATCCTCTTCTCTTAAAATTTGTGGACTATTATTTTTACTTGAAAAAGAATCTACAGGATCAGAAGTAATACCTCTGAGTTCTTCTCTAGTTGGTTCATATAACGTATTTCTTACTCCTTGAGGATTTTTAAATACATCTATTTGACCCGGAGTTCCTTCACGATATCCAACTCTACCACCTTTAGTATAGTCTTCTCTAGCTATTCCACCGCTTCTTTTTCTATTTCTTCTTTTTGCCATTATTAAATCCTATATACCTATTTTACTTAACTTCAAAGAGTTTGTCAACCTTTTCATGTAACTTTTCCAT
>Ga0208666_1000991_pt1 | contig 12910 bp, 13 predicted proteins | sample 5B_taG_FD_184078 | JGI IMG/M metagenome (GOLD analysis project Ga0208666, IMG submission 184078) | Marine viral communities from the Subarctic Pacific Ocean - 5B_ETSP_OMZ_AT15132_CsCl metaG (SPAdes) (version 2) | ecosystem: Environmental > Aquatic > Marine > Oceanic | place: Pacific Ocean...
TAAAGAAGATAATAATGAGGAGGTACAAGGAGTACCTGTGTAGTAAATGATTGAGTTTGTGTTAGTGTTTATGATGGGAATAAGAGTAGTAGACCAAACACAAACATTTGAAGACATAGATAGATGCTTGTACTTTGCAGAAAGATTACAGGCACAACCTTCAATACCACAACAGGAAGGACCTAATCTACAGATAACAGCATATTGTAAGCCTAGAAGGAAAAGATAATGTTAGCAGAACTCGCAGCAGCAAATGCGGCTTTCAGTGTAATTAAAAATTTTGTAAGCAACGGAAAAGAACTTACAGGCTGTGCTAAACATATATCTGATTTTGTATTTGCTAAAGAAGAAATAGAAAAGAAAGCAAAGAAACAAAAGGCTAGAGGTGTAGGTGGTAGTGATTTAGAAGAGTTCTTAGCTTTAGAGAAAATAAAACAACAAGAAGATGAACTCAAGCAGATAATGATTTACGCAGGTAGACCCGGATTGTGGCAGGATTGGCAAGAGTTTCAAGCAGAAGCTAGAAAGTCAAGAAGATATGCAGAAAAGATGGCTGCAAAACGTAGAGAAGAAATATTAGAGTATGCAGGTTATAGTGTAGGTTTTATTCTTATAGTATTTTTTGCAGGATTGGCAGCTTGGGTTATAGCTAAGTGGACAGGAAAATTATAACACCATGTATAGGTATCTGTAAATTACAAGATGATATCTGTATAGGATGCCATAGAACAATAGAAGAGATTAAACAAGCATATGAAAGCACCACAAAAATCACTAGCAAATTGGACAAGGCAAAAGTGGAGAACTAAGAGTGGCAAACCTAGTACACAGGGGTCAAAAGCTACCGGTGAACGTTATCTACCTGAAAAAGCAATTAAGGCTCTTTCTTCCAAAGAATACGCAGCCACTACGGCTGCTAAACGAAAAGCGAAGAGAGCAGGTAGACAAGTGGCTAAACAGCCCAAAAAGATTGCTTCAAAAACGGCGAGATTTAGATGAGAAAAGAAGAATTGTATCTAAACTTGGCGAAGCCGCTGCTGAAGCTAGGAAACTATCTATTCAACAAGCACGTGAAAGCTCTAAGAAGAAGACAAGAAAAAGAAGGCACTAGGAGATTATAATGGATAATATGGTATTAGATGCATGGAATGAACTTAGTTACGTAGAAGGTGTATTATTTACACTGTGGTTATTTATCTTATATTATGGTAAATGTTGGATAGATTCAAAGTTTAATAAAGGAAAATAATGTTTACAGCACTCATAGGACCTATAGCAAATCTAGCAGGCACTTGGTTTGAAAACAAACTTGCTAAAACAAAGGCAGATGGAAAAGCAAAGGTTGCAGAAGCTAAAGCTCGTGCTACTGTTGCAGAGAAAGTCGCAGCAGGTGAGGTTGCATGGGAAGGTAAGATGGCAGATGCTACGGTGGATTCTTGGAAAGACGAATTTGCCTTGATTGTTTTACTATTACCTGCTATACTAGTATTCATACCTAGCATGACAGAATATGTAAGGGTAGGCTTTGAAGTATTAAATACATTACCTGAATGGTATCAGTATCTTTTATTTATAGCCATAAGTGCATCTTTTGGTATTAAAGGTGCAGGTCAAGCTGCAAAAATGTTAAGGAAAAAATAATGACAAATAAAAAATCAAGCACTGGAAGTCTTCTAGGAGATATAGTGAAAGCTACCAAAGCAGGTGGTGCAAGCTCTATGACAAAGAAAGTTAAGGTTGGTAAAAACCAAACACTGAGTGATATAGCAAAAGCTAATAACACCACTTTAGCAAAAGTTATAAAATTAAACCCTCAATATAAAACAGGTTTAGATAAAGGTTCTCCTACTAAAGGAGTAGTAAAACAAAAAACAATTAAAGTTGGAACTACCGTACTAGTTCCTGATCCACATACATTTAAAAAAGGTAAATTAACAAGAGTAGAACAGAAACCTAAAGATGTTTATAAAAAAACTACTAAAAAACAATTTAAAGAAATGAATGTGCCTTTAAAAAAGAAGAAAAATTAATGAACTTAATAAAACTGCAAGACGAATTAGCTGATGACGAAGGAATTAAATACGAAACATATAACTGCTCACTTGGGCATTTAACCGGAGGAATAGGTCACCTTATTACCGAATGGGATACAGAATACTACGATCAACCTGTAGGAACTAAAGTACCTAATGAGCAAGTAAATGATTGGTTTGAGAGTGACATTAAAACAACTATAAAAGATTGTAACTTACTGTTCTCTCAATTTAATAATCTACCTGAAGATATACAACATGTATTAGCTAATATGTGTTTTCAATTAGGTAGACCAAGATTATCCAAATTTAAAAATATGATTGCTGCTGTAGAAGATTTGGATTGGGCAAAAATGGCAGATGAGATGGAAGACAGTAATTGGTATCGTCAGACACCTAACAGAGCACAACGTCTCATAGACCGTGTTGACAAACAAATGATTAAGGAAATACCAGCATGAGTAAGCAACTAACAGAAATGCAACAAACTTTCTTGCAGGTCTTATTTGACCAAGCAGGTGGTGATGTTGTAACTGCTAAAAAACTAGCAGGGTATGCCGATGGTACATCTACTTCTGATATAGTTAAATCCATGAAAGAAGAGATCATGGAAGCTACACAACTATACATGAGTAGAAATGCACCACGAGCTGCTGTAGCTATGGTAGGTGGTTTAACTGATCCTACAGAATTAGGTATAAGAGATAAAATGGCAGCAGCAAAAGAGTTGTTAGATAGAACAGGTTTAGTGAAAACTGAAAAAATGCAGGTAGAAGCTACAGGTGGTGTTATGTTAATGCCAACTAAGAAAACAGAAGATGAAGATGACTAGGACTGCTGGACAATGGAAATTACCACAGCCAACAGACTTAAAAGACGAAAATACATGGATACAAATACCTCGTATAGCTCGTACTGTTCCATTCGGCTACGTACAGAGCCAAAAGGACTCTGAGGTACTAGACCCCATAGACAATGAGTTAGATAAGCTAGAGATGGCTAGAAAGTACGTTAAACAGTATTCGTACAGAGAAGTAGCAAATTGGCTAACAAAACAAACAGGCAGGTATATATCACACGTAGGACTAAGAAAAAGGCTAATGCATGAGCAACAACGTAAGAACCAAGCTAGAAGCCTTCGCAAGTGGGCAGACTATGCAGAAAAGGCAATCCAAAAAGCGAAAATCATCGAAGAAGAAAGAACCGGTGCAAAATTCTAAGAGTGTAGATTTACCAAAGATTGAACGATTAGATATAGAAGAACGTAACAATATAATATTTAAACCAAATGAAGGACCTCAAACAGAGTTTCTTGCAGCAGGTGAAAGAGAAGTATTATATGGTGGTAGTGCAGGTGGTGGCAAGAGTTATGCCATGTTAGCTGACCCACTACGTTACATGGGTCATCCACAGTTTAGTGGGTTGCTATTAAGACACACGACAGAAGAATTACGAGAACTTATATATAAGTCACAAGAGATATACCCACGTATTTGGTCTGGTATCAAATGGTCAGAACGAAAGATGCAATGGGTAGCACCATCTGGTGCAAGGTTATGGATGTCTTATCTTGATAGAGATGATGATGTTCTAAGATATCAAGGTTTAGCTTTTAGTTGGATAGGCTTTGATGAATTAACGCAATGGGCAACTCCCTTTGCTTGGAATTATATGAGATCACGTTTACGTTCTACTGCACCTGACTTACCAATTTTTATGAGGGCAACAACAAACCCCGGAGGAAGAGGGCATCATTGGGTAAAGAAGATGTTTATTGACCCATCACCATACGGAAAGAAATTTGATGCCACAGATATTGAAACAGGAGAAGTGCTCAAGTATCCAGCAGGACATGAAAAGGCTGGCAGATCATTATTCAAGAGGAGATTTATCCCTGCACGATTATCAGACAATCCTTACCTTGCAGAGCAAGGGGATTACGAAGCCATGCTCTTATCGTTACCTGAACAGCAACGAAGGCAATTATTGGATGGCGATTGGGATATTAAGGAAGGTGCTGCTTTTACTGAGTTTGATAGGAATATCCACACTATTGAGCCTTTTCGCATACCTAGTAATTGGGTTAAGTTTAGAGCTTGCGATTATGGTTATGGTAGTAAGTCTGGTGTTCTTTGGTTTGCTGTATCACCTTCTGAACAACTTATTGTCTACAGAGAACTTTACGTTAGCAAAGTCCTTGCCACAGATTTGGCAGATATGATACTAGAAGCAGAAGCAGGTGATGGCAACATAAAGTATGGAGTACTAGATAGCTCTTTGTGGCATAAACGTGGAGATACAGGACCATCGTTAGCAGAACAGATGATTATGAGGGGATGTAGATTTAGACCCTCTGACAGAAGTAAAGGCAGTCGTGTATCAGGTAAGAATGAAATACACAGACGTTTACAAGTAGATGAGCATACGGAAGAACCAAGACTAGTATTTTTTAATACATGCTCAAATATAACATCGCAGTTACCTGCGTTACCTATAGATAAGAAGAACCCTGAAGATATTGACACACATTCAGAAGATCACTTGTATGATGCGTTAAGATATGGTATAATGTCAAGACCTAGATTCAGTATATTTGACTATGACCCTATGGGTATACCGAGTAGAAGTATGCCTGTAGCAGATGCAACCTTTGGATATTAAATATTATGGCAGAAGAAAATGAAATAAATATGGAAGATGATGCTATTGCATTAGAGGACTCTGACGATTCTTTCTCATCAGATATAAAATTTGGTGCTTTATCTGACTACGTAATATCTAGATTTAAAAAATCAGAAGATTATCGATACGAAGATGAACAGAGATGGACAAGAGCTTATAGAAATTATAGAGGATTGTATTCTCCTGATGTACAATTTACTGAAGCAGAAAAATCTAGAGTGTTTATTAAAGTTACTAAAACTAAAACTCTTGCTGCATATGGACAGATTGTAGATGTTTTATTTGCTAATAACAAATTTCCATTAAGTGTAGAACCAACAACATTACCAGAAGGAGTAGCAAAAGATGTCAGCTTTGACCCTAAAGAACCTGAAGAACTACGTAATCAACCAAATATGGAATCCCCTTATGGTTTCAAAGGGGATGGTATGGATTTACCTAAAGGAGCTACTGCAGCTAGTTTGCAAGGTAAGCTCGGTCCTTTGGCAGAACGTCTTAAAGATATTGAAAATCTGCAAGAAGGTGTTGGCAAAACTCCTACAGCAGTTACGTTTAGTCCTGCGATGGTTGCGGCAAAAAATATGGAAAAGAAAATCCACGACCAATTAGAAGAATCACAGGCTAATAAATATCTTAGAAGCACAGCATTTGAAATGGCATTATTCGGAACAGGAGTAATGAAAGGACCTTTTGCTGTAGACAAAGAATATCCTAATTGGGATGAAGAGGGTGAATACTCACCTGTGTTTAAAACAACCCCACAGATATCACATGTATCTGTTTGGGATTTTTATCCTGATCCTGATGCTACAAATGTAGATCAAGCTCAATACGTAATAGAACGACATAAGATGTCACGTTCAGATTTACGTGCATTAAAACGTAGACCTTTCTTTAGAGATCAAGTAATAGAAGATGCTATAGAAGATGGTGAAAACTATGTTAAGAAATATTGGGAAGATGATTTATCTGACTATAACCAAGAGAGCTACGTAGAAAGATACGAGGTTCTTGAGTATTGGGGAATGATTGAAACTAGTATGTTAATTGACCAAGAGGTTGACATACCTGCTGAACTCAAAGACTTTGATGAATTACAAGCTAATATATGGATATGTAATGGTAGAATATTAAGAGCAGTATTAAATCCATTTAAACCATCTAAAATACCTTATATGGCTGCACCCTATGAATTAAACCCATATTCTTTCTTTGGAGTAGGTGTTGCTGAAAATATGGATGACACACAAACATTAATGAATGGCTTTATGAGAATGGCTGTTGATAATGCTGTATTGTCAGGTAACTTGCTTATAGAGGTAGATGAAACCAATCTAGTTCCGGGGCAAGACTTATCAGTATATCCGGGCAAGATATTCAGAAGACAGGGTGGTGCTCCGGGTCAAGCAATCTTTGGTACTAAGTTTCCAAATGTATCAGGAGAGAATATACAGTTATTTGATAAGGCTAGACAGCTTGCCGATGAAAGCACAAGCATACCTTCATTCTCACATGGACAGACAGGTGTTACAGGGGTAGGTAGAACAGCTAGTGGTATATCTATGTTAATGAACGCAGCGAGTGGTAACATAAAGACTGTTATCAAGAACGTAGACGATTACTTACTTAGACCTATTGGAGAAGGATTGTTTAGATTTAATATGCAATTTGACTTTGATCCAAAGATACGTGGTGACTTAGAAGTGAAAGCACGTGGTACTGAAAGCTTAATGGCTAATGAAGTACGTAGTCAGAGATTGATGTCTTTCTTACAAGTTGCATCTAATCCTGTGCTTGCACCGTTTGCTAAGTTTCAGTATGTTATTACAGAGATTGCTAAAGCACTTGATCTTGATCCTGATAAGGTGACTAATAACATGGATGAAGCGGCAGTACAGGCAGAGTTAATGAAACAGTTTCAAGGACCTCCTGCACAGCCACAACAAGGACAACCCCAACAGCAAGGGCAACCACCAGCAGGTGCTAACCCATTAGACCCTACAGGAGCAGGTGGTGCTAATATAGGCATCGGACAAGCTCCAGTTCCGGGTGAGCAAGGATTTACAGGAGTACCTCAACAAGGTGGACAAGCAAATACTCAGCCAACTGAAACCGTTGGTGAACAACCTCAAGTTACTGAACAGCTTCAATGATTACATTGATGCATTAATTGAGCAACAACATAAAGCTTTAGAGCAAACAGATAATACAATTATGATGCATAGATCACAAGGAGCTATTGCAACATTAAGAAGAATGAAATTATTAAGGGATTCTGTAAATAATGGCTAATGCCTTAGAACAAACTAAAAATCTATTTTCTGTAGATGACTACAATAAAGATGATATTAGTGATAAATCCAAAATAATAAAAGCATTGGATAATCCTGCTTTTGGCGAGTTTCGTTCTAAAGAAGAAATAATAGATAAGGCAAAGAAAACAGGAACAGGTTTATTAACAGGAACTTTAGCTATACCTTCTGATATACTTAGTGGTGCTGAAATGGTAAATACTGCGTTAGCTGATTATGCTAACAGTCCTACTGCTATGGTACTAAAGAACGCATTTAAAGAAGCTTCTGATAAATATGGTAGACCTGCTTTCGATAAATGGTTTAATAAAACTACAGGTTTAGAATCAAATCCAGAGAATGTAGATCAACTTATAGGCGAAGTATTATCTCCGACAGGTACACTTTTATCAGGTGCTAAATTATTAAAGCCTGTAGGTAAAGTAGGTAAACAAATAGTAAAAGACACTAAGGCTTTCTTTGACGATATGTCAGGTGGAGATGGTGGTGCTTTAGCTACTGCTAATAATGCTCCTATACAATCTATAGATGAAACATCAAAGTTATTAGATAAAACTAAAGTAACAAAACCTATTGATACAAGTGCTCCTATAATACCCGAATCTGAATTTGTAAATGCAAAACCAACTATTAACAAGCTATTTGCAGGAGAGGGTACAGAAACAGGTAAAAAACAAGCAGCTAAATTTAGAGAGTTAGAAGCACAAAATAAATATACAGCAGAAGAATTATTCTTAAAGACTCGTGTATATAGAGGAGATGATGGTCAGCTAAGATGGGAAATAAGTACAGCAGATGCTAAATTAAAGAACTCATGGGAAAAATCTTTAAACTTTAAAAAAGATAACTTTAATTTTGAAGATGAATTTTTAGGTATTACCGTGCCTGAAAAAGCTGATGGCTTTTATGATAGCAGAGCTTCTATGCAGTTAAGTCAGATACTAGATTTTCCTACAGCTTATAAAGAATATTATAATGTTAAAGGAGTTACTAAATATTTTGATGATGTTCAGACAAAGAATAGAGAAGTTATGTCGGAAACTCAACTTAGTCCTTTACGTAATTTACAAGTATATTGGGAAAGAGGTGATAAATATAGTAACACATTAGGTTATTACACTCCAGCTCAAGATAAAATAACTTTAAATGTAAGGCAGTTAAAAGCCGCAGCAAGACAAACTGCTGAAGATTATGGTATACCATTTGAAGAAGCTTTTAAATTACAAGTTCAAAGCACACTATTACATGAAGTTCAACATGCTGTGCAACTAAGAGAAGGTTTTAGAATGGGTGGAGACAGTGACAACTTTCTGCCTAAAGACTATGATATTTTTGTTAGCACAAATAAACAAAAGAAAGATAGAATATTTTTAGATATAGAGGATCAATTTGATGTAGCCATAGCAGAGATAGCTAAAAAAGACTCTTCTTATAATGCCCTAGCTGTTAGAAATAAAATACTAAATGAAGTAGAAACTGACTTTAATACATTATATGATGTTCTAGTGCATAAAAAAACTAATTCTATAGACAAATATAAAAATAAATCAATAGAAGAACTTAATGCTATCTCTAAAGAAGCAAAGGAAAGATTAAATAATAAATTTTCTACTTTTAAAGATTATATTTATTCTGAAGATATAGACAGAATGAAGTTAGGTCTATCTAAAAATGCTGAAGAAAATATAAAACTAATAAATATAGATACTGCAGCAACAAATAAGTATTATAATTTGTACGGAGAAAGAGAAGCCAGACTTGTACAAAAAAGATTAGAAGACAGATTTAAATTAAATAAATTAGGTGGTGCAGAGGTTGCAAAAGAAGTAGAATCAGATACTAAATTTTTAAGTCCTAAAGGTGATACTGATGTAAGAGGTAGAAAACTAGGTCAGATGGGTGGTTTTCCTGCTGATACTAAAATTACCCCAACAAAATTAATGGCTGACGGAACTACTTTTAACAATACAATTAAAAAACTAAAATCTGCTAATGTAAAGCCTGATAATCCTGTGTTTAAAAAAATTGCTAAATACCCAGATGTAAAAATAGGCAAAGATGGGTTACCTGTTAATATATTAAAAAATGAGTCTGGTAAACCTTTAATACTATATTATGGAGATACAGGTTTAATAGCTGAAAAAGGGTCGGATAAAAGAAAATACTTTCAGATGACTCCTAAAAAATCTTCTGACCCCCCTATAAAAATACAAGATAAATTTAGAGGTGCTGAAAGATTAAAAGATGATTTAACTGGATTTGGAAATAAAGCTACTTTTGTATCTAGTAATCCTAATATGGCTAGTTCTTATGCTTTTAAGGGTAATCCTGATGATTATGAAGGGTCTAGTCTCATTCCTATATATGTATTAGCAAAAGAGGTTAAGGATTATCCAAGAGCAGGTATTATAGAATTTGATAAACTAGCAAGTAAAGCACCCCCCGGAACAGTTATTAGTTTAAGAAATTCACCAGATTCTATAGGTTATGATTTAGCTAAAGAAGAAATATATCCGAGAGCTATTCATAAAGCTACAGGACAAGATCAATATGCCTTTACAAATGGTACACAAGTATTTTCTGCTTTAACTGGAGAAAGATTAAGTGCTACTTTTACGTCTAAAAATGTTCGGAATAGGTTACGCAACTTACAAACAAAAGAAGAGTATGGGGATTTTTTAAGGAAAGAATATAATCCTCACAGAAAAAAATTACAAGAGTTATACAAAGATAACCCTAAAATGTTAGAATACATAAACTCAAAAGAGTACTTAAAAGATGGTGATGAAATGAGTTTTATGAATACTTATTATAAAGAAAGACTAGAAACTATAAAGAACAAAGATGATTTACCAAATCAAAAAAAAGGAACAGTTTTAAGTAAAGATACCATGTATCAAGGTGGATTACAATTAGCAAAGGGTGGAGTAACTATGTATAATCAAATGGAAATGTTTCAAGACGGTGGACTTAAAGATGAGGGTGGCACAATAGACCCTGTATCAGGTAACGATGTACCATCAGGATCAACACAAGAAGAAGTGAGAGACGATATACCTGCACAGTTAAGTGAGGGAGAGTTTGTATTTCCTGCTGACGTAGTGAGGTTCATAGGACTTGAAAAGCTAATGATGATGAGACAAGAAGCCAAAGCAGGTCTAAAGAGAATGGAAGAGATGGGTCAGATGGGCAACAGCGATGAAGCCACTATACCTGATGACGTACCCTTTACAATGGATGACATTGACATGGAAGACGATGACACAGTAGAGATGGCTCAAGGTGGAGTTATACAAGCTGCTAATGGCACATTTGTGAATACAGCACCTAATGTTATGTATAACCCTTCACAGTTTGCTACAGGACAAAATTTACCTAGTCAGCAAAATAATCCAAATGCTCAACCTGTGTCTTATAATGCTCCTGTATATAATCCTGTACCTGCTGGATCGTATACACCTACATACTACAATCAATTAAATAAAGGTAATGAGAACATAGCTACCTTTGAAAATTTAGTAGGTAATAATTATGGTCAGTATGATGAGTTACGTAAATATACTAGTGAATCTGGTTTAGTTTTAAATATACCATTTAAGGGTGGTCAACCTATATATCCAATACCTGAAGGATATACTTATGTAGACCCTGAAGCAACTAAGACAGAAGAAGTTAAGACAGTAACTCCTACACCACAAACAACTCAAGTCACACAACAAGATGATGGTGGTGACGATCCTGACGGTGGAGGAGGAGCAGTAGATTTAGTTGGTGATAAATTTAGTTATAAATCTATGTTTAACATGGATACATTAGACAAAGCTATGAAAGATATAGCAGGTAATCAAATAAGTTTATTTAACCTTAAAGATGCTGGTATAAGAGGTTTTAAAGGTAGCCTTGATGTTGGCAATGCAACCTTATCTGTACAAAAAGACGTGTTAGAAACTTTTAAAATAGGCAGTTTAAATGCAAGTAACAGACGAACAGGTGGTAAAAATGCAGTATATGGAGATAATTTTAATTTAGCTGATATGAATCAAACGGATAGAGATTTTTTAGGAAATATGTTGAATAATATATCAGATAGAGTAAAAAATTTAATGACTGATCCAGAAGGTAAAGCTATAGATATAAATGGTTTAGTTGATTTAGTTAAGTCTAGAGGTCTTGCAACAAAAGTAACTAAAGAAAATTTTTATGCTAAAGGCACTAACATAATTTCAAAGACTAAAGTAAACTCTGCTATATCACAAATAATAGCTTCGGATATAGGTTTAAAGAAAACTCGTAGAGATGACATCCAAAAGGGAGAATATATAAGTGACCAAACTGAAGCAGATAAAGGATATGATTTTGGTGCAGGTATATCTGGTGCACAGATAGAAGATACTTCTGATAGAAAAGGAAGTCAACAATCCTATGAACAAGAATCTAGCTACGATGATTCATCCTATTCTGATTATGGAGATGGAAGTGTTGCAGATGCCTATGATGATCCTATGATGAATAAAGGTGGACTGCTAGGCAAAAGAAAAGTTAAACCAAAGAAGATGAAGCGAGGTGGATTAGCTTCACGCAAATAATCCACAATAAAATCTTGACTTAATTAATAAGTTGTGATAAAATGGCTACTTATCCCCCAACAATAAATGGCTACGATAACCCCAAGGAGAAACTAAATGGCTGAACAAGCACAAGAAATGGTGGTAGATGCTACACCAAAGAAAAAAGCATTTATGGCAAAACCTTCTACTCACGAAGATAGAATTAAAAGAGATGAGCAGGAGTTAGAAGAATTAAAAAAGCAAGCTGAAGGTAAATCAACAGAAACTGTTACAGAAGAAAAAGCAGAAGAAGAAGAGCCAAAGAACGCAGAAGAAAAAACTTTTAAAAAGAGGTATGGAGATTTAAGAAGGCATACCCAAGAAAAAGAAAAGCAGTTTCAAAAGCAACTAGATGATTTAAAAGAACAGCTAGGTAAAGCAACTAAGAAAGAAATGAAGTTGCCTAAGTCTGATGAAGACATAGAAGCATGGGCAACAGAGTACCCTGATGTAGCTAAGATTGTTGAAACTATTGCTATGAAGAAAGCAAGAGAGCAATCAAAAGATATAGAAGACAGGCTACAAAAAATAGATGAAATGTCTATTGAAGCTAAAAAAGAAAAAGCTGAAGTAGAATTAATGAAAATTCATCCTGACTTTGGTGATATTAGAGACAGTGATGACTTTCACGATTGGGCAGATGAACAGCCAAAATGGGTACAGGATGCACTATATGAGAACGATAATGATGCGAAGTCAGCAGCAAGAGCTATTGACCTCTACAAAGCAGATAAAGGAATTGGCAAGCCAACTAAGAGCAAGAACGATAAAAGTGCTGCTAAAGAAGTTAATACGAAGAAAAACAGGTCTATTCCTGATGCTGAAGGAGCAACTAATAAAATTTTAGAGTCTGACGTACAAAAAATGTCTGCTGATGAATACGAGAAAAATGCAGACATGGTTATGGAAGCAATACGTTCAGGAAACTTTATATACGATTTATCTGGTTCAGCTAGATAAAATAGTTGACAAACAGTTATTTATATGTATAACTAATATCAACTAGAAGTGTGACCTCTCCACGTGGACAACTCACATATTACACTACACTTGAAAGCCTACCTAATTGTATGAGCCTACATTTGATTAGCTATCAAAACGTACAACCTCAAATACTATTAGCCGATGACGAGTAAATATAGCACATTTTGTGCATTAGTCTTATTTTCAAAATGGAGATGAAAATGGCATTTAAAACTGCAGCAGGTTACGGTAATCTGCCTAATGGTAATTTCTCCCCAGTTATTTACTCTAAGCAGGTTCAGTTAGCCTTTAG
>Ga0208666_1000996_pt1 | contig 12887 bp, 11 predicted proteins | sample 5B_taG_FD_184078 | JGI IMG/M metagenome (GOLD analysis project Ga0208666, IMG submission 184078) | Marine viral communities from the Subarctic Pacific Ocean - 5B_ETSP_OMZ_AT15132_CsCl metaG (SPAdes) (version 2) | ecosystem: Environmental > Aquatic > Marine > Oceanic | place: Pacific Ocean...
ACAACTTCATCTTCGGTGGTTTCTGCTTCTGCAACTACTTCCTCTTCGGTCGTCTCTTCTGCTTCTGCAACTACTTCGTCGGTGACTTCCTCTTCTTCCTTCATGCCTGCAGGCATAGGATCTGCTGCCTTAGCGCCCTTGTTTACAATATCCTTGACTTGCTTGAGAGTTCCACCAGGTGTCTTTAACTTAGCGGAATCATCGTCGGTCTTATAGTTCTCAGGGGTAGGACCACCGAGATCTTCGACGCTAGCAAGTTGAGTGCCTGGATCTGCCATCGTAGGCATTGGGTCAGGAGCTGATGCTCCAGCGTTGACAGCAGTTTTGGATTGCTGTGTCTTTACTTCCATTTCTTGTAAATCTCCACGAGACATTTGAACTCTCCGTTATTGCCGGGTATTAAAACTATATTTATTTATAAAATTAAAGATTAGAAAGGAAGTTATTCCATAACTCCAACTTATGTTCTTCTAATTTTTTCTGATCAACGAGTGTATTAATTTGTTTTTTAGTTTGTTCTGCATATTTTTCACGCAGAATTCCACCGTCCCAAACCCACTCTTTTCCTTCCATAATTCCTTCAACAAATGCATCAGGAGCAGAAGGATCAGCAACGATATCAGCAGCAGTCGCTAACATGAAGTCGTCACCTACGATATTGACACCCTCTTTGGTAGTTCTAAGTGAACCAATACCGCGAGAAGAAACGCCGAGTTTTACGCCATCCTCTACCAAAGCAGATGCAATTTTACCCATTGGGGTGCTTAGAATCTTTGCTTTGCCGATGAAGTTATCACCACTTTCTCTAAGAGAAACAATTTTGTGAGAAACTCTGTCGAGATTCACGGTAGGACCATCGGGGTGACCAAGTTCACCGAGTGCTCTGCCAGACTGAACATTCGACTCATTATAACGAGAAACTTCCTTACGAAGAGTTTCCATAGGATACATACGACCATTACGGTTTTTGATGTTTCCTTGGAGAAATACTCCTTCGATATACAGTGATTTCTTGCCAGACTTAGTAGTCTCTACAAGATACTTAACTGATTCGATTTCTTCTCTGATTAGTTTCATTTTTATCTACCTGAATTTGCATCTATTTGAGTTGCCATAAGTGCGGCGACGCCACGCAATCCTTCACCGATGTTTAAATGAATAACAACTCCACTAGCTGCTGGAACAACCAATGTACCCAAATTAGCATCGTCATCCGTATTACGGAGAGTTACTGTTTTGTTTGTGGTAGCATCGGTGTTTGCAACCCAAACAGCAGTTGATGTTTTAAATTGTGTTGTTCCGGATAATGCAGCAGCAGTTCCTAAGATTTTCATCTTTCCTAACTTTCAGTATAATTTATTTATATTAAACACCATCACTGGTCTCTACTTCATCATCAGAAACCTCTTCTGGTTGCCCATTGAAGAGTGCATTTCCCACAGATGAACGAGTTGCATCCACTCTTGATGCTGATTTTGAATACAGCATATCCTTGATTTTATCACTAATTTGTGATGGTGATTCGTCAGTAATCATCATATCTAAAAGTTCGTCCATGTTTTCCATGTTACAAAAAGGTTAATTTTATTTATATTTCACCACCCTTAGGTAGTTCTGGTGCTTCTGTTGGAGACCCATCGATCTCAGGTTCCATTACTGGTGCCCCTAAGTCTCCACCTGCCCCTGTATCTAGTGGTTGTCCAGTTGCAGGATCAATTGTTGCTGGATCAGGAATGATACCTTTTTTAATTTCATTTTCAATCAGTTTATCCTGCTCAAGAATTTCAATATCAGTTTGACGCAGAATCTTACGGCGAACATAGTCCTGAGAATAGTATTTACCAACATAAGCTTCTGCAGTTGCTGCCAATGACAGTCTTTCATTCATCAGTTCTGCTTCTTTCAGTTCTGAGAAATGATTGTCATACAGGAAATCATATTGAATATGCTCACTCATTACCTCCCAGTCTTCTGGAGTAATTATATTTTTTAAGAGTAATTGAGTTCTCAGCATGTCATTAAACATTTGAGAGAAACGCTTTCTTAAACGACCAACAAACTTAGTAAACTTCAGTTCGTCTCTGAGGATTTCGGAGGATCTACCGAGATTAAATCCGCCTTCGCCATCCATTCTAGACGGGGGGACGTTGAGTGATCTGTATAACTTTTTCTTAAAGTACTCAATGTCTGTAATTTCGCCAAGGTTTTGACCTCCAGGAAGAGTAGAAATTTCAGTACCACGTCCTCCCTCTCTTCTAGGAAGCCAGAAATCCTCAAGCATCGCCATGTATTTTTTGTCATCACGAATCTCTCCAGTGTTTGCATCATAAACAAGTTTGTTGCGATAACGCATCATTACATCACGCAGATATTGTTCTGCTTTCATCTTTGGTAGATTACCAACATCAATGTAAAAAATTCTACGCTCAGGTGCTCTTGATAATCTGTAAATAACAAGACTATCCTCAATCATTCTGAGTTGATTGAGAGATTTAATTGCTTTGTGAAGATATGAAAGAGTTGACCCCTTATTTCTATCTACAAGACCCGAAGTGCAATATGCAACTGAGTCTTTAGTCATCTTAATCCCTGCATTTGTACTGGTCTGCATGGGATTACCCGTACCAGTTGTTTTGGGATTGTAAATAAAGAACTCTTCTAACTCTGGAAAATCATAATCCATCGGATCATTTTTCAGAGGATTGAGTTTATTTAATTCTGCTTTCTTGTTCTTCTTTTGCTTTCTTACATAACGCATTTTCATTGCGTCAATATAACGAAGTTCTTGAAGACCCTCTTCAGGATTCTTTAGATCGATAATTTTGTGATAATAAAGTCTTCCATCAATATACCAATTACGATAAATTTCGTGAGCTTTCTTATCAAAGTCCAATAAATCAAGAATATGTTTAAACTCTTGTCTAATTGTCTTCTTAATACCATCACTAGCATTAAGATTAGAAAGTTCAATTTCTACAGGGCTATCGTTGGAATCTGAAACAATTGCCTCATTTACAATATCTTCAATAGCACTATCACACTCAGGGTGTAGTGCCATTTCACGGTATCTCTTAATAAGATCAAATTCAGTTTTATAAACTCCTTCAATATCTACATAAGAACCAAAAAAACCACTACTCATGTAGTGGTCAACCCCGTCCTCATTATTAGGAGGAACGGGGGAGACCGCTGAAGGTGAGAGTGGTTCGTTGTCCTCAATCGAGAACCCAAACAATTTTGACATTATTATATTAGAACTTTATCAATTCTATTTATTAGTTCAGATCAACTCCAGTTTGATCGCTAGAGACTGATTCAAAACTTTGAACTGCGAATTCTACAGTGAATTCTTCAATAGTATCACTTGAGTCATAAGAAAGGTCGATTGCAGCAACAGCAACTGGGAAGATGTCAATGAATCTGTATGACTTCAAGGGAGTGACTTTAGTACCATCGGCAGTATCAGAATTTTTACCACTATGTCTATTGCCAGAGTAGCCTCTACCAAGTTGATAGACATATGCATCAGTCATATATGTATCTGGTTTTGTTGCTCCAGTATTATTGCTAAGTCTAGCAATACCGTTCATCCATGCTTCCATAGCATTTCTGATTGCAAAGTCTTCATCATTGATAACAGTAATAGTCCAGTTATCGATGGTTCTATCTCCAGCAACCTTCAGAGTACGACCTCTGAAGGGAACATCAATAGAAGCAATATTTGATGCAGGCAGGTTTGCTGCCTTGCAAAGTATACTGAAGTTCTCCTGAACATCAGTTCCCCATTCTGCACTTGGTGTTGATCCAGTTGCAGCATCTGGCAGGTTAGGAATTTGAACCTCAAATAGATTGGGTCTTGCACCACCACCCTGCAGTTTGCTGTGGAATTTTGAGAGTGTGCGTAAGTTTGACATTTTTAGAAATCCTCCTTTGTTTTATAATTAATGATCAAACTCTACCTGCTACTTCCGAGAAAGAAACGCCTGTTCGCGTTGCTACGAAAGTAAGGGTGATGAAGTTAATAGACTTAGCAGGCTTCAGGAAGATGTCTGCTCTAAACTCATTGTTATCGATCACATCAGGAGTATTATTAGTCTCGTCGCAAATAACGAGATAGTCAATGAGTCCTCTCTTCGCCTGAACATCACGGAGGTATGGATCAACGATGTTTCTGAAGTTCGCTCTGGTTAGATCGTCGTTCAGTTCAAACAGTTGAGCCTGTGCTGCTCTTTCCAGTGCCTGCTCAACAGTGAGGAACAAGCGGCGAACATTGATTCTATCAAACGCAGATGCGAATCCAAGTGCAGTCTTATCACCGAAGAGGAATGTACCTGCACCAGGTGAAGTAATGAAAGAGTTAATTCTCTTAGGATAGAGACGATCTCTTTGTGCCTTGCTTGGGTTATAAGCAAGTTTGACTGCATTGTTTAGAACACCTCTTTGCTGTCCTGCAGGCGAGAACCATGGGAAAGCAAGAAGTGCGGTTCTTGCCATCATTCCGCCAACATCAGCGTTGGTTGGAATATAGACGAACCTGTTATTGAATCTATCAAAGGTGTATTTGTATCCTGAATCAAACGTTGCGTAAGATGAAGATGTCAGAGGACCAAAGTATCTGAGAAGATTTGTTGTTTGCTGCTCTGTGGTCAGAAGTGAACCGCCAGGTGTGCCTGCTGCTGCAACCAGATTTTCTCTGTGAGCACCGATGCAAGACATGCAATCTTTTCTTGACTCTGAAATAGAGATGATGAAGTTTGCTTTTGCTTGCGATTCTGCTTCTGTAGTACAACCAGGACCCATAATGATGAAGTCTGCTTCAACTTCATCTTTGTTGGAAAATAATCCGTAAGCAGTAATTAGTTTTCCAAGATCTGCCTTGTAACCATCTCCACCAGAGGTCTGATAGTCATTACCACCCATGATGGTGTAAGTTTTGGCACCAATTGCAAGGAATTGCTTATCCTGTGCGACTGTTCCAGATTGGTTGGTTGAAGCAGTTTCAGGTGCAAAGGATGCTGCCTTAACTCCAGTGTATGCAGTAAATCCTGTTGCAGCAGGAGTTGTTCCATGGAAAGCATCAGCTGCTGCTAGAGGATCTGCTCCAGCATAGATGTTTGCAGAAAGATCACGGAGGTAATCTTTATAGTAGGTCCTTTGAGGTGCATTAACATTGGAAACAGCATCACTTGCTTTAGAAAGATCGATATGCTTCTCAAGGATATTACCCCTAATTCCAGTTACATCTCCATTGTCATCAACAACAGCGATATGAAGTTGATCGTTATGTCCTTGTCTATCACTTACATAGACGCTAGTACCAGGTTTTGGTGCAAGGGTACTCCAGAAAATAGTGGAGTTTGAAAGACCTAAAGTTTGCTGATCATACCAGTCAACTGCGGATGCAGCAGTGGTGCCTGTTGCTTGAGATCCAAGAGCTCCTGTATTAACTCCCACAGAGTTAACAAAGAACAGTGGGTTAGATGTGCCGAATGAGGAGAAAGAATCTCCCTCTGCGTAATCAATTCTAGTCTCTGCTCCAGCAGAACTGACTCTAGAAACGATTTTAACATCAATGGTAGATGCTCCATCTGCATCTTGGTTAACACCAGTAATGATACCCTTTACATAACCAGTAAAGACTGAAGTTGAACCAGATCCTGGAAGAACTCCACTTATTGCTGCAGTAACACCTGCACCAACCGTAGCTCCTGCATTGCTAAGGTTTGCAGTGCTAACTCCAAGAGTTTGATCTGCAAAATCGTCGATATAGCAAACCTTAAGGTTATTTGCCCAGGAACCAGGGTTCTTAGCAGCGTATAGGAAGTTAACAGATGTATCAGACGCATTATTTACATAATCGTCATAGTTCTTGATTTTTAGTGTAGTAGTGCTTGCAATACCTACACCAGCGTTAGCACTCTTAAGGTCATCGTCATCTGCTCTAACAACCTTAAGAACACCACCATATGAGAGATAAGATGATGCACTCATCCAGTACTCATATTGAGCATCGCTATTTTTTGGTTCTCCAAACACGCTAATGAGATCCTGCTCATTAGTAATGTTTGTAACTTCTTCTACAGGTCCAATTTCAAATGGTCCAGCAATGGCACCAATATTATCAAGTACATTATCAGCTCTCCCTACAGTTAGGTCAACCTCCCTTACCAGTACTCCAGGAGATAATTGAGGAGTCGCCATGTTTTAGTTCTCCGTGATCTCAGTTTATCTGAAAATATTTATCAAAACCTAGGTTTTCACAGGGGAAACACGACGCGAACTACCAATCTGGATATTCCCATGTGTTGCTACATTTTTTATTATCTAATATTCTTCTTATGGTGCATTCTTTGCATTCATATGAATATGAAGATGCAACTGCACCTCTGTCTTTTCTGGTTCTATAAAAATCTTCCACTAAGTTTTTTGTTTCTCTACAAGATCTGCATTTTCTATCCTGTAAAAGTAGATGTCCTAATTTTATCTGTCCATCTAGATCCATTAGCGATAGTCCCACATGTATGACATATCACCATATTCACCAACGGAAGCATTAGACCAACGATCACCCTGAGCATCGACAAAAGTATCATCATCTAGGCCATCATTCAGAAATCCAAATGGTGCCATATCCTGTTCAATCTGATTTTTTTGTTCTTCATATAATCTTTTACGAACATCTTGATCAGTTAATTCCTTAAAGTAATCCATTTGAACTAACCAAGCATAGATGACAAGACACATTGCCAGGTCATCATTACATCCCTCTTCTGCTTCAAATGAATTATGTTTTGAAATAAAGGTTGTTAGTTCTGAGATAATCTCATAATCATTAAAAATAAGTTTATCTTCTTCAATTAAAGTTTTAAGATTAAGTGATCCTACCTTTTTGACAGTCTTAGACATCTTTACGCCTAATTGAGTTTTTTTACCAGAAAATCCCTGACCAACAATCTGTCCTGCTCTACCTCTCATAGAACACATTAATAGATTTTGATACTCAAGATCATATTGCAGAATACTAGCAACTTGATCTCCGATATCATTTACCTCACATAAAATGTATGCACTATTATAACTCTTTGCTACCTCGTAGATAATATTTGGGAACAACATTGGTTTTACATCATTGTTCCTATACTTGGCAACAATTTTGTGGGGAAATTCTGTAATATCTACGCATACAAATGCAGAGTAATCTTCTCCAACTCCCCTGGCAACATCGACTGTCATCACATAATCATGATCTTCTTTTACTGGTTCATAAACATCTAGTCCAGCATTTCTTTGGATAGGATTATCATATATTAAAGTTCTTAATTTGCTAGGTGCAATAAGCGTATCAACCGAGCCTAGAAATTCACATTCAAACTCGACCTTAAACTGCTGCTCAGATGTGTTGGCAATCGTAGTCTCTTTCCACTTGGAGTCTCTTCCAGGTACTTCAGACCAATGAACATCTGTTGGTACATATTCATTCTTACTCCTTTCCGCATCATGCCACATACGGTAGAAATGATTCATACCATGTGGAGTAGATACGATAATTACCTTGGTGTTTTTACCAGAAGTAATAGTAGGATAAACAGATGCAAAGAACGAGTCAGCAACGTGATTCGGGACAAACGCGAACTCGTCGAGAAAGAGGATGTTGAACGACATACCTCTGACAGCACTTGCAGACGTAGAAGCTGCCAATATCTTACTGCCATTTTCTAACTCCAAAGATCCTTTGTTCCATGCCACAATACCTTGCTGCATCCACTTAGGCAAGTTTTCATACGCAGTCTGCAACCTTCCAAGTAGTTCTCTTGCGGTTGCCGCTTTGTTTGCCAGAATACCAATGTTAACACTGTCATTGAAGACAGCATAATGCAAAAGGTAAGATACGACTGTAGTGGATTTACCAGTCTGTCGTGGCATTTTACAGATATTAAATCTGTTTTCGTGAAAATTATTGATTAACTTTTCTTGAAAATGATATGGATGAAATTGAGTAAGACCTTCATCAAGAGAAACAATTTTAATATAATTGTTGGCAAAATAAACAGGGTCTTCCTTACATTTCATAAACTCAAGAATTTGTTCTTGAGTAAATTCGATGGCAGTATTCGCTTTTTTTAAATTAGGATTACCGAGATATACATTATCAGACATAAACTAATCAACAATTCCATGCTCTTAATGATTTATTGATTCTGCTATCAGGATCATTTGCGGTTTTAGAAGAAGTTAATTTCTTCTTCATACCCTTCATTCTCGCACAAAAACTTTTTCTACGAGGGTTCCCAACTTTCTTTGAAGGTCTCTTAAGATCGCTTCCTGGGTTTTCACGCTCATACGACTTTCGCCCTTTTTCATTTAGTCCTCCTTCAGGATTTTTGCCAGATTTCTTTTGCCAGTCTTCCGTATGTAGAAGAGGTTGTCCTGGTTCATAATCAGAAATGTCATAATTCCTTACTTTACCGCCAGGATAAACTTTTTCAATCTGTGCTTGTACTTCTGCTCTGCTTGGTTTAACAACGGATGGGAAGAACATTTGAATAATGTACATCTTACCACGGAAGGTAAGAAACACCCGTATAATTTGACCAGTTTTTCTGGGAATTTGAACGGCTTCAGAATACATACCCATTGGTTTTACATAATTTTTATTTGGGCCCATCTTGCCACCATCTCCACCTTTAAACTTTTTAGGTTGGTCGCAATCAGTCATTCCATGAACAGGACACTCTGTTCCTTCATGAGTATGATTACATCCTTTCTTCTCATCAATCTGCTCACCATCATGAATTACTTCATCACCTGCTTTCACGCAACGGTTGTAAGTCTTACCAAACAGTTTTTGAGTTCCTGCTTTCTTGTATCCCTTCCAACACTTTTTACCTGCTTCTCCGAGTAACTTAGATCCAAGACCTTCGGTTGGTTGAAGTGGATCTGGTGTTATGAGATCAGTGAACTCATAGTCAGTTGGTTTATATTCAGATCTCCAATTGGAAAACTCTTCTTTCTTAGTTTTATTACCCCAGTTTGCAGCACCTACCTTACGGCATTTAACTAATGCTCCAGATGCATATGCAGAAGGCCATACAGAATAACGGGATTTGACTTTATGATAACAAGCATCTTTTTTACCTTCCTCAAGATCAATATCAATCTCATCACCTACTTCTACATTATTCTCAGCAAACCATCCACGATTTACTTCTATTGCACACAAAATTTCTCCATCAGATGAAACTGGAGTTTCAACATTTGGTTCTAACTGCTTAATACTTTCAATAATTCCATCTACTCTAATAAATGCAATGTCGAGAGGAATCTTGGTTTCTTTCATATGAAAAGATTGCTGAGCAACTTTTTCAAATACAAAAAGCATTCCACTGTTTTTATCTAAACTTTCTCGGAACATCAATCCAAGATTGAATTCTTTAATGTTAGTTGGAACCTCAACATGAAGAGGTAGGGTTGTAAATTCCTCACTTATACCTGCTTTTCTCAAGCGTTTAGCTTGACTCTTGTGCATTTCAACTGCTTTATCTAATTCTTTAGCAATACCCTTTACACTCTTTTTCATTTCTTCTTTCATGGTTTTCTTGGGTTTGTCAGTTGAAACGTAAGTTGGTTTTGCTGCTCCTGCCTTTTGTGGTTGACCTGGATCAGCAGCTCTCTTTCTTCTCTGAGCAGACTCTCTTTCCGATTTGCTCATACTTGCTCTTTTTGCAGAAGATACACATTTGGGTGTTGATTTCTGTCCTGGTTGGCGAGCACAGGGTTTGCCTGATACTACTTGAACCCAACCTGGTTTTCCGCCTTTTGATCTGGACTTACCAAACCAATCACGAAGACCTTCCTCACTTATTCCTCCTCCACCGTTACCATTTGATCCACCATTGCCACTCCCATTCCCATTACCACCATTGCCATTACCATTACTATCACCATTACCATTTTTTGGTTCATCTACAGAGTGTCCATTTTCTTTGCGAAGATATCCGGCACGACCTACTGACTTAAATCCTTTGGGGATTGGTTTACACTTTTTGTCAGTGTAACAATAGTATTGCCCTGCGGGGCAGCGTCCGTTCTTAGCCATCAAAAGAGTAATTACTCCTTATTATTTATCATCCATCAAGTGCCACAGTGAGACCAAGAGTCATACCAGGTAGTGACTGCCAATTAGTTCCATCATAAAACTCCATTTTCTTAGTTGTGGTGTTGAAAATCATTGCACCCTCATTAAAAGTAATCGCATCTCTTGCAGTAGTTGTATATTGCGGCATATAGAATGCAGTGCCAACTGTTGCAATGCCAGACACGTTCCAATTTCTGGCATTTGCTTCATCATATACTAAATCTCCACTAATATTCAGATCACCCGTAATTGTGGCACTACCATCAACATAAAGAGTTGAATCTGATCTAGCAGTTGTGCCAAGTCCAACATTGCTGGTTGTATGAATACCAACACTGTCGTCTGCAAATTTTCCTCCGCCACCTGTAGATACTACCCACTTTCTACTATTACGAACATAGTCCTGACCATCATTTGGAGCATCTTCAATACCACCTCCACCAATAGTGGCAATCTGTTGCTGAATTCTATTGATGAATAAACGATAATGATTTTGTAACTGATCAAGGGTTACAAATTTTTGATCTAGAGGAGTTAATGGATCTGCAGAGTTATTTGTAGATGGATCTCCAGGTAAAGTTGGATTGTCTTCCTTTAAAAGAATTTGTTCTAAATTAACAATCTTTTCCATGAGAGAATTACTTTTCTCTTCAATGGAACTCATTTGTAGTTTTTCTAAAACTATTTTTAATTCATTTTGAACTTCTTCAATGCTCTCATTCTGTTTTTTGATATGTTTTTCATTAACAACAAGATCTACTTGGAGATCACTCATTTGTTCAGAAATTTTGTTTCTAAACTTACTTACCTCTGTCTTAAGACTTGAGTGATAATTTTCGTTTGATTGAATTAAAACACTTTGAATTTCTCTTAAATCCTCAGTTACGGCCTCTTCTAAGAAATCAAATCTCTTATGATATTTTTTAATTTCATCAGAATAAGTTTCTAATTTTTCGTTTTCACTAATTTCCCTTTTCTTAAAATCTTTATACAGATTGTCATAAGTTTTAGAGATTGAATCAATCTCTCCTTTATAATCTTCTACTACAGTTTTAAGTTCTACAATTTTTTCTTCAGTTTTTTCATGAATGCCACTTGAAATTGATTCAATTTTTTCAGTTAGATTTCCAACTTTAGAAAGAACCTGTTCCTCTAATTCCTTGACCTCTTTTTCTGATTTGATTTTATTTTCAATCAGAAGACTATTATATTTTGGAATTTCATTTTCAGTAAATTCTTTTACTGTATTCTGCAAATTCACAATTGTTTCTTGATAAGAATCAATTGCAGTTTTAACTCTCTCTTCAGTTCTTACTTCAGTTTCAGCAAAAAGTTTTTTATACTTTGGAAGTTCTTCTTCAACAAGACTGGATACTGTTTTTACTGTCTTTTTGACATCTTTTACGTTTTCTTTAAATTCTTCTTTAACAGTATTAAATGTATTTTGATTAAGAGTTTCAACATCTGCTAGAACAGTTGTGACCTCTTTATTTACATCTGCTCTAATAGTATCTAAATTTTCCTCCACCTGATCTTTTAAATCAGTAAATCTACTATCTACTCTAACTTCAGATTCAGATATTAATTTTTTATATTTTGGTACATCAATATCAAGAAAGGATCCAACGGTGTTTGAAAGATCTACAAAATCTTCTTTAATTTTATCAACAGTCTCCCCGTTAATAGAGGATATTCTTAAATCAATTCTTGATATGGATTCTTGAACAAAAAGAAGTTGTGCCATCATAGCACTATCAAGATCTTCTTTTTTAATTAAGTCTTTAAGATCTTCTCTTATTAGAGTTATTTCTTCAGTTACACTTTCAACTTTTTCTAAGTTATTTCTAAAACTATCGAAAGTATTGGTAAAATCTGATAAAGATTGTATGTGTTCTAAATTATTTTTAAACGAATCAAACGCTTCTGAAACCTGTTCAATTTTTTGTGGAGACGCAGAAGTATATTCCTCTTTGATTTCATCAAGAGGAGTCTTCTTAGTATTTCCAAAAAAATCTGAAGGCTTCTTTAGTGCCACGTTTAATATATCTCCTGTATTTTATTATTTATTGTCCTCTTTTAATCCATTTTTGAGCATTTTTGCTAGTTCTGCAGTAGATCCAACAAACAATGCGTTATTGACTGTTGAGGGCCCTTTGGATTGCTTTTCTTCCTCTACTTCTTTAAGTTTTTTCTGCAGTTCCATTAATTTATCAGTTGCATCGGCAACATTTTTAATTAATTGTCCTGCAACTTCATATGCTCTTGGCATTTCACTTTCTTGAGCAAGTTCGAGAACTCCATTTAATGCTTCTTGACCTTTTTCAATTATACTATATAGATTTCCTCTAGTATACTCATAATCTTTTTTTACATCATCTGAATTAGACTTTACATTATTCAATTCTTTATTAACCACCTCAGCCTTTACAATTTCATCCGAAACATTAAAGGTATCGTTTAATTCATTAAAATTTTTAGTCATCAAATAAATCCACCATCAAATCCAAAGTTATCACCGTCTGGAATTAAAGCACTATCTACACCAATTGTTCCAATACTTGGTAAGGTTGTTTCTGTATAATCAATACCTTTAACTTCCGCACCAGCAACATGCTTCTCTGCTTTCGTATTATCCCTACCTCTGTCAACTGTAATTTTATTTCCGGTCTTGGATCTAACAAAGAGTTCTTCATCTCCAATAAAGATATACTTATCTGCTTTGATTCCTGAGGCATCTGTAACTTCAAAGGTT
>Ga0208666_1000999_pt1 | contig 12859 bp, 21 predicted proteins | sample 5B_taG_FD_184078 | JGI IMG/M metagenome (GOLD analysis project Ga0208666, IMG submission 184078) | Marine viral communities from the Subarctic Pacific Ocean - 5B_ETSP_OMZ_AT15132_CsCl metaG (SPAdes) (version 2) | ecosystem: Environmental > Aquatic > Marine > Oceanic | place: Pacific Ocean...
CTTGGATTCGTTTTAGGGTTGATGCCATTCTGGAGGAATGGTTATTCTCTAAAACTGGAGAGAAAATTCCTGATCCAGCGGGATTCTACTACATAAAATCCTCTAAGTAATCACACTTAGATGTAATCCTTGGTAGTCTATTTATCCAAGGAAAATAAAGAGAATGATCAGAAAGAGAGCAGTCCTCGTCAATTATTTAACTAATAAACCCGTAGATCCGAACTATCAGCCATTGCTTTCTGCTGATGAATTATCAGAAGGAAACGCGAACCTTGAGAAAGCAATGCTTAGATGGCGCTTGCGCTGGCTCAATAGAGTTACTACATTAACTGGAGCAGTCGAAATGCAAGAGAAAACAGGCAATGCTCAACTTCAATTCAGCTCTCCTGTCTGTAGCGTCTGACTTTGTCGGTCAGTTCGCTCCGTATCAATCAGTTGAAATAACACCAGCTCCAGAAGGAGGAGTTTTTATAGCGTCTACTGATAAAGGAAATATTGCCTGCCTCGCTTTTGATCCCTCTGGAACAGCAGATGAATCCACTTGTATTATCCCAAGCAAGGATTTAATGAAAGCCACGAAAGGTATTAAAACCGGGGATAGGAATATTCAAATCAATGATGATCAAGCAGTCGTTACGACCTACAAAAAGACAACAGCTAACCAAGTAATAGAAGTTCCTGTTATGAGGTCCACAGTGGCTTTTGCTCCGCTATCAGGAGCTATCCAGAACTGTTTAGATCGTTGGAGTAATACACCCGCAACTTCACCTACTGCTGGCCGTTACAACCTGACTTACATAAACAAAGCCTTAAGATCTTTGAGTGTCTTTGATTCCTCAATTGCTTTATCAGCTTTTGATGGAGGTCCACTAAGAATACAAGGAGCGGATAATAATTTAATCATTCTTGTGATGCCCCAGACGGCTGAACCAATTCCTAAGATTCCTTATTGGCTGGAGAAATATGCTCGTAAATAACACTACATATGCAAGATAAAAAACTCACTACACCACACATGGTGTTAAAAATACTTGAATGTGTGCCACAGCACGCTATGGTCTAAGCACTAAACAAATAAATTCCATTTGTGTCTAATGCAATTCTTGTTGCATCTCTAGAGTCTCAGCCCAGTCAAATCGTTATTGACGGCAGGGAATACCTTGTGGTCACAGCCAATACAGTTGGTAATGATGGCTTCGAGGTTGTACTTAGAGCACCAGCAACACAAGAAGGACCAGCCAACCTTCTCAAGAATAAAAAGGCTAAAGATCTAATCCTTATATGTGGAGAGCTATCTCTCTTCTCCAAAGGTGATTCAGGTTGGAAAGAGAATCACGAGCTTGATGGCAAACCAATCATCAGAGTTTCTGCATGCTGTGATGCAACTGATCAGCAATTCTTCAACGAGGTAACCCTAGTAGGTCGCTTTGTTGGCGAACCTAAAGAGGCAGAGAAAAGTTGTAGCCGCAGTGTTGTAGTTAATCGCTACAAGCAGAAGGAACAGATCTCAGATTTCTTCAGAATTAGAGGTTACAAATCTTCTACTCCAGGTCGAAGTTCATGGGGCGAGCGCATCTCTAAAGCACCTAAAGGAACACTGGTGGAAGTAAACGGAATGATGACCACTGAGAAGAGTAAGGACGGAAGTACTTACCCAGTAATCAAGGTCAGACGTATGCGTGTTCATAAAACCGGATCTGGTGGATCGAAAGCAGATCCAGCTAAAGAAAAAGCAGCTTCAGGTTATGAACACTCTCAGTTCGTAGCAGACGACGACGACCAAATGCCCTCATCTAACTGGTAATTACCATGTCATTTTTCCCTCCTGATTACAAACCAGCCGCTGGTTCCAACACTAAGACTGAAGAAAAGGCTAGTCCAAACCCTAACTACATTGACCAATCAAGAATTGGCGATGGCGAAAAGGCAGTGATGATTATCTGTGGTCAGTACCCAGATCATGTCATCAGTGGTAAGAGCTATTGGACCCAAGGCAAAGATGGAGAACGTGCCTGTCAGAAAAAATTCCCTTTTCATAAAGGAGTTCCCTCTAATTACAAAGATGAAATTCAGCTAAGCTTTGATGCTAATAAAAGGAATGTTGTCTACGGGCAACACACTGAAAAAGATCTTGCCTATCCAAGAAGCTTTGTCACTTTTCTTGCTTACTTCAATAAAGCAAATGACAAGAACAAGTTGAATGTTTTAGCAAAAGCCCCAGACCTATTAGAACAAGGTTCATTTAAGATCGTCACTTTTGATAGGAATGATCTTCGTGAATCCTTAGAAGATACTCTTTCTATGGATAGCTACTTTGCTCATCAAAATGGTATCCATAACTTTAAGGTCACATTAAAAAGGAAGGGAACTGGCACCGACACCTCTTATACCCTTACGCCTGAATTGTTAACTAAAACACCAGCAGCGGTGAGTAAGGCATGGGAGGAGGCAAAAGATACCATTTGGCTACCTGCTTTATACGAACAAGGCGATCCTTTTAAAGGTAAGCCAGCAGAACCTAAAGAACCTGTCTGTGGTTTGCCTCCTACAAAGAGAGATGATTACGGGGCTGACACTGATATTGCGAGTGCCACAACAGACAAAGACAACATCGGCGATGACTGGAGCTAGCTGATGTACTTTTTATACTTATGTATCACGGTGATGCAGACATTTCGATTACCAAGTGCTATCTTTGGAAGCCAAAGGAATGAAAATCATTTCCTCAGTCTTGCAGCGAGGTTAGAGTGGTAGAAGAGAATAATGTACTCAGTTACGAGCCTTTTATCTATTCACCTGACTGCCTTTATTCACTCCAGCAATCACCATTTCTGGAGTTTAGTAATGGACCAAAGTGCAAAGTTGTTCAACTTCCATATAGGTACGCAGATAACAGCTCCATCATTACGACTTGGACTGAAGTTCTAGATGAATTAATAGAAAACAAAGAAATTATATCTTATAAATTTATACCTAAACAACTACCAACTACGATTCTTGTCGAGTACGCATCATCCAGTTCTTGCAGCGCTTCAATCGGCTAAAACTAGTACAGAAGTCAAAGGACTTTTAGATGCTTACGGACACCAAATCTGTAATGCTGCATGGAAAGAACTATCCGAAATGGAGAAAGCATCTTTACTTTTAGCCAAAGAATTTAACGGAACTATTATTCATGACATCAAAGAACAATGATGATTCTATGAATCAATATGCCCTGCATCTGGAGCAGGTCAAAGCACAAAAGGAAACTAACCTTTTACTGAAAGAATTGATTCGTATCCTCGATGGTTTTACTAACAGTGGAGCTGGCTTGCAAACTGTTGTTCCAGATAATGCATTTCTTGCATACTTAAGTGTCGTTGGTCCTGCACTTGCAAGACATTTGGATAGCAAAATTGGTGCAGAAGAAATTAAAAAAGGTGGAGTTCATTTAGGTCAAAGCCTAATAGATGAGTTCTCCGCCTATAGCTCCTGCCAGAAACCAGAGGATCAGATTTACAAATCTCTTGAGTTCTTAAACGAAGGTACAGACGACTAATCAAACTGGGCTTCCATTCATAGGTTTGCATGGCCTGATATCGTCCTGCCCTGTCAGCACTACTTTTTTAGATCCTTAACTGTTCGGACCGATAGTTAAGTCAGTTACATTAGCCGTTCTCTAATGTCGATCTATTAGAGGTGAGAATTTGTTCTGACCTGTGTTCTGTTCGCGGATAGCAAGTGGTTCCAGGGTTGAGATTCCCCATTAGGGGCTTGCTATAAGGATGATGAATGGTGTAAGTCCCAATTATTTTTTGACTACTAATCGTTACATACTGTAAGAAAGCGTTACATTATATGTAACAATTATCTTGCAGTATGCCAGCTACGCGCTTTGAGATTAATGGCGAACGGCACTATAGAACTGATAAAGCAGATAAAGCATATCCTTCGGTCACAACAATCCTTAGTAAATGCGCTACGGAAAGTAGCAAGAAAGCATTAAAGAATTGGATACTTAAGAATCCTGGGGGTAGCGCAGCCGCAGCCAAGCGAGGTTCAGCGGTACATGCAGCCTGCGAGGACTATATTCGAGGGAAAGAAATAACAATAGAATCAGAATACCAACCATTTTGGAATGGAATTAGCCAACATTTAGATAAATTTGATTCTTTTATTTGGAGTGAAATGCCACTGCGTCCTGAGTGGAGTTACTGCACAGGAGAAGATGGAATTTCTAGGGTCTGGTCTCACAAGTATGGATACTGTGGCTGCCCTGACTTAGTTGGAATTAGAAATGGAACTTATATTATTGCTGACTTTAAAACCAGTAACCAACCTTATTCTCGGTATTATCCCAAGGCTAAAGAAGACCGTTCTAAATTTACTGGTTGGAATAAATTCAACAAATGTGCAATGCAACTAGCAGCATATGCACAAGCTCTTGATGAAACTCTTGGTATCCATATTGATTGCGCTCAAATTATTGTTTCCACCCCAGAGATCGATCAAAGTTTTATTCTTACAAGTGAAGAATTAGATCGACATCGAACTAAGTGGTTGCAAAAAATTAGACGCTATCAAGAGATAAAAGAGGAAGAAGAAAAAGCCAAACATATTCTCAAAGAATTAAAGCAAGAACTAGAAGATTCCAGGGATGATTTGACCAGTAGTGACGTAAGCGCCAAGGAGACCGATAAAACCAATCATTGCCCAGCGACCGTTAGCTAACTCAGCTTCTTTAACGTATCCCTTGTATTCTTCAATTAATTGAGGCTCAGTCTCTTTGCCAAAGATATTCTGCTTGCCGTATTCAGTGGTAATAGAAGAATTAGTCATTAAAAAATTCCTGGGATAATCTGACCAGTTGTGGCATATGCGCCGAAAGCTGCGACGATACCAAGCATTGCCATCCAACCATTAAACTTTTCAGCTTCAGGTGTCATTGGAAAGTGATTTAATAATTTCCCTTTATTGTACTAGGTATTTATACTGTAACGATTGTCTTGCATTGTGAAAGCCGAACTGTTTAATAGAATTGAATTGGAATCAAAACAGTATTAATGGATAAGCCAAAGCTTCTATATACAACTGACAACGGTGGTACTGTTCATACTTATAAATTGACTGGCGGAAAGAAAGAATTTAACCGATACCTGAGCTGCTACTTAGGTTGTTGCCAATTCAATAATGATCTAGATGGAGCTGCTAAACACTTAAAACTGGTCGAGCCTACGCAGATAAAATCGTAGCGGTGATCTTCGAGTGATGTTGAACTAATTCAGGCAGTAAATTTCCATCTGTCATCGAGTGAAAGATAGGAATCATCAGACAATGTTTGTTTTGAGCGATAACTGCACACAACGTATCTCGATAATCTTTTATTGACATTGCTGGCTTACTAAATAAAACCCCTTTAATGATGGGCAAATAAACTGGGTCAAGAACCTCAGATTCTTTCTGTTTTAGAAACATATTCCATGTCTCTTCGTTAGAGAGAATTAATGATCTTGCTATCTCATTGAATTGCGTTGCAAGTAGGTTTTGATACTTTTGAGCGTCCTTGAGAGTTAATTGATTGTTCATTTAAATGTGTACCTTGGAACTACTTAATACTTGGACCTGGTTGAACCTCGGGCCTAAGAACATCAGCAGTCATTTTTAAAGAGTGCTGCACAAGTTCAGGCATTAAATTCCCGTCTGTCATCTTCATAAGGACTCGAATAACAGGGCAATAATGATATTTCTTTAGAGCTTCAGCCGCTATATCCCTATACACCACGATTGGGACAATCGGCTTGCCAAGTAAGATGCTTTTTATTATGGGTAAAAACTCTCTAGGAATTATGTCTGATTCTTTCTGTTTAAGAAACAGTTCCCATGTCTTTTCATTAGAGAGAACGAGTGATCTCCCTATCTGGTTAAATTGTGTAGCAAGTTGTTCTTGAGCCTTTTGAGCATCATCCAGACTTAATTGACTGTTCATTGGAGTGTGTGATTAAGTGACTAAAGCGCGAGCAACAATCCTGTTAGATAGATCTATTAACTCAGTATTTAAAGCACCTTCAATTAATGACTTAAAAACTCCAATTAAAGGACAATGCATGTGCTCCTTGACTACTGCGATACAAATCTCGTCTGGTAATAGCATCTTGCCGTTTAAAATTTTCTTCATAATTTCAGGACCACCTTTTGGTGGCCCATACATTTCTATAAAACGATCTAAGAATCGTGCATTTGCTTTATCGTTAGAAATAACTTCTGTTCGTGCGTAATCAACGAATTGAATATTTAAGAGATTGCTGTAGGCAACATAATCTTCATGCTTGAGCTGATCTTCGTTCATACATCCACCACAGACATTTCAAACGTTTTGTTCTGCTTACCAGCGAGATGAGCTATGTATAGCTCGGCATTATGAACTAATTGAGAAAATTCACCATCAATAGGTAGTTCAGATATTTTTCTAAATGCCGTAACGACTGGACAGCGTCCGTAGGTCAGATAGACCTCACTCATTGTCTCAAGAGTAAGGATTAATTCTCCTCTAAGAATGTCAAGGATTGCATCTAAGTGTTCCGTCTCAACCATCTGTGAAAATTCACTATCAACAAATAACTTCCATGCTTCTTTAGCACTTATTACTTCTGCTCTCTGTATATTTCTAAAATGTTGAGCAGCTAATTGACCCGTCTTTTTACATTCAGCAGCAGTTGGTTTTCTAGGCACAGATGGTTTTGAAGGCTTAGCAGTTGTTTGATCCTTGCTCTGACTATGAGATAAGGCATTTAAAATTCTTGGTAAATCATCTGCACTAATAGAACTAGTAATCCAACTTTCTACATCTTGAATCGTGACACTATCTTTATATTCGCCAGTTTCGAAGTATGTATAAAGAGCTTCTGGTGTCACTCCCAATTCACGAGCTAAGTTTCTAGTAATTCTTGTCTTCACATCGAAGGGATTTACTTCACCCCGCAAGTACTTAGTCATCGTGCCAATTGTTATCTCCAATTTTTCGCAACCTTTCCGTTGAGATAATTTGTTCTTAACTAAATACTGATTAAGAGATTTAATAAAACGACTAACTTCGAGTTGGTCCTGTCGAGACTCTCGTTCCAGATAATTAGGTTTGGTACTAGGCATGAGAATTACCAAGTAAGGGTGTGGTGGGATAGATAAAACAATCAGTTCGTCGAAGCATTTGATTGCTTGAGGTATCAAAATGATACACCTCGGCGTGACTTTATAGAAACGAATTGCAAGTTCGTGTCTCTATAAATACAAGGTCTTCGAATCATAATATTGAAACGATTATCTGGCTATGCGTGGTAGTCAAAAAGAGTACCAAATAACACAATATTGAAGAAACTTTACCTAAGCCCACCCATAAGTAGAATACTTGTACTACTTTGAATGAATATCCTACCACTCAGGCATGCGTTTATATACCTAACGTGTCATATACCGTTACATATAGCATGCAAAAAAATATCCTAAATCAATCAATTCTTCATAGCGAATACGATAAAGGTATTAAAAATTCTTGTACTTTGTGCAAGACAAGGCACACTAAGTATCCGTACAGTATTACAGGCCGTGAGTGAAATTAGTTTCAGTATTCATCCTTCAATCAAGAATAAGCCGCAGCATTGGGAAAGCAAGTTTGCTTTTAATTGGCAGAAGCAAACGGGAACATTAGAAGACCTTCGTAAACAAGTGATGAACGGATCTGCTTTTGTTGCAGCCGCAATGAAAGGGGATCATCGAAACAGCGCCGCATTTGAAGGTAGCTCTCTTGCTGTAGTTGATGTTGATGATGGTCTTACTGTCGATGAGTTTCTAGCAAAACCATTAGCAGAGAAAGCAGCTTGGCTCTACACAACTACTAGCCATGATCCTTCTATTAATAAGGAAAGATTTCGTGTCATATTTCAACTTCCAGAATTTATAAAAGATCCTGACCTATATAAGGAGATCGTTACTCTGCTTGTTGCTCAAACTGGAGCAGATAAACAATGTACTGATTGCTGTCGTACTTTCTATGGAAACGATCAAGCAACAGAACCTCTATTTAATAAGGATGCTGTTTTAGATAGCAGCATTATTGAGGAGGCCAAAAAAGCATTGGTCGTCAGACGTAATACATATGACCGCCGCAAAGAAGATATTGATGATCATTCAATTCAACTTGCTATTTATTGTTTAGAAAATGTCATTGCACCAACTGATGATGGAGAACGTGACAAGTTCCTGCGAATAACAACTGCTGCTCGAGCTGGTGGCGATGAAGTATTTCCTTATTGGTCTGACTGGGCAAGTCGAGGACATCATGGAAAGAAAAGAGGACAGACTAGTGAAAAGTTTTTCCGTGGATTCAGAGGTGATCACTTAGGAGCAATCTTTACTGCTGCTACCGAAAGTGATTCCGAATGGAGAAAGAACTTACCGCCTGAACTGAAAAGTGATGGCAGCAATTTTCTCACAGGTGTCTACGGCAAATCTTTTGCAGGTTATGAACACTCTGCTTTCTTAGGACTAGATGAGGACGAGGATTTCGTTCCTGCCGATACTGCTACTCAAGGATTATTCAACGAGCAACCTGCTTGGACTCGAACAGCAGTTATCGAAACTGAAGAACCTGAAGAAGATAATGATGCATTCTTAGATAGTCAAGATGATGATCCAGATTCTTTTGATCCTCCAGGGCGAGGTCGTCGAGGAGAAAACCAAGTTGATCGCATAAGAGAAGTCATCAATAGAAACTTCAATGGCTTAAGACTGAATGTCATGAACCAGCAGTTGGAGTTTGGACCTAAAGGAAGTCCACGCCCAATCCATGATCCGACGTTGATGTACCTCAATGTCAGCAGGACAGAAGGAACAGTCTTCCCAAAAACATTAGTCTTTGATATTGCAACTGAGATTGCTTACGAAAATAGATATCACCCAGTTAAGAAGTATCTGACTGCTTGTGCTTCTTCTACTGATCCTTGTCCTTACTTCGATCGCTTAGCAACCGAACTGCTCGGTGTTTCTCCTGACCCAGTTCAAAATCCACTCATGCCTTGTGGTACTCGGTTAGCAGATCTCATTCTTAAACGATTTCTTATTGGTGCTGTTAGTCGAGTGATGTCTGAAGGTTGTCGCCATGACTGGATGCCAATTCTTATTGGTAGTCAGAACTGCGGTAAATCAACTTTCTTCCAATACCTCACACCACCTAATCCAATAGACGGAACTTATCCATGGGTTACAACAATGCAGCAGTCGATTGAGTATCTGAGTTCTAGACCTCATGCTCTTCATGCTGGCTTTATTGTTGTCATGGATGAATTTGAAAGATATACCAAACGCAAATTCTCTGAGGAATTAAAGAACCTTATCTCTGTCAGCGTTGATAGGTCTGCTCGTAAATATGAAAACGAGAAGTCTTATCCCAGAGCTTTTGTATTAGCTGGTGCTACTAATAGTCCTGACTTCCTCTCTGATCCAACAGGTAATAGAAGATTCCTTCCTATTCAGGTGCTCGGTACTGTTGCTTCTAAAGAAGACCCCAGTATTAAGATCATTGATTTAGATCGTCTCAAAAAAGATCGTGATTCTATTTGGCATGCTGCGTACAAGCATTACTTAGATAAACCAGAGAATGTATTTACTAGCCATGAATTAAGTCACATCTCAGAGTACACCGATTCATTTACTAAGGACAGTCCTATTGAACTTGCTGTTTCAAATGTATTAGCTAGGGAAACCAGCGGTTGGCATCAGGGCGCACCTTACGTAACTCTTGCTGATATGTTTAAACATTTAGACGTTCCTGTTACCCAGCATGGGCAAATGACTCAAGGAATTACCGATTGCATGAAAAGAATGGGCTGCAAACCTAAAAGAATTAAGGAGAATGGTGCTCCAAAACGAGTTTGGATGAAGTCTTGATCGTCCAGTCTCATTGAGTCCTAATACTGTTTGCTTTAAGACTGCTGTAATGGCGGTCTTTTTTATTGCTTAGGTACCATGCTTTTAATCTTCGGTACCACTATCGTCTCCTGAAAATAGTTAATACAACTTGAGTCTCATTTAAGGTGCCAGAGTTCCAGACTTCTCTTAACCTTTATTGGGGAAATAAACAACCTGCTTTCTCTTTTTACCCTTTACAGATCCTCTATGATTAAAGAACAAATCGAACAGAAGGAATAAGAAAAGGAGAGGGAATTACTCAGAAAGGTTAAGAAAAGCGCGGTACCCCGGTCACCCTGGTACCTTTTTAGACAGAATGTAAGATATAGCACTCACAAAAATGAATGGTCTGGCTTCTCATCCTATGCATCTTTACGATCGACCTCTTATTGAACAGATAGTTTCCAAAAACCTAAAACAACTAAGCAAGCAGAATATTGTTGATCTAGCCAGACTGCTGAATAGGTATAACGCTACTAACGATAATCTCAAGGATATTATTATTGCTTATTTACACGAGAACAATAAAACACCAGAGCAGCTCCACGTTAAATCAAGGGAGATCTGGCAAAGCGGCTGGCGACCTACCTCTCTTGACTCCGACGAAGTTGGATCTGGTGCTGATGTAGAGGCTGGCGCTGGTTAATGCTTTTCAGTTTCTAGCGGTGGACCAAGAGATTTATATTCCAATTGCTTCTTTAGAAAACGTACTTCTTTTACAAGCACATCATTCTCTTTCTCCAGCACATCAATGTGCTCTTGATAGATAATTATCATGGCCCTAGTCTACTAATTAGAAAAGACCAAAATATTTTCTTAATTTCTCAATTCTTCAGGCTATAAATTTCTACGTAAGATTTACATCCCTCACATACCAATGTTGTATGTAAGTTAAATTCTCCGTCTGGAAAATCTTCTGAACAATTGCTCTCATTCTTCCAGATCAATTGTCCTTTGCAGTGATAACAAGTCATCTTCTTTTGGTTTCAAGTTTTCTCAGCCTTACCTCGTGATCTCTTAATTCTTCTTTTACAATAATGATGTCTTTTGCTACTTCACTTCTTAGTAATTGAACCTCTCGAAGTATTGCCTCCATTCCTCTCTTCATACTTCCCTGCGTGAAAGCAATCCGCCAGAGAGCTCCAGCAGTAGCGACACCAACAGCAGCAATTACTTCAATCATTAATTAACCTCCCGTATATATTCTATGTCAAATCTGAAGCCACCTAAAGCACCCGCTCATTGGGACCAACGATTCCTTGTTCTTGCTTCCAATATCGCTGGTTGGAGTAAAGATCCAAGCACAAAAGTTGGAGCAATTGCTGTTAGAGATCGAAGAATATTAGCCCAAGGTTTTAATGGATTACCAGTCGGAATTACTGATAGTAATGTTCGTCTTCAAGACAGGGAAACAAGATTATTAATGACTGTTCATGCGGAGATGAATTGTGTTGCTTTTGCCGCTAAATCAGGAGTCTGTTTAGCTGGTTCAACAATGTATATTTGGCCGCTGATGACATGCAGTAATTGCGCTGCTGTTTTAATCCAAGCTGATATCACAAAGGTTGTCGTACCTGACTTTGTAGAACCTCTTCGTTGGCAGGAATCTTTTGATGCAGCTCGTGAAATGTTCATAGAAGCTGGCATCGCAGTACATCGAATTCCTATCCGTGGACCTCTCGAACCAGAAGAAGATGACGACTGATGCTTGCGAAATCTATTAGATTGCTTACTATATCTCGCAAGACGCAAGATCAGCAATGCAATGAAAGACTTAAAGCTGGGGCATCGAGTTAAACATAAAGCAGATGGCCGCAGAGGAATGGTATTTGGACACCAAGAAAGCACAGGTGTAAAAGATCTTTTATTCCCAGTTGCTTTAGAAGGTTCAACACGGAAAGAACTTTGGCCGGCTGATCAAATCATTTTGATGCCAAAAGATCAGCAGCTAATTGCGTTAGGTGGAAAATTTGATCCACCAAAAGGGTTTCCTCTCAACGTTAAATAACTATGGCTCAGTGGGCTCTACCTCCCAATCTTCATTCGCATATCGAGGGTGGCCCATTATGTTTTCATTCCGATCACAACATTGGATCGAAAGATGGCAGAATTCCCCGTTATACAGATAGTCATGCTTGCGTTAAATGCATTAGTGCATTAACCGAGGGACGACTATCTCTGGATGTTCATCGAATTGAAAAACTTTACAGAAGACGTTTCCTAGAATTCTGGTCGTTTGTCGAGATGGCTGGCCCAGACGAGTGCTGGCCTTGGAGAGGTAAATATCACTCTCGCTGCAATTCAAGTTATTTTTCAATTCCTAGGCATTGGGGATCTGGTCGTCAATATTCAGCCTCTCGTGTTGCTGCTTGGTTTACTTGGGGAGATCTTGGCAGACTTCCCATTAAAAATGTATGTGGAGATAACAACTGCTGCAATCCATTACATATCCGTATTAAAGGAGTACCTCATTACTTTCATAGGAGAACGATTGATTCAATTGATATTGACTTCAGTACTCGTAAGTTAGAAAGCGAAACTCTTTGCTTCCTAGAGACAACAGCAGATAAAGATCCTAGAACTTTTGAACGATTAGAAAAAACAAATAAGATTTGGATCGATTGGCGTATGGGCAGCAATGAACCTGTGAACTCAATGATGGTTCCGAAATTTATGACCGAGAATAATTCCTAAAATAAAACTATTACTGTTTGGTTCAAGTTAGATGTCGTCGTTTACCAAAGATAATGAAGCATACCTACGTAGTCAGGGATACTCTGGTACAAGATTTGATTCCCCTAGAGATAGCGATTTAGTTGAGAAGAATAAATTTTTATACGATTCAATAGTTAAAGCCGCTGGTGATGACGGCGAATTAACTCAAGCAGAGTACGAGACTATTTATTCTGGCGACCGT